>Ga0256405_10004212_pt1 | contig 27513 bp, 25 predicted proteins | sample RumenRJG_02DNA_FD_189096 | JGI IMG/M metagenome (GOLD analysis project Ga0256405, IMG submission 189096) | Bovine rumen microbial communities from Lethbridge, Alberta, Canada - RJG_02 | ecosystem: Host-associated > Mammals > Digestive system > Stomach > Rumen | place: Canada: Alberta... | reverse complement strand
GACCGTGCCGGCGCTCTCCGCCAATAATTCGTCGCCTACGGCTCCTCTTTATTGGCGGAGAGCGCATCTGCAAACATCATGCCTTATTTTTGTTTGTTGAGTGTAACATATCATTGACATTCCAACATTTGTGAGACTTTTAGATACTTTTTAAGATTTTTGAGACGGGGCGCCGCCCCGGACCCCGCAATCCCCCTTTAAAAAAGGGGTCTTAACCCCCTAAACAGACTGCTGTATTTCAAAGCATACAGCTATGGGCGAACGCCGACTGAAATGCAGTGGGGTTGGCGAAGATTCCATTCAGACTAACAAGAAAACAGCTTACAGAGATGTTTTCTTCAAGCTGTTTTTTATTCAATGGCTTCGTGCAATGCACAAGCTGATTAAAATAAGTCGCTGCTCATTCCCCGCTTTTTATTGAATATGCATTATAATTGTTAATAATTACCACAAAATTTATGTGATTTGCTGTTGAAAAAAAAATTGTAATATGGTAAAATAAATATACTTATCATTATGTTTAAGAAAAATATATATAATATTTAAGTAAAACAGCAAACGGAAGGAAAAATGAAATGAGCTCTTTCGAAAACTCAAACGGAAATTCACTTAATTCGTTCAGCGATATATTTGAACTTATGAAGACAAGACTCGATATCACAGATACCGCGCGCGAACTCTTCATAAATCCCATAAAGCCTGTAAAACTCAATAACAAGACCGCTGTACTCTTTATCGCAAACGACTGGATCAAGCAGGTTATCCAGGAAAATTACGATGAGATCTTCAAAAAGCATCTGCGCGATATCCTCGGTTTTGAAGTTGATATCAAATATGTTACAAACGATGATAATTCCGTAACTCCCGAAGAGCATGTCCGCTTTGCGGATCCTATCCCGGAGCTCGACGACGATCCCTACGCAAAAACAAGACTCCACGAAACAGAAGAAAACAGCAATTACAAATATACATTCGATACCTTTATCGTCGGCGAAAGCAACCGTCTTGCATGCGCTGCATGCCGTTCTATCGCACAGGATAAAGCCGATTTCAACCCTCTCTACATTTACAGCGAGCCGGGTCTCGGCAAAACTCATCTTCTTTATGCAATTAAAAATGAAGTTGAAATGAGACACCCGGATTATAATATAGTATATGTTTCCGCTGAAACATTCGTAAACGAATTCGTCAACAGCGTTAAAATGAATACCACCGAGGAATTCAAGAAAAAATACAGAAGCGCTGAAATGCTGCTTGTTGATGATGTCCAGTTCTTCTCCGGAAAGAAGGAATCCCAGAACGAGCTTTTCCATACTTTCGAGGAACTTCACAGAAGAGGCAAGGAAATAATCCTTACATCAGATAGACCTCCGAAAGAGATCAATGATATTGAGACAAGACTTATCACCCGTTTTGAGTGGGGACTTCTTACCGATATCGCAGCTCCGGAGTTTGAAACAAGACTTGCTATAATAAAGCGCAAAGCCGAGCTTATGGATCTCAAGATCCCGAACAATGTTATGGAATATATGGCGGACAAGCTCAAGAACAATATCCGTCAGATCGAGGGTGCTATCGTAAAGATGTACCATATAGTATTCCTTACCGGTACTACCCCGACAATAATAATGGCACAGAATATCATAAAGGACGTTATGACCGAAGTTCAGCCGGTACCTGTTACCGTTGAGCATGTTATAACCGACGTTTCTCATATTTTCAATGTATCTGCGGAAGAAATGCGCTCAAAGAACCGCAACTCCCAGGTATCTACCGCACGCCAGGTAGCTATGTATGTAATAAGCAAAGTTACCGATCTTTCTTATACATCTATCGGTAAGGAATTCGGCGGACGCGATCATTCAACTGTCGTATATGCTACCAACAAGGTCAAGAAGGTAATGCAGTCCGATCCCGCTTACCGTGCGACAGTAGAAGATCTTATAAAGAATATAAGCAATGTGTAAATAAATCTTTCAACATTTTGAGGTTGAATGTCCGGAATACGGGGAAAAATGTCGTTTAGAGGTTTACTTAAAAAATAAGCTTAACAGCCTGTTGTTAAAATTCACCATGTAACACGTTTTCATTCTGTTTACATCTGTGAAATATAAACCGAAAACGAACATAGAATATGATTAAATAATATAACAATAATTCACGGATTTCTCAACTTTCTTTTAATGGTTGAAAGGTAAAAGTTAAAACGGCTGTTTGTTAAAACCCGATTTAACATTGTCCACTTTTTCTTCACCTCGGATTTAACTGTGGAAACTCTTTCCATAAAAGGAAAAGAATAGTTTTTTCACGTTTTGCCCGGCTCTACTATAACTACTGAAATATATATTTATTTTTGTTTTTTTCTGAATTTTTTTCTTGCAAAAGATAAAATACGAAAGGAATACTGATATGAAATTCACTATCGACAGAACAACATTATCCGATGCACTTACAAATGCATCTAAAGCAAGTGCTGTCCGTTCAACGATCCCTGCTCTTGAAGGAGTTCTGATCTGCCTTAAAAACGGAGTAATCACAATTACAGGCTATGATCTTGAAATGGGTATCAAATGCATGATCTCTCCGACAGAATCTTTTGAGGACGGCGAGATCGTAGTAAATGCAAAGATATTCGGCGAGATGATAAGAAAGATGCCCGCCGGGATCGTTGAGATAACATCTGAAGGTGATAATGTAACAATAAAGTCCGGTTCGGTAGTGTTCAATGTTGTAGGCGTTTCCGGCGACAACTATCCCAATATCCCGGAACTCAAGAACGATATCTGCTTCAATGTTGATGAGTCTGTAATGAAGAGCATGATCCGTCAGACTATCCACGCTGTTGCGGTAACTGATATCAAGCCGGTTCACATGGGAAGCAAATTCCATATTGAAAACAACATTCTCAGCGTTGTTTCTGTTGACGGCGTAAGAATGGCAAAGCGTGTAGAGCCTGTTACTTATAATGACATTGATTTCGTTGTTCCGAAGAAGACTCTTGACGAATTTATGAAGATGCTTTCCGACGAGCCGAATGATAAGAAGATATCCATCTGCATAGACCGCAATCAGATCTGCTTCTCGAAAGAGGACTACATCATAATTTCCCGTCTTCTTGAAGGAAACTTCATTGATTACGACAAGATAATGAATTTTGAAGAAAAGTCAACAGCTGTCGTTAACGCCACAGATTTTTCAACAGCTCTCGACAGAACTCTGCTGCTTAATACAGATAAGTATAAATGCCCGGTAATATGCACATTCAAAGATGACTCTGTACATATCGAGATAAAGACTTCGGTAGGTAAGATGAACGATGATATCCCGATAAAGTTTACAGGAGAGAAACTTGAAATTGCATTCAACGCACGGTATATGATAGATGCACTCAAAAACAGTGAATGCGACGAAGTAAGGATAGATTTCACAGGTCCTCTCTTCCCTATCAGAATACGTCCTCTTGAAGATGAGAGTTTTGTGGGAATTGTTCTTCCTGTAAGAAGTAAATAAAGTATAATATATACATCATATTACAAAAGGTATTAAATATGAAAGAAATAGAAGTACTTCCTCCTTTTATCAAGCTTGAGCAGTTTCTGAAACTTGCGAATGTGGCTGATACTGGCGGAATGGCGAAGATGATGATACTTGACGGCATAGTTGAAGTCAACGGTGAAGTATGCACTATGCGAGGAAAGAAGCTTTATGACGGCGACAAAGTCGATGTAAACTTTGAAGAGGGTACAGAAGAATATATTTGTCGTATAAAGTGAAGCATTTGTAACAAATTGTAAATAAAAACAGGAGATAAAGCTGAAATAAAATTTTGCAGACCGGCAGTTAAAAGTCACTTTCAAAGTGTGAAGAGACTTGTTGATTTCCGTGTAACGGGACTAAGTTTAGGATCAAACCCTTTTTAAAGGGTTTGCGGGTCTGGGCAGCGCCCAGTCTCAAAAAAATCTCAAAAAATCTTAAAAAGTCTTAAATGATCTCTTAAAAAATCTCAGCTGTATTCTATGATAATAAGATCACTGTCAATCAGAAATTTCAGAAATATAGCCTCGGCTGATTTTATTTTTGACCCAAAGGTGAATATATTCACGGGAAATAATGCCCAGGGCAAAACAAATCTGTGCGAGGCTATTTCCGTATGCTTCGGCAAGAGTTTCCGAAATCCTAAAACATCGGAGCTGCTTCCTTTCGGCTCTTTGGATACGGAAACTTCCGTTGAGGTCTGCTTTTCTTTCGACAGTATGCCGGATAAGGAGAATGTTGTCACCTATACCCAGAAGAACAGCAGCTTTCGCTTGAAATTCAACGGTATAGGTATGAAAGACGCAGAAGAACTATACGGCGCGTTAAGATATGTTCTGTTTATACCGGAAGATCTGTATATTGTTAAAGGAGATCCGGAAAAAAGAAGAAATTATATTGACTTCGTTTCAAATATGATAAATCGTGTTCATAATTCTAAACTTTATGAATACAATAAAGCACTTCGGCAGAAAAATAACATTCTTATCAATATGCAAAGCTATGATAACAGCGCTCTGATGATGCTTGACAGCTGGAATGAGACGCTTGCAAAGCTTGGAGTGAATGTTATGTGCGGACGTATCAGATACTTCGATATGCTTGCTGCGGGAGCTAAAAAATATTACTCACTGCTGAACAGTAATAATGAAATACTTAATGTTAAATACGAAAGCTCGATAATGGGAGATACTCCGTTTACTCCGGAAGACCATATCCTTATGTATGAGACATATCTGAAAAAGCTTAATGAGAGCGAAGACCGTGAAAGGCGAATGAAATATACAGTAGTGGGTGCGCACAGGGACGATGTTTCCTTCTTCATAAACAATATGCCTGCAAAGGACTTTGCTTCACAGGGACAGGTCCGCAGCATTGCCGTTGCATTGAAGCTCGCAGAAGCGGAAATGATAACCGAAAAGAGCGGAGATGTTCCTATTGTTATACTCGATGACGTTCTGAGCGAGCTTGACGAGTTCAGACGCTCATTCATCATTAACCATATTGATAAATTTCAAATATTTATTACTTCTTGTAATTTATCTGATACAGAGAAATTTGAGTCCGGAAAGATATGGAACGTATCGGACGGTAAATTTACGCTCAAAGACTGATAAGAAAGGATAGCAATGTATCTGCACCTCGGAAGCGATGTTTCGGTAAATGTGAATGAGATAGTCGGTATTTTCGATATAGAAAAGGTCACTGTCCAGAGTTATATGAACGAATATTTATCATATTGTCAAAAGAATAGTAAAATATACTATGTGTCGCTTGATATGCCGAAAAGTATAGTTGTCTGCACAGATACAGTTTACATCAGTAATGTCAGCTGTCTCACCCTGCGTAAGCGTTTTGAAGCAATTTCGTCTGTCAGATAAGCCCGGTCAGTATGAATACAGCCCATGAAATAAGTGAGCCGGCTGTTATTCCCGCAAAAAGCAGGATCACCGGACTTGGTCTGTTTGATTTATTGTTAAAATCTGATACAGATATACCTTTCAGTAAATTTTCCGCACCTTTTGAGATCTCTTTCTGGGGTTTGTCTGCAATATCCGGTCTGAGGAAAAGAATAGCCTTGTCAAAGTATTCGCTTTCCGGTCTTACTTCCATAACGAGCTTGTTAACACCTTTCATACCGCCCTCCGCGCTTGTCAATAGTTTTTTCTTTACTTTTTGTATTATTGTCACTTAACTGTAACCAAATCATAAATTTGTACCCGAAAAAAAAATTATTGTGTTGAAAAGTGTTGAATTGATGTTTTCAACCGCAATTTTTGTTGAAAACTTGGTTGAAAGTGTTAGATTTGGCTCTACCAATAATGTTTGCGGATTTTTTGAAAAAATTTTTTTTCAACCCGTAAGTATGTGAAACTTATGTCAGAATTCGTATGCAAATTACCTAAAATTCCACTGGTTTTTTGTATGTTATTTATGAAGCAAAAATTGACGTTAAACAATAGGGTTTGGAGATTTTACAAAGATTTGATTTTGAGATACTACATAATTACATTTGGTAGAAAAGTTTTTTTTAAACCAAAAATCTGTTGAAACTGTTGAAAACTTACATTTTTTAAGCGAAAATCATCTATGAACAGTTGAAAACTCAGTTAAAAATGTTAAAATAAGGCTTGTTTAAGCCTGTTTTGGTAAATTCTGAATGGTTGAATCATTGTGAGGAACAATGAGAAACAAAATTTATGAACAAATCTGAAGGTGATATTATGTCGAAACTATATGTTGTAGGTACTCCGATCGGAAATCTGTCTGATATGACGCCAAGAGCAATCGGTATTCTCAATTCCGTGGATTTTATAGCGGCGGAAGATACAAGAGTTACTCTTAAACTCCTTACACATTTTGATATCCATAAGCCTCTTGTAAGCTACTATGAACATAATCTCCGGGAAAAGGGCGAGGAGATAATAAACCGTATTCTCGCCGGCGAGACCTGCGCAATAGTTACGGATGCCGGAATGCCCTGTATTTCCGATCCCGGTGAAGATCTTGTAAAGCTCTGCGCCGAACACGGCATAGAGGTGAACGTAGTTCCCTCCCCTACCGCCGCTATGTCCGCACTTGCAATATCCGGACTCTCAACATCGAGATTTGCATTTGAAGGATTTCTCAGCGTAACAAAGAAGCAGAGAAACGCACATCTCGAAGAGGTCAAGGATCTCAAGCATACTCTGATATTCTACGAAGCTCCTCACAAGCTGAAAAACACTCTGAATGATCTGCTGAATGTTCTCGGAAACAGAAGAATATCTATATGCCGTGAGATGACAAAGATCCATGAAGAAGTTCTGCGCGGAACGATATCCGAGATGATAGAATATTATGAAAACAATACGCCGAAGGGAGAGTTTGTACTCGTGGTAGAAGGAAATGTAAAAGTACCGGAAGAGAGATATGTTACGGAAGAAGCGATAGAGTATGCACGCAAGCTTATCGTTGACGGTGCAAAGACGTCCGACGCATGCAAGGAAGCTGCAAAAAAATTCGGCTTCACCAAGAGCGAGATATATTCCGGAGTTATCTCGGAAAACAGAAAGTGACCATAACACGGAAATCTGAAATTCTTTAAACAGATCAATAGAAGTTTCTGAAAGAGAGTGATTTTATGGAAATTGAAATAACCAATTTTCCCGCAAATATAAAATCATTCTTTTTTTCACCCAAAAAAATAGTTTCCGATAAGCTTACTGTGGAATATCTCGCCAGAATGAGAAAGTATATCTTCGGGACAGAAACGCTGAGTTCATGTGAAAAACTCGGAATGAACGTGTTTGATCTTGTATTTGTGAATGATAAGCCCTTCTATTATATGTGCAGAAAATATCTGCGGAATGCAAGAGAAAAAGATAAAGACACGATAAGGACTGCGCTTCTTTTAAGATACTTTTTTAAAGGTGAATTTATCCGCATATCCGGTGCGGTTATCGGAAATGAAAAAGCTTACATAAAAGATCCGGAGGCTGTGAATATTAAAATTGCTCCGAATAACGCAGAAAAATTAAAACTTCCGAAAAGAAAACAGCCGACGGAGGAATTTGATAAAAAAGCCGAAACTGTGCTTGAATCTATAAGGCTCTCTGCACTTAAATACGGAATGGGATTTGCAGTCAGCTATAAGGAGCTTATCGACAAGTATAATTACCGCCGTTTCAGCACTAATCTTTCAATTAACCGTCAGCCGGTATCTATTGAAGAACTTATTTCCGTTTTTTCGCAGGCAAGTGATAAAATACTGACTGACCTTTCAAATCCAAAGATAAGAATAATCTATTCGGTGATGTATGCAATGAAATACGGCGGTTTTGCACTTTCCGATATTTATTCAAAGAATACTGTATTTGAGATCGAAAGCTTCGATAAGGAAAGACGGCTGAGCGAGCTTGCAAATGAGTTTATTAATATAGTATATAACGGCAACCGTATGGAGATCGTAAGTGTTTTCATAGAAATGATTATGAACTTTGTTTCTTCGGAAATGCCGGAAGTAAATATGAACGATCTCGGAAGCGTAATGGATAACTATTCGCTGTATTACGCGGCTGCGTCTGTTGCTGCGGTCTGTGAGCAAATATGTAATTACAACAGCTTCAACGAAGATATGAAGGAGTACTTCAAGAAACGTACATTCACCAATTACTGGACTGTGAATGACAGGATAATGCTGGTTAAGCAGTATTCCACAGTTGTGTCATTCTGTTATAAAATGGCACATTTCGACTATATGTTATATTTAGAAGACCCCGAATACCAGGCAGAGATACTCTATTCTTTCGAGGCTTCGGAAAAATTCGCCGGGGAGCTGAAAAAAAGTGAGTGAGTGCAGACTTTGTCCGAGAAACTGCGGGACAGACAGAAGCAGGAAAGCAGGAGTCTGCGGCTGCACAGAAGAAATACGGGCAGCGAAGTATATGCTGCATTTCGGTGAGGAACCCTGCATATCCGGAACAAAAGGAAGCGGCGCGGTGTTCTTTTCCGGCTGTAATCTGAAATGTGCATTCTGTCAGAACTATCCCATCAGCCACGGGCTGAAAGGTGAAAATGTAACGCCAGTCAGACTGAAAGAGATTATCTTTGAGCTGAAAGAAAAGGGAGCGCACAACATAAACTTTGTCACCGGAACACACTACGCCGATAAGATAGCAGAGATCCTGCGTGAATGCAAGGATAAACTCGACATACCGATCGTATATAACTGCGGCGGATATGAAAAGGTGGAAACGCTGAAAATGCTGGAAGGTCTGGTGGATATCTATCTGCCGGATATGAAGTATTACAGCGCTGAGATGTCAGCAAGATATTCCGGAGCGCCGGATTATTTTGAGTACGCACTGCCTGCGCTGAAAGAAATGCTCCGTCAGCAGCCGGAACAGGTTTTCGACGATAACGGGATATTGCAGCGGGGAGTTATTGTACGTCATCTCGTTCTCCCGAAAGGCTATCATGACAGTATGAAGCTGCTCGATATTATTTCTGAACTTCCCTTACGTCCTCTTGTCAGCATAATGCGTCAATATACCCCCTGCTACGGAGCATCGGAGTTTCCGGAGATCAACAGAAAGCTTACCACATTCGAGTACGACAAAGTGACAGAGCACTGTGCCGATATCGGGCTGAAAGGTTTCATGCAGGAAAAGGGCTGTGAGAATCTTGACATGACCCCGGATTTCTGAAAACATAAGAAAAAAACTATGGACAACCCATAGAAAAAGATATATAATAGTATTACTGATTTATGAAAGGAATAAAATGTCATGACAGAAGCAGAAGAATATAAGATAAAGGAACAGATATGCGAGGTAGGTCACAATCTCTGGGCGCTGGGATTTGTAGCAGCAAACGACGGAAATATTTCCGTCAAGCTCGACGACGGTACATTTATCGCAACTCCCACAGGCACAAGCAAGAGAATCCTTACTCCGGAAATGCTGATAAAGATGAACGCCGATAACGAGGTCATCTACTGCCCAGAGGGATACAAGCCCTCTTCCGAGTTCAAGATGCATCTCAAGTGCTACAAAGACCGTCCCGAAATCGGCGCGGTAGTTCATGCTCACCCGCCTGTTGCAACAGGATATGCGATCGCGCATATCCCGCTTGACCAGTACACAATGCCGGAAGCTATAATTTTCCTTGGTTCTGTGCCGATTGCACCTTACGGAACTCCCGGAACCACAGAAGTTCCGGACAGCATCGAGCCTTTCCTTCCCTACCATGACACCATTCTTCTTATGAACCACGGCGCTCTGACAGTAGGCAAGGATATCACCCAGGCATACTACCGCATGGAGACACTGGAACATTTTGCAAAGACGAGTCTTGTTGCAAGACTTCTCGGCGGTGCGAAGGAACTTCCGAAAAACAAGATAGACGAGTGCTGTGAGATAGCAAAAGCATTCCCTATCCGTCACCCCGGATATAAGAAATACAGTCTTTAATCTACCTTATTTTGACATAATTGTCTTTATTATGTCAACATCTGGTGTTCCACGTGGAACAGTATTAGTGAATAATGAAGAGTGAATAATGAATAATGAATAATTTTTGTGTGCCTTCGGCACGGATTATTATATAATTATTTTATTAAAAATGTTCTACGTGGAACACTACTTATAGTTTTTTTGTCGGAGATGATATAATATATATAGTATAGGAGAATACGATGTTGCCGTTGTCGGAGCCGGACATGCCGGCTGTGAAGCGGCTCTTGCAGCAGCAAGACTCGGAATGAGAACAGTCGTTTTTGTGCTGTCGCTCGATACGATAGCAAATATGCCGTGCAATCCGAGTATCGGAGGTTCCGCAAAAGGTCAGCTTGTCGGCGAGATAGACGCCCTCGGGGGTCAGATGGGAATTGCGGCAGACAGTACCTTTATCCAGTCACGAATGCTGAACAGGGGTAAGGGTCCCGCCGTGCATTCTCTTCGTGTGCAGTCAGACAGAGTAAAATATCACACATATATGAAGCACACGCTGGAACAGGAGCCGATGCTCGATATCAGACAGGCGGAAGTCACAGAAGTCTGCGTTGATGACGGCAAGGTCACCGGAGTAAAAACAAAGCTCGGTGCATTCTGCGGTGCAAAGGCAGTTATTATTACAACAGGAACATATCTCGGCGGTGAGATATTCATAGGTGAGATGTCATATAAGAGCGGACCGGATAATGTCAATCCTTCAAGCGAGCTTACGGAAAATTTAGTTAAGCTTGGTCTTAAACTGCGCAGGTTCAAGACAGGTACACCGGCGAGAGTTCACAAACGTTCCATAAACTTTGATGAAATGGAAGAACAGTCGGGTGATGATATCATCACACCGTTTTCTTTTGATAACCGGCTCCCGCTTGAAAACAAGGCTAAATGCTATGTGACATACACAAACGAACGGACACACAGGATAATACTTGATAACCTGCACCGTTCACCGCTGTATTCCGGAAAGATAGTAGGTGTGGGACCGAGATACTGTCCGAGCATAGAAACAAAACTGATGCGTTTCAAAGACAAGGAGCGTCATCAGCTTTTTGTAGAGCCTATGGGAGAAGATACGGACGAATACTACCTGCAGGGTATGTCTACTTCCCTGCCGGAAGATGTTCAGCTTGAATTTCTGCGCACAATAAAAGGTTTAGAAAATGTGGAGATAATGCGCCCGGCGTATGCAATAGAGTATGACTGCATTGATCCGCTGGAACTGTATGCAACGCTTGAAACGAAAAAAATATCGGGACTTTACGGTGCCGGACAGTTTAACTCTACCTCCGGCTACGAGGAAGCAGCAGCCCAGGGACTTGTTGCGGGAATAAATGCAGCACGGAAGATCTCGGGCAAGGAACAGATAATACTTGACCGTTCAGGTTCCTACATCGGGACACTGATAGATGACCTTGTGACAAAAGGCTGTGTCGAACCTTACAGAATGATGACTTCAAGAAGCGAGTACAGGCTGATACTGAGGCAGGACAACGCACCGGAACGTCTTACAGAACTGGGACATGAGATTGGACTTATCTCGGAAGAAAGATATAAGAACTTCCTTGAAATGAAGCGTATTGTTGACGACGAAACAAAGCGGATCAGCAAAACGTCGCTTCGCCCTACCCCGGAACTGAATGCGATGCTTGAATCGAAAGGCACTTCCCCGATAGATCAGCCGACACGTTTTGTTGAACTTCTCAAGCGGCCTCAGCTTTTATACAAGGATCTGATAAAGTTCGATGAAAATGCACCGGAAATAAGACCAGATCTTGCCGAAAAACTTGAAGTAAATATCAAATACGAGGGATATATCTCCACACAGCTTGCGAAGATAAAAGAAATGAAAAAGCTGGAAAACAAGCCGCTCCCTGCTGACATTGACTATATGAAGATTGAGGGACTGCGTCTTGAAGCAAGAGAAAAGCTGAATGAACACAGACCTCTGAACATAGGACAGGCAGGACGTATTTCGGGAGTAAATCCTGCGGACATATCGGTTCTGCTGATCTGGCTGTCGGCAAATAACGGCGGAAAGGACAAAACGAATGAACAAGGCTAAATTTGCGGAATGCGGGATAGTCCTTTCCGATGAACAGGCTTCTCAGCTTGACAGTCTTGCCGGATATATGGTAGAATACAATAAGAATGTGAATCTGACACGCATTACCGAACCGGAGGAGATCGAGGAGAAGCATTATATTGACAGCATTCTTCCGCTTACGATGATAAATGTTCCACGTGGAACAAATGTCATAGATGTGGGAGCAGGTGCGGGATTTCCCTCCCTGCCCATGAAGATATACCGTCCGGACTTGCAGTTCACACTTCTTGACAGCTCAAACAAGCGTATCACATATCTTGACAGTGCATGCAAGATGCTCGGATTTGAGTGTGAAACGCTGCATTCAAGGGGTGAGGAAGCCGGCAAAGACCCGAAATATCGCGAAAAATACGGCCTCGCAGCAGCAAGGGCAGTTGCGGCACTCAATGTGCTGTGCGAATACTGCCTGCCGTTCGTTAAGGTGGGCGGAACTTTTGCTGCTCTAAAGGGGGAGAAAGACGAGACGGAAGAAGCGGAAGCTGCAATAAAAAAGCTGGGCGGAGAGATAACGGAGATAAAACGGTACAGCCTTCCCGGCGGAGATAAGCGCACGCTTGTTGTAATAAAAAAGGTCTCCCCCACCCCGGCGCAGTACCCGCGGGTATCGGCAAAGATAGCGAAAAAGCCGCTGTAAACATACCTTTATAAAGAGGGAATAGGATTGAAAAGAAATCAGCTGAAAAAACTCGGTATAACGCTGAAAAACAACTGGAGAGTAGCCGTTGTGGTGACGGTGATGATGGCGATTTGCGGATATGTGTTCGCGCTCTACGGAATGACAAGGCATTACATCACCACTACGGATATATATATCGAAAGCACTGACAGTACAGGTTCCGCCGAAAAGGCAGCTACCGCTGCCCTGCTGTTCGGAAGCCCGAAAATGTATGACTCGATCAATGACCTGCTGAAAACGAAACTTTCTTACGCGGAGCTGGACAAGATGATAACGGTGACCACAAACAAGGACACACAGATAATCTCCGCAAGTTTTGACTGCGAAACATCTACGGATTCGTACCGGCTATCGGAAGTATTTCTGAGCCGTGTGCAGGTAGTTCTCGACGACTACGGGGCGAATGCGGTCACACGGGTCATATCGTTCCCGACTGAACCCCAGCGTCCTACATTCCCGGACGAGAATCTGTTCGCAGTGATCGGCGCCTGCATAGGAGCGGTGATCTCGGTCATCGGTATCATAGTGATATGGCGGCTTGACAACACCATAACATCTGCGGACAACCTTAACGAGCAGTATGATGTGCCGGTTATCGGAGAATTAATGGATTTTGACAACGAGATCGACTATCTCGGAAGATGACAGATAATCACAACGGAGGACAAAAGAATGATAAGAAGTATGACCGGTTTCGGAAGAGACCACAGAATTATAGACGGACGCGAGTATCTGATTGAGATACGCTCGGTGAATTCCCGCTATTACGAGTTCAATGCGAAGCTCCCGAGGCAGTACATGTTTCTGGAGGAGAAGCTGAAATCTCTTGTAAAGGCAGGCATTAGCCGCGGCAAGGTTGAGGTATCTCTCTCGATATACAACATCGGCACTTCCGAGACATCGGTCACGGTGAATGAAGGAGTAGTCGAGAATTATCTGAACGTACTGCGCTCGGCGGGCGAGAAGTTCGGACTTACCGACGATCTCACGGTATCTACGATATTCCGTATGACCGACGCATTCAGCGTAGTCCGTGCTGAAGCAGATGAGGACAAGATCTGGGCAGCTGTGAAGGAAACAGCGGAAGCCGCGCTTGCGAAGTTCATTGCTATGCGCGAGACAGAGGGAGCGAAGATGAAGGACGATATCCTTGAAAAGCTCTCGAACGTTGAGAAGATGACGGAGAAGGTATGTAAGTATGCACCGGAGACGGTTACCGCATACCGTGAGCGCCTGTTTGCGAAGATGCAGGAAATACTTGAGAACAAGCAGATCGACGAACAGCGTATCCTGCTTGAAGCGGGCATATATGCAGAAAAGATCGCTGTTGACGAAGAGACAGTCCGTCTTAAGAGCCATTTCGTGCAGTTCCGTGACATGATGAACTCGGACGAGCCTATCGGACGCAAGCTGGACTTCCTTGTCCAGGAGATCAACCGCGAGGTGAACACCACCGGCTCAAAGGCGCAGGATCTGCGTGTGACGCGTCTGGTAGTGGATATGAAGAGCGAGATAGAGAAGATACGCGAACAGATACAGAATATAGAATAATATGAAGCTGAACAGAAGACTGTTCCCGTGGTTTTTGGCGGCTGAGATCTCTGTTATCATCGTATTTGCGGCAATTCTGATATAGCAATAATAATTAAAAAGGTTTAATGTCTATGATTAAAAAAAATCTGTTAACGACTGTTAACATTAGTTATGACCAATTTAAAATTCTTATATCCATAGAGCCGAAACAATATGAAAATACATATTTGTGGAAAATATTAATGTATGATATTTTATTTAATTTAATAGATGATAATGAGATAGGAATACAGTTTTTTGATACTGAGATTTACTGGATATTTTTAGATTTGATAGATTTTCAATACATAAAAAACAAGAACGATGATGAAAGAAATGTAATGATTTCGTCATGCAATAAGCGTATTATTACGGAATTGTTGAGCGGATATAGTTTCTTTGATTATTCAGATATTATGAGAATTAATGTTTTTGAGAGCATTAATACTAAGAGATGTACTATAGTTCCGACAGGTGATTGGTTAGGCATAGAAATAACGAATTGTGGTGATATTACAAATATTGTTAAATCTATAAAAAAGGTGTGTTTGGACTATGGATTATGCATCAAAGGAGATGAAGAAAGTGAATAAATATTTATCACTAGGCTCAATAGTAATTTTAAAAGGTGGCTCAATATGAAGCTGAACAGAAGGCTGCTGCCGTGGTTTCTGCCGGCTGAGATCTCTGTTATCATCGTATTTGCGGCAATTCTGATATGCAAAGAAATGAGCGATGCTTTCTTCGTTTTCACCGCAAGCATTCCGTTTTTGCTTGCATTCGGAGGGAAGTGTGCGGAGATAAAGGGAGATCACCCGAAGGTGATGCCGCTCCTGATAGGAGTACCTGCCGTTATTGCTGCTGCGCTGATCATTGCCGGGGCAGTGAAAGATGCGGTGGATCCTTTCGGCTGGGTAACCGGGCATTTATACGTTGCTCCCTTTCTGATGAAGCTGTTTCTTCCGGCGGTGATCATAAGTGCGGTAATGGAGATCATAATTATGATAAAGCGCAGAAAAGCGGGTTACATTTTTGATGAAACCGATACTGCGGGAGTTCTGCCCTGCATCATTATTATTGCAGCGACAGCATTTCTGTTATGGTTCTCCGCTTATGGCATAAGACATCAGACAGCGTTATATAGTCGCATTTAAAGTCGGATCGGTACTATTAAAAGTCGAATAGATGTATATAATAAGTCGAAAATGACATTTAAAGTCGAAAAAGGTAGGATATGTACACTGATTACAAGGAACTCGGAAAGCGTATAGCGAAGCGCAGAAAACAGCTCGGACTCAAGCAGTCCGAGGTGAACGAAATGGCTGGACTCAGCGATAAGTACCTGTCGAATATAGAGCGCGCGGTTTCGATACCGAGCATTGACGTACTGATGAAGCTGTGCGCCGTGCTCAAGACGACGCCGGACGAGCTTCTTCTCGGAACGGAGAGCGCCGGAAAGATCGGGAATGTCGGACGCATCGCCGCAATGAAAGTTGAGGGAATGTCCCGGGAAAAGCAGCTGCTCGCTCTGAGTATGCTGGACTGGATAAAGGAACAGAAGATCTGAAAGATTCTTCGTCTGCGCCTTCGCGCTTGTCCTTCCGGACAGGACCAGCCTACGCGGCTGGATCGCGCCGGCGTGACGCCGGACCCTTATCCCGTAAACGGAGACTGTCAAGATTAAAGATTGATAAAAAGGATCAATAGTAAATGAAAATTCTTGCAATAGAAAGCTCGTGCGACGAGACCGCTGCGGCGGTAGTCGAGGACGGGCGGAAGATAATATCGAATATAATAGCAACACAGGTGGAGGAGCATAAGCTCTACGGCGGAGTTGTGCCGGAGATAGCTTCACGCCGTCACTGTGAAAGCATAGTCGGCGTGGTTGACGAAGCACTTGAAAAAGCGCAGATGACCGCGGCTGACCTTGACGCGATAGCCGTGACTTATGCCCCCGGACTTATCGGCGCACTGCTGGTAGGCGTGAACTTTGCGAAGGGACTTGCATTCGCTTCGGGAAAGCCGCTTATCCCCGTTCACCACATAAAGGGTCATATCGCGGCGAACTATATCGCTCATCCGGAGCTGGAGCCGCCGTACATCTGCCTTGTGGCGTCCGGCGGACATTCGCAGATAATGCGGGTCGAGAGCTACACGAAATTCGTCACCATAGGAAGAACAATGGACGACGCGGCGGGCGAAGCATTCGACAAGGCAGCACGGGCTATGGGATTCCCCTACCCCGGCGGTATGCACATAGACAATGCTTCAAAGCGCGGAGACAGGACGAAGTACAAGCTGCCGAGACCAAAGACGGCGGAAAAATACGATTTCAGCTTCTCCGGGCTTAAAACCAATGTCATCAATCTTGTGCATAACGCGGAGCAGAAAGGCGAGACACTTGACATCGACTCGCTTGCCGCGTCTTTCCAGTACACGGTGGCGGATATCCTCACATCGAAGTTTGTCGCGGCGGCGAATGAATACGGCTATAAGACTGCGGCGCTGGCAGGAGGAGTTGCCGCAAATTCCGGACTGCGCAGCCTGCTCGAAGAGAGGTGCGCGGCAAGCGGGATAAAGCTATTTATCCCGCCGATAGCGCTGTGCGGCGACAACGCGGCTATGATTGGGAGCCAGGCATTCTACGAATACACCGAGGGCGGCGTGACAGCCGACGGATCGCTGAACGCGGTTGCATCTATGCCGCTTGAATAACTCCCCCGTCTTGTGTACTGATGCACAGGAGCAAATAGACATATCTTCTAAAATTCTCCGAAAAAACACTACAAATCTAACAAATATACATATAAATTATTGACAGAAGAAGTAATTTCTTATATAATATTAATGTATCATTATAAATTTATTTCACGGAGGGCATTGAAATGTATGACAATAAGCTCATCTGCGGGATCTGCGGCGGAGCCGTAAACGCTGATGAAAACGGAGTTTCCGGTGTATGTTCACACTGCGGAAACAAAATGATGTATCCGGGATCAGATATCAAGAAAATCAACAGAATTACATATCTCCGAAACACCTTTAAATTCGATGAAGCCGAGAAGCTCGCAAAGGAGCTTACAGCTGCAAATCCGGACGACTGCGAAGCGCACTGGAACCTGCTGCTCTGTGAGTACGGTATCCAGTATGTGAGAGACGGCGCTAACCTTTACGCTGTCTGCAGAAAGGATATCTCCGATCTTCCCCCATTCAAGGAGAGCGTAAACTATAAGGCTGCCACCGAAAAGGCTTCCGAGGAACTCCGCCCCGGTTATGAAGAGCTGGGTGACGCTATCGAGGACAGTGTATCTATCACAAGAAACGTGCTCAAGCAGGAGAAGGGCTATGATGTTTTCATTTTAAGCCCCGACAATGCGACAGTCGATACCGATATCGACGGAGACAAGATATTCCTCCGCTTTACCTCTAATCTCGGATTCAGCACATTCTACGCTCCCGAGATGATGAAGGATATAGACGCAGTAGAAAAAGCTGCGCAGACCGTATTTGCACTCAAGAATTCGAGAATACTGCTCCCGTCGTTCAGAACAAAGGACGACTGCCGCGACGGATTCCTTGAGTATGCGGTAAATATGTTCTGCGAAGCTGCCGAGAAGGACGATGAGAAGCTTGTATTCCCGATCTTCAACGCCTCCGTTCTGCAGTTCCAGCAGCTTCCCGAAAAGCTTGTCTGGTGTGACGAGATATTCAACTGCGCCGAAGATGAGTTCATGAGAGAGATCTCCGATAAGGTCGAGTCTATCCTCAAGCCCGAGGTTAATGCGATCGAACCGGAGACGCTGGTTACTGCGACTGCTGCAAACAAGGAGAACCTTGTAAAGCGTGCATATATGTTCCTTGAGGACGGCGAGTTTGAGACAGCCGATTCTTACTTCGACAAGATACTCGATATCGACATCGAGGATTCGAGAGCATATATCGGAAAGCTCCTTGCAGAGTGCAAACTCCGCAACGAGGAGGAGATCCGCAATCTTCCCCAGACAGTTACCGACGACAAGAACTTCAAGAAGGCGATCAGATTTGCCACACCCGAGCAGAAGGCTCACTATGAGGCTCTCAACGGTGCGATCGTAGCAAGAATAGAGGAAGAAAAGCGTGAGATAGCGGAACAGCATGCAAAGCTGAAGGCAGAGCGTGAGGAGAAGGAAGCTATCGAGCGTGAACGCCGCGCACGCCAGAACAAGGAAGAGCGCAAGCTTGAATATCAGCGCCGCCGTGATCCTATGAGAAAGACGCTTCTTGAAGTACAGGCGGAGCTTGGAAAGACATTCCTCTCTCCGAAGCGCAAGACCGAGCTTAAGGAGCAGGAAGAGACACTCAAGCGCAACCTTAAGAACCTTGATGATATTTTCTTTGATATTTTCGACTGATAGAGTAAGATGATATAATAAAACCGCCGAATGAACATCATTCGGCGGTTTTTGTTACATAAGTGAATTAATGAGACTGTTGTAGTAGTTGGCAGTGCTGGTGTAGGAATCGTCGCTGTCCTCATCACCGGAGAGAAAGTCGAGAAGCGAGCCGTTCTGCGTACCGGTTATAGACGATGCGTAGGTGGAGACTGCATTTGAAGCGGAGGACACTGTGCTGATGAAGCCGGAGATGTCCAGTTCCTCAAACTTGTCCGGCTCAAAGGTAAGCTTGCCGGAAGCGTCGGCAGTAATGCCGGCTTTTGCGAGAAGTTCCGAGGCGGTTTCGGAGGCTGTTTTGAACAGCCGGGTGTACATTATCCCGGAGGCTGTGGATTGGGCGGTAAGTCCGGACAGCAGAGTGTTGTATTTATCGACGAAATCGGAGATAACGGGGATAAGGGTTTCCCTGTCCGCGCCCTCTGCGGCATTCAGCAGATTGACTGCCGCGGTAAGTCCGTCCGCTGCCGCTTTAACGCTGTTGTCGGATATCGGAAGTCCGAGCGCGCCTACCACTGCGGCTGCTGTGGTGTCGGAATCCGCGTTGGAGAGCGCATAGAGCAGTGTCTTTCCGTCTGCTCGCGCAAGCGGAGATGTGCTGCTGCCGGTGTCTTTCATTCCGACAACTTTTGTCTTTTCGTCAGTATTAGTCATCATCGAACGGAGAATGTCCCCGAAGCTCTCGGTACTGTGAGTTCCGCCCATTACAGCGGACTTTGTATTTTCGATCTTCGTCCGGACAGCTTCTCCGATCAGACCTGTCTGGTATATATACATTTCTGTTCCTTTCTCTCTCTTCGGCATGCCCATTATATCGCAGCCGGCTTCACTTGTAAAGGGTACTCCAAATTTTTTTCACTCTTATATCGGAGTGAAAAAATTTTGAAGCCTCCCCCTTGACAAGCGATTCCGGCTGCGATGTGGGGCAGATAGCCGAAGAAAGGAGAAGAGTATTCTGCACCGTTACTCCGGAATCTGTCTCCCCATTGCTGAATGCTGGATAGTAGAATCTATGCTATGACTTTTACGTGCAGCTGTCAATGAGTCGCCGCCTGTGCAAGACTTGTCACTTAAACTTCACTCGTGCGGCGGATTTATTTAGGGTGTCCAGCCACCTTTTTTAAAGGGGGCTGGCGGGGGTTGGGGGTCACGGCAGGAAGCCGTGAGTAGGCTGCCAAAAGGCACGCACGATGCGTGCATATAGAGCAGCCGAAGCAGCCCCCCCTCTCTGAAATCTCTTAAAAATCTCTCAACAATCTCTCAGTCTCTCTCAACCTCTGTGTGCTTGCCGACAATGAAGGCTATCATAAAGCCGAGAGCCAGCGCGACAACTCCGATCAAAGTGTCTATGTTGAGACCAAAGCCGGCGGGCAGTATCGCATAGAGTGAACCTGCCACAAGTCCGAGTATTGCCGCGAAAACCCACAGCCTGAATTTTTTCATTAAGAATGTGATGAGCCTTGCGCCGAGAACAAGTCCCGCAATCACGCCTATCGCTGTCGGTATGATAACAGCAAAGTTGAGCGAGTGAATGTGTATCGACGAGATAACGGTTTCGTATGTTCCGAGCAGCATCATTATGAATGAGCCGGAAACTCCCGGGATTATCATAGCTACTGCGGCTACAAATCCGGCTATGAGGAAGAGAGCGAATGCGCCTATACCTTCCGCATTTGCGGCGGAAGCAACAACTCCCGACTTTTCAAGCACCGAAAGATATATAACAAGTGCTGCAGCAAGTACCATTATTACACCGCACAGCGGAGAGAACTTCTCTCCGCGGGAGGTGGCATTCCGCAGTATCAGAGGAACGCTTCCCGCAATTAGTCCCATGAAGAACATATATGTTTCGGTAGGGAAATTGCCGAAAAGCCACTTTATAACAACGGCAAATCCCAGCAGTCCCGCAACTGCGCCTATCCCGAAGAAGATCAGAAATACGATGTTCTTTTTGATCTCCTTTAAATTGAGGGAAAGTGCGCCGCATACCTTGTCGTAGCAGCCGAATACCACCAGCATTGTACCGCCGGAAACCCCGGGGATTATATTGGCTATTCCGAAAACAAGTCCGTACAGGACAGCAAGTACATACTGCATTTTGGTCTTTCTCCTCAGTTGTTGTTAAGTCTGTTCATTGTTGCGCGAAGAAGCTCTGCGGGAGCCTGGAGCAGAACGGTTATTACTATTGCGATAATAAGGGATAAGATGTCGGGTGCCGCAAGTCCGAGAGCCGTGTTGACAACAGGCACGAATGCGATGATCAGCGAGAATGCGAATGTTATACCCGCTATCATCCACGCGAATGTCTGGTGAGCGCGGAAAACGTCGAATACTGTGTTTCTGCCGAGGTTGGAGATGCAGATTATCAGCAGACCGAATACGAATATCAGCAGAAAGCCGCTTCTTGTAAGCTCCGTAAGTGCGCCCGCTCCGTCCGGTGCGGCATTTCCCGAGGAGATCACATAGTAGATTATCTCAGCTGCCGCAAGACCTATCATCTGCACTAAAGGACGGATAAAGAAGCTGAGCCGGAGATGACCGGAGCCGATATAAACCGAGGGTTCGGTCAGGTTCTTGATATCAGCAGTGTTCTCGAAGTAGATGAAGCACGCTGCCGGGATAATAAGCACAGCGAGCAGTGAGCTTATTACCGGCGAGATGATGAATTCCGTACCGAGCAGTATATTGAATACCGCGAAGATTATCATTGTGCCGAGAGCGGTAATTGCCGTGGAAATACAGCGCTTTATGTTGATGTGGGACTGTCTTGCGGTGGTGACGATATCGGTTACTGTCTCGAAGCTGTCGTCGCCGACTATAACATCGCTTTCTTCAAATGCCGCACCCACAACGTCCTTTGCGACGGATACGCCGATATCGGCAAGCTCAAGCAGATCGCTGTCCGAAGCGGTCTCTCCGGTTATCATCACAGTCTCTCCCGCCTGGCGAAGCCGTCTTATGATATCCGGCTTCATATCCGCGGTTATTCTCGCGAATGCGCAGACATCGGTGAGATCAAGCTCTTCCTCAGATTTCAGCATATCGCCGGTGATAACACGGTCGCCCTTTATGCCGACTTTGTTTGCGACCGCGAGTGCCGCTTCGGGGCTGTCGCCGGTGGTCATTATCACCCTTACGCCGGCTTTCCGGCAGCCTATGATCGCTGCGGGAATATAGTCCTTGGTCTGGTTCTCGAATGCAAGCAGTCCCATGAAGCTGTAGTGCGCATCGCTTATCTTTTCCGGTATCTCGGCATCATCGTCAAGCTTTGCGTAAGCGACTGCGAGCACGTTATAGCTCTGTTTTGCGAAGCTTACCTGCTTTGTCTGCACCTTGTACAGCATATCGTTCGGAACGTCGCAGAGAGGCAGTAGCTTATCCGGGGTTCCCTTTATGCAAAGGAGACGGGAACCGCCGACTGTCCAGAGATTACCGGAAGCGCCCTCCGTATCGCTGAAGGGGTATTCTTTCAAATGCTCGTTTTCGAGGAGCGCTTCGGTATCTGTGCCGCGGAATGCCGCGTTAAGGATTATCGCCTTGTCGAAGGGATCGTCGGTGTCACGCTTGCAGGAAAGAACGGAAACGTTCGTGAGCATAGCCGGGTTTGCGGTAAGATCATCGGCTATCTGCATGTTCTTCTCGGTGGTCGCTGCGCTCTTATCAATAAGTATGCAGCTTGCCGCGTTTATATATTCGATAGTTTTCAGACTTTTCACCCATATCCGCTTTTCTTCGAGCTTTAATGCGCCTTTTATATAATAAACGCGCACAAGCGATGCTGTTTCGGAGGGTATAAAGCAGAGTGCAAAGGCAGCAGCCGGGTAGAAGGTGTTGTATATGATCTCCGTATATGGGATATCAACGCGCATATTGATGAATGCGAAAACGCCGATAATCAGCATAACTGCCGCGATCGCGGTAAAGATGCCGGAGATGCGGAGCACAGCCTTTTCGAGAGTTGTGTAGTATTCCTCGTGCTCTTTCATAGCGCCGAACTCCTTGAAAAAGCGGGTATCTACGCCGGTAGCGGTAACGCGTGCGGCAAGGAGACCGGAGACTATCTTGGTGCCTTTGTAGATGCAGCTTTTCTTGATCTCCTCGTTTACGCTGTCGGAGCCGATTATCTTGCTCACGGGAGTCTTGCTGCCGGTGAAGATGCACTCATCTACGGTAAGATCCTTTATTTCGAGCAGGTGCGCATCAGCCGGAACGCTTTCGCCCTCGCTCAGTATCAGTATATCGTCCGGTACGATAAGCTCACGGCGGATATTGCGTATCTCACCGCCGCGGACAATGCGGAACTCGGTCTTTGAGCGGGACTTCATCTCGAAGAAGTACTTGTCGCTCTGCGTGTTCTTGATTATCTCGGTGGCGGCAAATACACCCGCAAGCAGAAGAAGCACTGCGCCGGTGACTATCGGCTGCATGGAGTCTGTCATGGTGATGCCGTACCAGATGCTCAGAGCGGCGGCGGCGAACATTACAACGAATCGCAGGTTGAAGAAAGCCTTTGAGGGGCTGTAACCCTTGTTTTTCTCATCGAGTTTTGTATCGCTGTTATAGCCGTAGAGTCTTATATTTTCCTCAACGCGGTCATTATCGAGACCGGTGTAATCATTTTTAAAATCGTATATCTGTGCCAAATCAAGCAGCCCTTTCTCCAATTTATACTATATTATACTATATCTTTACATTTTTCTAACATTATACCACAATATCTATTAAAAATCAATACTTTTGACGTTTCTGTAAAATATGACAAACCATTCGCTTGTTTAACATTCGGACTTGCTAAAATTGCCGAACCGTGCTATAATGAAATTGGAATCTATACCGACCCCACTGCATTATTTGCTTCAGCTGCCCTTAGAAGCGGCTCTGAAATACAGCATTGATTTAGGGTGTCCAGCACCCTTTTTTAAAGGGGGTTGGCGGGGGTTGGGGGGCGGCGCCCCCTCTTAAAAAGTCTCAAAAAGTCTCAAAAAGTCTCCAAAAATCTCTGCCACGGGGGTGAGCGTTTGAAAAAAAGAATACTTGCGCTTGCCGCGGCAGCGATCACGGTACTTTCCTCCTGTTCTGCGCAGGTGGAGGAGCTTCTGAGCCCGCCGAGACTTGAGGGAGAGCAGACGGAGATATACTCCGCGCTCCGGAAGTTTACCAGCGGCGACATCATCTTCAAATACCCGCGAAGCGGACAGTACCGCAGCGCTTTTGTCGTTAAAGATCTTGACGGTGAGGCAACAGATGAGGCTATCGTTTTCTACGAAGTCCCGAATGTTTCGGACGGCTCGTCGCTCAGAATGAACTTCCTCGATAAGCAGGACGGAAAGTGGGTCTCGGTGTATGACTTTGCGGCTTCCGGAAGCGAAGTTGACAGCGTCCGCTTCGAGGATCTCGGAAACGGCTCGACTATGATAATCGTCACCTACCTCATGCAGAGCACATCTGACCGCTACACAAGCGTTATGACATACAGCAACGGAGTTCCGGAAGAGCTTATGAGCGTGCGCAACATCTATATGGATATACTTGATGCAGACGGTGACGGTACAAACGAGATGTTCGTCATCACAAACGAACGTCCTACCGGAAGCGCCTGGACCCGCATCTACGGAACCTGCAGCGGTTCGTTCGGCGAGATCGGATTCACCCCGCTCAACAGCGGATTTGCCGGTATCAAGGACGTTTTCTGCGGAAATTGCGGAGACGGCGGAAATCTGCACGCGGTTTTTGTTGACTACACATTCTCCGACGGTACATTCGGAACCGATGCTGTCATAAGCGGCAACGGCATCTTCTACCTCTCCCCTGCCCTTGACCCTGATGTCACGCTGCGCGTTTCCAACAGCTACACGCCTTATATTCCCTGCATGGACGTTGACGGCGACGGAGAGACGGAAGTTCCGAGAAGCGTTCCGTTCCCGGGATTTGAAGATATGCCTGCCGCCGAGCAGGTAAATCTTACCGAATGGTACAGACTCGTGCGCAACGGAACGGCGGAGGAGCTTAAATACCGGAGCTTTGCCGGAACCAAGGGGGATTATATATTCCTGTTCCCGGACAACTGGACCGGAGTTACCGCCGCAGTTTCGATATCGGAGGGAATGGTGGTGTTCAACCGCTACGACAGCATTTCCGGCACAATGGGTGAAGAGATACTGCGGCTTTACGGAACGGCGGACAGCGGAGCCGACAAGTTTGCCGACAGCGGGTATCTCTATCTCGGACGAAGTGAGAGCACGGGATATTCGTACTACGCCCAGCTCTCGGACAGCAAGCTTGTACCGACAGCCGACGAATTTGACAGGCTTTTCGTACTGCGCTGAAAATGAGGTGAACATAAAATGGATGAGAAGAGAATACTTGTATGTGAAGATGAGGACGCGATCCGCGAGTTTGTGGTGATACATCTCAAGAGATCGGGTTATGATGTATATGATGTGGACAGCGGCGAGAAGGCTGTGGAAGCATGGAAGAACGGAATGAGATTCGACATCGCCCTGCTGGATATAATGATGCCGGGAATGGACGGAACGCAGGTATGCCGGTTTCTCCGGAGCGAAAGCAGCACGATCGGCATAATAATGCTCTCCGCGAAGAGCCAGGAAATGGACAAGGTGAACTGCCTTATGATGGGTGCGGACGATTATGTCACGAAGCCTTTTTCCCCGTCGGAGCTGATAGCGCGTGTTGATGCGATATACCGCCGTGTGAGCATATCCCGGCTTGCCTCCGACAGCGAGAGCGAGCTTGAATCCGGGCCGTTCCGCGTTGATCTCCGCTGCAGGCGCATTACAAAAAACGGCGAGCCTCTTGATATTACGCAGGTGGAATACCACATTATAGAGTATTTCATAAAGAACGCCGGGAGTGCGGTTGACCGCCGGACACTGCTGAACAAGATCTGGGGAGAGGGCTACTACGGCGACGACAAGATAGTTGATGTCAATATCCGCCGGATAAGAATGAAGATCGAGGACGATCCCTCCAATCCCAGGTATATCCAGACCGTCTGGGGTTTCGGGTATAAGTGGGGAAACGGTTCGGACGAGAGCTGATCGAGAGGGTTTGGAGATTTCGGGAGATTTTAGAGAGGTTTTGAGACGGGGCGCCGCCCCGGACCCCGCAATCCCCCTTTAAAAAAGGGGTCTTAACCCCCTAAACAGACTGCTGTATTTCAGAGTTCGCAGCTATTGGCGGGTGCAGTGAAAAATGCAGTGGGGCTGGCGATATTTCAACAGAATATAACAGAAACAGCTTGATGTACAAACCACATCAAGCTGTTAGTCTTTAAAGAATCTCTTTAGTTTTGGAACGGAGTCTTTGCCAACCCCACTGCATTTCAGTCTGCACCTGTCAAGAGCTGTACACTCTGAAATACTGCATCAGTTTAGGGTGTCCAGCCCACTTTTTTAAAGGGGGATTGCGGGGTCACAGGATCACGGCAGGAAGCCGTGAGTAGGCTGCCAAAAGGCACGCACGATGCGTGCATATAGAGCAGCCGAAGCGGCGCCCCTTCTTAAATTCTCTCAAAAACTCTCTTTCATAGCTTCTATATTTCTGCGCATCATCGAAATATACGTCTCGCCGGCAGCGAGATCTGCGTCCGAGAGGGTGTGGCAGGAGTGCATAAGCCTTGTTTCCGCTCCGACAGCTTCCGCGATCGCATCTGCAACCTTCTCGGTGGAAAACTCGATGTGATAGATAACTTTCGCATCGGTCTCCTTCGCTGCCTCGATAAGCTCGGTCATCTTGGCGGCGCTCGGCTCGGTATCTGTCGAGCAGCCCGGAAAAGCAGCGAGATAATCTATGCCGTAATCGTGCGCCATATACTTGAACGGGAACCGGTCACCGAATATAAGCGGCTTGTCGAGCATGTCCGCGGCAGCTTCAAGCTCGTCCGAAAGCGCGTTCAGCTCTGCGGTATAGGCGGTGAGCCCGTCCCTGTACTTCTGCGCATTCTCCGGCGCGGCTTCGCAAAGCGCGTCCGTTATCCCCTCCGAGATCGCTATCGCGTTTTTCGGGGAAGTCCAGATATGCTCGTCATACTCGGTCTCTTCCTCGTGATCGTGGTCATCATCGTGCTCGTGCTCATGTTCATCATCGTCGTGATCTTCCTCGATAAGGTCAACGAGATCGGACATTCTGACGATGCGTACACCGCTGTCGATGCTGTCGGCTATCGTATCTACCCATGCGTCGCTTTCGCCGCCGGTGTAGATGAAGATATCGGCTTCGTTTATCTTTATGATATCCTTTGCGGTAGGCTCAAATGTATGTGCGTCCTGACCGCCTTTAAGGAGCATTTCGGGAACTACCGAACCTCCGGTTATCTGCTTCACGAAATCGTAAGGCGGGAAATTCACGGTTATTACACGGAGTTCACCGGACTGTGCAGGCGGTTCCGGCTTTGAGCAGCCGGACAGCATAACTGCACCGGCGAGAAATGCCGCCGCAAGATATTTAACTGTTTTTTTCATAAGATCTCCTGTTTTTGTTATGTCAGTGTATTAATAATACCACAAAGACAGGCAAAAATCAAGCGCAGGATTGTGCAAAAAAATAGAGCAATAAACGGCTGCTGTTATGATACAATAGATATGTTACAAAAAATAGAGAAAAACTTTCAAAAATATGTTATGATGTTAATAACCACAAAAACACATAACGAAAGGGTGAAAGTTTTTCTCCATGAACAGTATAGCACAA
>Ga0256405_10004211_pt1 | contig 27513 bp, 19 predicted proteins | sample RumenRJG_02DNA_FD_189096 | JGI IMG/M metagenome (GOLD analysis project Ga0256405, IMG submission 189096) | Bovine rumen microbial communities from Lethbridge, Alberta, Canada - RJG_02 | ecosystem: Host-associated > Mammals > Digestive system > Stomach > Rumen | place: Canada: Alberta... | reverse complement strand
ACCATAGCATTGCCAACATTGCAGGCAAAGCCGACTTCTATGTTGCCGGGAATGCTTTTTCAGGAAGTGGAGAACCTGGTATCGTTATGGTGTCGAAAGACCTCAATAAGAACGGACTTCCCGATGATCCGTGGTATGAACTGAGCGGCAGTGCCGACACGGATTGTCCGGAAAAAGTGACCTATAACTACCAAATCACCTATACCGCAGCGCCCATGCACGACATTCCTTGGACGGATAATCAGGGAGCGTCAGGTACGGTTCCGCGTAATGGGTTTCATAAACAGGAATATTTTCCCCAATGGATGAGCAGTCCCTTGACGTTCACAGGCACCTGTCTGCCGAAGAATGGTACCAACACTGGCGGTGAAGGCGAAAATCAGTATTGGGTCTTGACATCTTTCAACTACGGCTATGTAGATAATAAATCCAACACAGACAGCATCGCTAATGGTTTCAACATTGAGTGGGCTGTGGATGCTGAGCGCAATCCCGTCACACTCGACTTTATCGATTTCGTCCGCGTCTATACAGCGGTCAACCAAAATGCAGGATGGCTCGGTGAAACCAGTACCGAAGTGACAGGGGCCGAGGACTTGCATCTGGAGGAATCCATTGCTGCTATCAACAATGCATTGACAGGAATTGACAACATCAATGAAAACGATGACAGCCAGCAAATACAGGCAATCTATACAATTGACGGAAGACGGATTGAGAAATTACAGCATGGCTTGAATATCTTAAAAATAAAAAATGGAAAAACAAAGAAAATCTTTATTCGATAAAAAAATGAGCAGTGTATTAAATGTAAAAAGACGATTGCACGTTCAAATAAACCATCGGCTAATCCTTCAACTAACATCGTTAGCCATGTTGCTGCTTATCCCTTCACGGCTTCTTGCTACGGACAAGGTCGTGCAGAGACAGTTCGGAAAGCAGATGGTTACCATAAAAGCAAATGAAGAAATAACGTATTATGATTTCAAGGAGGGAAAAGGAATTACCGACTCCTATTTGAACAACACCCAATCACTGACGGTTTTCAAACCGGCAACAAGCGGTGCTGTAATTCAGATTACTTTTGAACGGTTTGATGTGCAGAGCGATGGCCAAGGTTGGCCGGGCTATGTAAACATCTATAACGGAATTGCCGATGCTGACAATAGTTTCTCATGGGCTTCATCCGTTTATGACGTAACGGAGAATCCAAGTATTTGTGGCGGAGATATTATGGAAAAAATGGACGGCACTTATACAAACAAAACGTTCACTTCCACGTCAACAGATGGCTGTCTGTCTGTTGGAATGCTATGGAAAAGAGGAAAAGCCGGCAAAGGATGGGTCGCTAAAGTACGTTGTATTGAACCTCAAACTATGGAAGTAAAGGATGCTGGAGAGTATTATTCAAATGTAGTGGTCAATCCACGTACAAAGGATAACATCTTATTAACCAATTTCTATATAGAGACTGAGGGAGAAAATAATGCCGATAGGCTGACTGCTATAAACGTCACATTGCCAGACAACGAAAACGTCATCAACCCTCAATCAATAAAAGTTTATCTGAAAGAGAATATTGATGCCGACGGGGCTATGCTTATTAACAGTACCGTCACTGAAGATGGCAGTGGGTATAAGATAAACCTGAATCAGACACTTGAAAAAGGAAATAATACCTTTGCCATTTTGTGTGACTTTCTGGATGATGGAACTATCGGAGGAAAAGTAAGTATTGACATCACAAGACTAATTACCTTAAAATGTCCTGACGGAATCGCTCCTTTTGAGAAAAAAGATCCTGTTGCCGTACACTGCCCAGGAATTATTCTGATAGCAACGAACGACACAATAGTCGTTGGAGACTATCCGTTAGATTTCTTTGACGACGGAGGATTGAATGGAAACATTTCTCCCTATTTTGAGGGACGAGTGACTTTTATACCAGAAACGGCAGGCAAAAAAGTACAAATAGATTTTTCCAAAGTAAGACTTTTTGTTGCTGGACAATATGGAAACTACGGACAATATATTAAAGTATATAACGGAATGAATACGGATGAGGATAATTTCCTCATGGAAGTGAAAAATTACCAACAACCTATTGTCAAATCCAGTTCTGAAGACGGTGCTCTGACCGTTACATTCTTAAGCACTGTCAGTTCAGCCAACAGCGAAGGTTTTGAGGCTAAAGTCAGTCAAATCGTTCCAGAACCTATGACAATTGATGAAATAAAAGTTTCACAATATGTAAAAGATGTCGTTAGTCCAGGGGATATCAATCAACCTGTCATATACTGGAATATAAAGACAAAAGAAAACGGGAACGCACTCTCTGCAGAACAATTCTTTTTTACGACAAACGGGACGGATGCCCCTATTACAAAAGCGTCCCTTTACTACGGTAGAATGCTAAATGAGTTTGAAAAAGCAAAAAAGATTGGTGAAATTACTGTTTCTGACACAAATATAGACTTGACCACAGAAGAGCCTGTTCGCTTGATAGAAGGAGACAACTATTTCTGGCTGACGTTCGATATTGATGAAAATGCCTTAAACGGACAGCGCATTGACGCCCAGCTGCTTTCTTTTATCGTGGACGGGAATACCCACACGGTTAATGAAGGTGACCCATACGGCAATCGCATGGTCAAACACACTGTATATTCACATAAAGAACAAGGCATTGTAGTCAGCGTTGTAAATGATTTCCTGACTTTCAAGAACAAACCATTTCTTGGCGAATTAGAATATTATGAATTCGGGAAAGATGACCGTATCAATATTTTTGTTCCAAAACATGAGAACATGCGTTGTCAAATCGATTTCAGCAAATTTGTACTTTATTGGAAAGACGGAGATGAACCTGTAAAGGCCAGTTTCAAAATCTATAGCGGTTATGGCGTTGAAGGCGAACTATTATGGGAAGCTAAAACATCATCAGACATAGAAAACGGTCCGAATACTCCCATCTCCTCGAAATCTGAAGATGGTGCCCTTACCATCGTTTTTAATAGCGATGCTAAAAAATTTGCACATACAGGAAAGGGATTCGAGGCTATTGTCCGGGAATATGACCCCATAGCTCCTGTTATAGAGGCAAAAAATACGCTAGCTGATTTGGGTACTGAAATCACATTGGAAGCAAAAGTAAAAGACGGAACTAAGCCCTATAATATCGTATGGATGAACGGAAAACATCAAGTTCTCAGTGAAGAGACCACTAATGCTGAGACATTGACATTCCGACACGTTCCGACCGAATGTGATGATTACTTGGTAAAAGTAACCGATGCTAATGGGAAAACCGCTATTGACACTTGTCGGGTGATTGTGATGGGAGAAGCAATCACTGCTACCTTTGAAAATCTCTATCTCACTCCCGAATCTTATAACGACGGCGAGCGCCTGCCTGGTTCCTTTGTTAGCGGCACATACCTGTTCAACAACACGTGTGTACCCGAAATGAACTATTGGTATGGCTGTTCGTTCTCCAACCGCACTTCTATCCTTTTTGAAAACATTCGTACCGACCAGTTCAATTCAGCAGCAGGAGCCGGTTACAACGGGTCAAATAATTATGTCGTTTGCTATCCACAGGGAACAGCCATTGAAATTCTGAACGATTTCGAAGATAATATCAAAGGATTTTATGTTACCAACAATGCGTGGGTCATAGATGCCATACGCAATGGTGACGGATACACAGAAGGAGGATTTAGAAAGGGAGATTACCTTCGATTGAACGTCAAAGGTATTGATTCTTTCGGAGAAGAAAAGAGTTTCGACTATTTCCTTGCCGATTATCGCGCAGAAAAAGAGGAAGACCACTATTATCTTGACACATGGCAATGGGTCGATATGAGCGAATTAGGGAAAATGAAAAAGATTGTATTTACAATGGGAAGCACACGTGGCAATCTCTATGGAATGACTACTCCTTCTTATTTCTGTATTGACAACTTCAATGGAGAGCGCCAAATTACTGAAGTGCAGCTCGAAGCAAATTCTTCTCTTGTGGACATCTCACAATATTTCTCTTTCGACCATCCCACCGCAACGATAAAATACACTATCGACGATAAGAACACATCCTTTTCATTGTCTGAAACAGGAATACTGAACACCAACGGGCAGAAAGACGTCAGCGTTATCATACGAGCTATTCAGCGCGGAAAAATTCAGTTTATACGATTGAATATCGGAAACACATCATCAATAGGCAACACACCTCCTTCCAAAGCAACTATAAAAGCCATATATACAGCTGAAGGAAAACGCCTCACGAAATTACAACGCGGATTGAACATCGTAAAAATGAGCGATGGAAGCTTCCGAAAAATAATAAAATAAACAAGAAAATCACATTTAATATTTTAATAACTAACATTTAATTTTAAACAAGATGAAACAACATTTACAAAAGTTGATGGTTGTTTTGACCTTATTGTTGCTTTGCATACCAATACAGATGTATGCGCAGTCAACAAGAACGGTCAATCAGCTACAGTTCGGAAAGCAGACCGTCACGGTTGCTTCCGACGAAGAGATTACGTTTTATGACCCTTGGGGGACTGCTGACATTGTTGACAACAATAGTTACAATAGTCAGTCTCTGACAGTATTTAAGCCCGCAGAGGAAGGCAAATCTATTCAAATCACGTTCGAAACGATAGATTTGAATCAATATTCAGCCAATTATTTCCTCTACATGAACCTCTATGACGGAGAAGCTGATGCCGATAATACATTCACTTGGGCAAGCTCTTCAAGTCAAGTTACATCATCTTCCAGCTTAACTGGTTTATCGGGAACTCTTATCGCAGAAAAAATCAATAACTCAAACAAGCCGTCCCTTCCTGTTGTTTATACTGCTGGGACTGCCAATGGTGCCCTTTCTGTTGGATTCATGCACCGTAATTCCAATAAATGTGCAGGATGGGTTGCAAAAGTAAAATGCATTAAGCTTGAGAACATGACCGTGACCGGTGCTGGTTCTAACTATGACGGAGTCATTAACACCCCAAATGCTAAGCAAAACATCTCTTTAGCAAATGTTTTTGTTACGGCAACTGGTGTGATGAGTCCCGACCATGTAACGGGAATTCATTTCAATCTCACAAAAAACGAGAACGCTATCGATCCTACAGCCTTAAAACTTTTCAAAGACAATACACAGGTTGATGCGACGGTCGTTGCCGATGGTACTGGCTATAAATTTACCTTGAACGAAGCGCTCGGCGAAGGAACCACATCATTTACCGTGAAAGGAGACTTCTTAGGAACTGCCGAAATTGGTGCGAAAGTACAAATCGACATTACCAAAGTCACGACAAACGGAATACCTGACGGCGTCACTCCGTTTACACCTGGAACATCTGTTGAAGTCACCAATCCTGCAATTGTCTTGATGACTACTGCCCCACAGACGATTACCGTAAACGAAACGCCACTTAACTTCTTTGACGAAGGAGGACCTCAAGCTGGTGTCGAATGTCGTGCAAACGGAACTGTTACTTTCATTCCTGGAGTTACCGGTAAAAAAGTAATGGTTGATTTCAGCATGATTGACATCTTCAGAGGTTCACTCTACAACCAAGAAATACGCGTTTACAATGGAACATCCGCTAATGCAGACAACTTGGTCAAAACTTTCCAAGATGGAGAAACAGGAACAGTGCGTTCTACATCTCCCGACGGAGCGCTTACCATTGTGTTGTTCAGCGATGCATTGACGGCTACACTCAACGATGGTTTTGAAGCACTTGTTTCGCTATTCACACCGCAGGCAATGACGCTCAATACAATCACGGCCAACCATCCTACTAACGAAACATTGGTGGCTGCTGACGAAGACCAACAAATCTTGTCATTCAACATCACAACCGAAAATACCGAACCTGCTTTGGAGGCACAGAAATTTGCATTCAACACCAACGGAACCTATCCACAAATCACAAAGGCTACATTGTATTACACTGCTGCGGAAAATGCGTTCAAAACGTCTAAGAAAGTTGGAGAAACCGTCATTTCCGCTGATGCTTTTGAGATTACAGCAACAATGCCTGTGACACTGTTAGAAGGCGACAACTATTTTTGGTTGGCATACAACATCAACGACGAAGCCATCAACGGACAGAAGGTAGATGCAGCGATTCTTTCTGCAACAATCAGTGGAACAACAACCAATGTTGTCAACGGAAGCCCGGATGGCGAACGAATCGTTGAAAATGTGGCACTCTCCTATCAAAATATGGGAACCATAACCAAAAAAGTCAACGGCTCGCTTGAATTCAAGACAAAGCCATACAGCGCCGTGCCATCGAAATATGAACCGGGAACGGACGACCGAACCAACGTCTTCATACCGATGCACGAAGGAAAAGTTATCCAACTCGATTTCACCGCTTTTGATGTTTATTATTCCACCTCTTCATGGGGACAGAAAGCTGACTTCAAAGTATATAGCGGACAAGGAACCAGTGGCGAACTCCTTTGGAGTATCGACAACCAGAAAGGACCTGGAAAAGTGCTCCGTTCTACAGCAGCTGACGGTTCAATGACCATTGTTTTCAATCCGAAAGCATCCACATCTACCTATTGCGCTGCAGGTTGGACCGCCACCGTCAGCGAATACCAGTCACAGCCGATGCAAATCGACAGCATCGTTGCTACTCATCCTTCTACTGCTGTCGTATCGGTTGGTGCCAAGAAGCAGGAACTGCTCGATGTCAAAGTCTTCACAACCGGCGACCAAGACGCTGTGAGCCTGAGCGAGATGACTTTCGACTTGAAGGGCAAGCAGCAGAATGTGGAAAAACTCTATGTCACACAAAACGATGCCGTAATCGGTGAAACAACTGTTGCCGAAGATCAAACCGTCACCGTTACTTTGACAACACCAGTAGAACTCGCTGAAGGTGAAAACACCTTCAAGATGTCTGTCGATGTAAGTCCAACGGCTGATGATGGAGAAACCATCGACGCAAAGATTATTTCTGTCAAGGCGGGCGAAAGCAACGTTAACGCAACAAACGGCGACCCTGAAGGAGAGCGTCTCCTGAAGAGCATGATTATTGCAACCAATGGTGACAACGGAGAAATCAAAGTCGGAACTGGGAAAAGCGTCATGTTCTATGATGATGGAGGTCCCAACGCCGATGGTGCCGATGGCGTAGAAGCGACCATTACGTTTGCTCCACTCGAAGAAGGCGCGACCATCAAACTCATTGACAAAGGAATCGCTTTTGCTGCAACGGCACACCTTTATATATATGAAGGCGATGCGGTAGATAATGACAAACTGATTGTCGATCTGAGCGGTTCGTCTGCTAAGTTCGATCCGATTGTGTCTAACTCAGCCGATGGCAAGATAACCATTAAATATGTCGGTAAAGGAAGCTACACGCGTCCGAACTTCGCTATCGAAGTGCAAGGCTATCAGAAGAAAGCCTTTGAGGTGAAGAACTACACGGTGACCGATGTCAGCACAACCAACGTGATGGCTGGTCAGGAAGACGTGCAGATGCTGCGCGTGGACATGACGGTGGAGGGCGACTATACTCCGCTGGAGGTTCAGCAGTTCACCATTGACGCAACTCAGAATGCTGCGCTCGACAAGGTATTTGTCTATACCACAGACACGATTGGTGCTTTCTCGGCAGTCAACAAGTTTGGTGAAGCACAAGGCACAACCAATGTGACGGGTAGTTATACCATTGACAAGGAAGGCGTGTATAAGTTCTGGGTGGCTTATAACGTGAAAGGCGATGCCGCAGCCGGTGCACAGGCATCTGCGAAACTGACTTCGTTCACAATCAACGGAACGCAGACTGACGTGACGGAAGATGTGACGGCTTCGGTTACCGTCAAAGCCGGTATGCACGGAACGTTCACCGTCGGTACGGGTGGTGACTATGCTACGATTCAGGCGGCTGTTGACGCTGTTTCTTCCGGCGTGGACGGACCGGTTGTCATCAACATCAAGAATGGTGAGTACAACGAGCAGGTGGTTATCCCGCATATCCCGGGCACTTCTTCAACGAACACCATTACGCTACAGTCTGAAAGCGGTGACTATCTCGATGTGAAGATTTACCACGACAGTTACAGCTATCCGTTTGGTGCTGAGTACCAGGTGAGACAAAAAGGTGTCATTACGGTTGCAGGATGTGACTGGCTCACGTTGAAGAACCTTGAGGTGACAACCACCGACAACACCTATCCGGGCGTTATCCAGTTGAAGAACGAGAGCCGCCACGTGACCATCGAAAACTGTTACCTGCATGCTTCAGTATCGACCAATGCACAACAAAGTATTGGTATTATCAATATGACGGCTATCGATGAAGCGAACCGCAATAACGACTATATCACCGTCAAGGACAACTTGATTGAAGGTGGTTACATCAGTATGCGTATCGGTGGTACCAGTGTCGTCCGTCTGCCGAAGGAAGTAGGTGCTGTCATTGAAGGCAACACCATCCGCAACGGCGGTACGAAGTCTATCTACGTGATGGACGAGCTGGGTGCGAAGATTCGCAACAATACGGTCATTATCGATGCCGATGCAGAGACAAAGATCAGCGTGGGTATCTTCGATATGCAGCTGCGCGATGAGTATGATGAGCCATTCGAAGTGACAGGAAACATCTTCAATGTGGCTCCGAAGACTTATGCCCCAGTATTCAATCTGCGTCAGGTGGAAGCTTCTGCAGCAGCACCGATGCTGATTGCCAACAACGTTGTCAACCTGACTTCGCTCAACGCAAGCTACAGTTCGTTCAAGCTCGCAGCTGCGAAAATCAAGAACGTGAATATCGCCCATAACACATTCCGCATGACGGGAACGAACGGTGGTGCAGCATTCTGGCTGAGCAGTAAGCTGGATGCAGGTTACGGCAACATCAACGTCGTGAACAACATCATTCAGAACGAGACCAGCGGCTTGGCTGTCAACCTCTACAATGATGACAACCTCGGAAAAATCAACTTCCAGAACAACGTTGTCTATACCGAGGGAACCGACTTCTTCCGCGCAGCTTCTGCAACGAAGGGCGACTTCGACCTCTTTGTGACAAAGACAGGTGCAACGGGTAGTGTGAACAAGAAGGTCAACTTCTTGAGCGAAAACGTGCTGGAACCGGCTGATGACCTCGATGGTGACCTGCTCACGGCAACAGCACTGGGCTACGTGACCACTGATATCGCCGGAAAGGCTCGCCCGACGGAGAACATCACCATCGGTGCATACGAATATAGTGCCGACAACCAGGCACCTGTGATGCTCGAGACCTATCCGAAGGTAGTTACGGCTATCGACGGAAAGGCGACGCTCGCCGTGAAGACCGACCTCGCAGCAACGGTTTACTGCATCGTGAAGAAAGCCACCGAGACGGCTCCGACCGTTGACGAGCTCAAGGCGTCAGAGACAAAGAAGGACGTTTCTGCTGAGACAGAGACGACCATCGAGGTGGAAGGTCTGGAGATTGGCGAGCAGTATATCGCATACTTCCTGCCCGTCGGACTGCGCGGCGCAGAAGGTGAAATCAGTCAGACAGAGACTTTCACAATGACTGCGACACCTCCTGTAACCGACAAGCCGGAGGCTGACGTCTATATCAACAACTCTACCGACGAAGAGACGGTTGAGGCAGGAACGGGCGTTACCCTCATGGCAATGGTGACCGTCGATGAGCGCACCGCTCCCTACACGCTCACATGGATGGACGGCAAGCACAATGTCCTGCTGACCGAAACCTTCGAGAGTGCAGATGATATCGACGCCATCTTCACCACTACTCATACACCGACCGAGTGTACCGACTATATCTTCATCGTCAAAGACAATGCAGAGAAAGCCGATACAGCCTTCGTTCGTGCATACGTGACTGGCGATGCCGTTACGGCTACGTTCGAGAACCTCTATCTCGACAGCGAAAGCTACTGGCACTGCAACGACAGCCGTACCTCGTTCGTTAGCGGAAGCTATAAGTTCGATAGCGGCGCAATGCCTGGATATAACTACTACTACGACTTCTCTTATTCGAACCAGACCTCTACCGTCTATGAAACACTCGCCGACCAGCACAAGTCGGTTGTGGGAAGCGGTGTCAACGGTTCAGAGAACTATGTGGTTGCTTATCCGCAGGGCGGTAAGATTCACGTGATGAACAACGCCGAGGGCGACTCTATCCGTGGATTCTATATCACGAACAACGCTTGGACTGCTGACGCAATAGTCAAAGGCGACGGATTTCTGGGTGCATTCGCACAGGGTGATTACCTCAAGGTGATTATCAGTGGCGACAACGGTAAATCGGTGGAGGCTTACCTGGCTGACTACCGTGCAAGCAATGCAGCCGACCACTACTATCTCGACACATGGCAGTGGGTGGACCTCACGTCGCTCGGTAAGGTGAAGAACCTCTCGTTCACATTCGACGGCAGCAAGAAGAACACTTATGGTCTGACGACACCAGCCTACTTCTGTCTTGACAATTTCAACGGTGAGCGCAACGAGACGACTGCTGCCACACAGACCGCTGACAACGGCAGTCTGACGGTGGATGTGGACGACTTCACGACACTCAATGAAGGCAGTGCGACGAAGACCTATGAGATTGCCGATCAGTTGCCCGAAGGCATTACTGCAACGGTCAATGCTGACGGTACGCTGGACGTGACGGGAACAACCGACGGCACTTACGAGATTGTTGTCAAAGTGACGCAAAAAGGTAAGGTCGAGTATGTACGCATTCCTGTAACGATTGCGACGGGTATCCGCCTTATCGGTATCGATGCAGACGACGTGGAAGGTTACTACACCCTCGACGGCAAGCGTATCGACCAACCGCAGCGTGGCATCAACATCGTACGCATGAAGAGTGGAGAAACGAAGAAACTGATTGTGAGATAACCTCTCACTCGACAGTTTTGCTTGCAACAGCCATGTTCCGCAGAGGGACATGGCTGTTTTTTTATTTCCAGTTCAAATAGCCTATATCGCCTCTCTATTTCATATAGTCTCTATGCCCCTTTTGGTGCGTCGCCTTTCAAGAAACCTCCCGATTTTTTTAGCGAACGGAAAATAATCGCTATATTTGCAGCTACCAATGAAAAGAGCAATCGTAATAGGAGCGTCGTCCGGCATCGGATTCGAAATGAGTCGGCTGCTGATAGGAAAAGGGTGGACCGTGGCTGTGGCAGCGCGCAGGAGCGAGCGGCTGGAGCCTTTACGGCTGTTGGCTCCCGAAAGGGTCATTCCCATCGCGCTCGACGTAAACCAGGATGCAGCTCCCAAACAGCTCCACGAACTTATCACGCGCTTGGGAGGCATCGAACTCTATATCCATACGGCAGGCATCGGACGGCAGAACCGGCTGCTTGATGCAGACATTGAGAACCGTACGGCAGAGACCAATGTCGGAGGATTTACGCGCATGGTGGGGGAGGTGTTCAGATACATGGCTGAGCACGGTGGAGGACACATCGCTGTCATCTCTTCCATTGCAGGCACCAAAGGACTGGGACCGGCACCGGCATATTCAGCGACGAAGGCTTTCCAAGCCACTTACATCCAGTCGCTCGAGCAGTTGGCGAACAGCAGGAAACTCCCCATCAACTTTACCGACATACGCCCGGGATTTGCGGAAACCGAACTGCTCAGTGGCGACAACAACTATCCGATGATGATGACAGCCGAATATGTGGCACGAAAAGCCGTCCGGGCGATTGAAAGGCGGAAGCACGTGGCGATTATCGACTGGCGCTACCGATTGCTCACGGCAGGATGGCGATGCCTTCCCAACTGGATTTGGCGACGGCTCAAACTGTGACGAATTGCCACCTTATAGTGTCAACTTACCATTCCAAGTGCATAATTTACTATTTTAAAGGTTGTTAAATTTGCACCCAAAATCCGTTAACATCCCATAACTTTTTTAACTTAAAAAACGAACGCTTTAAGGCAGAATATTTTACAAACAGGAATCCGATTCTGAGGAATTTGCGAGTGAAAGTTTTGCATAAACAAACGAGGAATATGTGATTTCTAGGTTAAACCTGCATATTTCCGCGATGAGTATGCGTTTTCTCGTTCTAAAACTTCAACTTTTGTCGTCAAAAAGTGCCACTTTTAGCTTGCAAAAGTTCCCCTTTTAGGATGCGAAAGTAGGGCGTTTGGAAAACGAAAAAATAGCACAAAATCGTAAGAAGTTGATAGTCAGTGCTTTAAAAAATCGTCAAAATTCGCCATTTTCCCCCATCGAAGGGCGTCTGTTCCCCAAAAACGGGCAAAATAACGCGAAAAACTGAAAAACGGGAATGCCGAGTTAGTTGCATATAGAACACTATCTCGGGATACAAGTCAAGCATTTTTTAGGATTCTTACTCAAATTTCTGTAGGTAGGTAGTTGAGAATTTGTCACGGCTTTAGGTCGTTTTGAAGTTAAGTCAATAGTTCTATCGGGCAGGTTATAACTGAAAAAAAGGACCACTTTTCTTGCTCTTCGCTTGAAAAAATCAGTTGAAACTTTGTTCACAAAGAAATTTTCTTTATATTTGCAGGGTAGTAACCTGAAGTAAGACGATATGAGTACTCAAGCAATGACCCAACTTATAGCCGAATATTTCAAGACGCAGCCCGTCTTGAAGGCATGGCTCTTCGGTTCGTATGCCCGTGGAGAAGAGCATGAGGACTCTGATGTCGACATACTTTTCGAGCCCGATATGTCCCAGCGTTTCAGTCTTTTGACCCTTGGGGGTATGTATATGGACTTAAAAGAGATTCTGGGCAGGGAGGTTGACCTCGTTCCTGAAGGTTCTTTACTCCCTTTTGCTTCAGGGGATGCGGAAAAAGATAAAATTCTGATATATGAGAGAGCCAGTTAAAGATAAAGGTCGTCTGGCGCATATGTTAGATGCTATAGACACCATCTTGCAGAGGTGCGCAGGCATGACGCTTGAAAACATTGATGCCGACAAGGTTGTTTATGGCGGGCTTGCCTATTACACAATGATTATAGGCGAAGCCGCATATATGTTGAGCAAAGAATTTAAGGATGCTCATCCGGCTACACCTTGGCGGCAGATAGAGGGCATGCGTCATCATATTGTGCATGGATACTTTCAAGTTCGTAAGGATTTGTTGTGGAATGTCATAGATAATGACCTTCAACCTTTGAAAGAGCAGGTAGAATCATATCTGGCTGAAATGTAGCATAATGAAAATATTGAACCATATTTTTATAAGACCATGGTATCTTCAATATTTGTGACTGCGATTTTACGAAAAACACCCAATTCCGTTTCCCTTTGACCCAGTTACTCTCGAAAGATTTGGAAAACAAATTCTTTGACGTTACAATTTTGTGAAAATTCGGGGAATTGTTTGCTGATGTCATAGATTTTTCGGAACTTTGCTTCGCTAAAAGTAACGTTGTTCGTCCGTGCAGCGGGAATGTCTGTGCGGAAAAAACTTATGCATAAACATGATAAAGAAGGAAAAGAAACACTATCAGGTGGTCGCCGCTGTCGTTGAGGAGGATGGAAAGATTCTCTGCATGCAGCGCTGCAGGAGCCGTCTGCCTTACATCAGCGAGCGCTGGGAATTTCCCGGCGGGAAGAGAAAGGCAGGGGAGAGCGACCATGAAGCCCTCGTTCGTGAGATAAAAGAAGAGATGGATTGGGATGTTTACGTGGGTAGGCAGCTGGGACAGGTGACACACGAGTATCCCGACTTTACTATCACCCTCACAGCCTATTGGTGCAAGGGTGGCGACGGCGAGTTCAAGATGCTCGAACATCTCGACTATAAATGGCTCGACAAGAGCGAGATGACAGCGTTGGAGTGGACCGAAGCCGACCGCAAATTGTTGGAAATGATTATCTGAGGAAACAGTTATGAATATGCATGTTGCGGAAATCCCGGTGTGGGGATGGGTGATGTTCTATGTATCGGTGCTGTTGATGTTGGCAGCCGACTTGAAACTTTTTGGGCGTAAGGGACAGCATGAAGTTGGAATGCGCGAAGCCCTGTTCATGACAGGTGTATGGATAGCGGTCTCGCTGCTCTTCGCGCTGGGCATCTATTTGTTCTATCCCGTGGATCCCCACGAGCAGACGATGGAGTTCCTCGCAGCCTATCTGATAGAGAAATCGTTGTCGGTGGACAACCTTTTTGTCTTCCTGATGCTCTTCTCGTTTTTCGGTGTCGAGCGGAAATATCAGCACGAAGTGCTCTTCTGGGGCATCATCGGTGCCTTGGTCTTGCGCAGCATCTTCATCTTTACCGGTGCCGCCATCGTCAGTCGCTTCGAGTGGGTTCTCGGTTTGTTCGGACTGTTCCTGCTCTATACCGGCTTCAAGATGTTCGTCCACAACGATTCGCAGACGGATGTGCACACCGAAAATTTCCTCGTGCGGCTGTTCCGGCGTGTCTATCCCGTGACCGACAAGATGCACGGCGGAAAGTTTTTTGTCCATGAAAACGGTCGGAAGATGGCGACCCCCTTGTTCGTTGCGCTGATAGCCATTGAGACGAGCGACGTGATTTTTGCTGTCGATTCCATTCCTGCCGTCTTTTCCGTTTCGCGCGACACCTTCATCATCCTCACGAGCAACATCTTCGCCATTCTGGGCTTGCGGTCGCTCTATTTCGCCCTGGCAGCCCTTGCGAAATATTTCACCTATCTCAAATACGGCATTGCGCTCATCCTGGTTTTTGTGGGAGTGAAGATGCTATTGTCCACCACCGAGTATTTCAACGAGTTTTTCGCCATGCTGGGCATCAGTGTGAACGTTCCCCATGTTGAGATACCGACCCTGGTCAGCCTTTTGGTCATCTTCGGTGTGCTGACCCTCTCCATCGTCCTGTCGCTGGTGTGCAGGAAGAAGGAAACTGCGGAGTAGGGATGTGAGGATTTGGGAAATACAATAAATCCCCACGCGTTCCGTTATAAAGAAGAATGAAGAAACCAGAGGGCTCAGACGGATATTCCCATATTGTGAAATATACGGGACTGTTCGGTGGCGTGCAGGGATTAAACATCCTTGTGGGACTTGTTCGTAACAAGTTGGTTGCGATGATTCTTGGTCCGGCGGGAATGGGACTTATCTCGCTCTTCAACTCAACCATTAAGCTGATTTCAGACTCAACAAACCTGGGCATCTCCATGAGTGCGGTCCGGCAAGTGTCGGAGGCGTATGGCAGGGGAGATGAGGAGCAGGTGCGCTCTGCCGTTCAGGTGATACGCTCATGGAGTCTGCTGACAGCCTTGCTCGGCATGTTCGTGTGTATGGCGTTGAGCCCGTTACTCAACATGTGGACGTTCACATGGGGCGACCATACGCTGCATTTCTTCCTGCTTTCGCCGGTTATCGCACTGACAGCCATCACTGGTGGCGAACTGGCGATACTGAAAGGAATCAGAAGGCTGAAAACGCTGGCAAAGATTTCCATCTATAACGTGATTCTGCTGACATTGATTACCGTCCCCGTCTATTATTATTGGGGACAGGCGGGTATCGTTCCGTCGCTGGTCATCGGTGCGTTGGTTCAGATGTGTCTGACGATAGCCTATTCCTACAACTTTTATCCGTTGCGATTGAAAGGACATGCGTTCCGTTTGGGCGACGGTGTGGGGATGGTCAGGCTGGGTATTGCGTTTGTTTCGGCAGGAATTTTAGGCAGTGGCGCGGAATTTCTGATTCGCACGTTCCTCAATACGGAAGGCGGACTTGCCGACGTGGGCTACTATAATGCGGGACTGATGCTGACCATGACTTATGCCGGCGTGGTGTTCGCTTCGTTGGAGTCGGACTATTTTCCGCGCCTGTCAGCAGTGGGTGGCGACAGGGACGCTTTGAACCTGATGGTGAATCGCCAGATTGAAGTCTCGCTGCTGATTATCGCTCCGATGCTGGCCATCTTCATCTTCGGTTTGCCGATACTGGTTCCCTTGTTGTATAGCAGCAAATTCCTGCCCACCATCGGGATGATGCAGGCGGCATTGCTCGCCATGTATATGCGTGCCGTCGAGCTGCCGATTGCCTATATTCCATTGGCGAAAGGCGATTCGTGGTCATACTTTTTCATAGAAGCGTTTTATGATATCCTGTTGGTCGTTTCGGTAATTGTCGGTTATCGTCACTGGGGACTGACGGGCGTCGGCTGGGCGATTGTGCTGACGGGCGTGCTGGACGTGATAGGCATCATGCTTTACGCGCGTTATAAATATAAATATGTGGTATCGAAGGCTGCCTGTCGCTATCTGTTGATGCAGCTGCCGTTCGGCATCTTGGCATCCCTCTGCGTGTCCAACTTTGAAGGCTGGATATATTGGGGAATAGGAGGGCTCTTGTCGGCAGGGAGTCTCTTGATTAGTTTTTATGTGTTGCGCAGCAAATCCCGCTTGTGGGAGGCGTTGTTGAACAAAATAAAAGACAAATTCAGACATGGCTAAGGTCTCAATACTTGTGGCGGTTTATAACGCAGAGAAGTACCTTCGAAAGTGTTTGGACTCGCTGCTTGAACAGCATCTTCGCGAAATACAGATAATTTGTGTGGACGATGCTTCTACGGACAGCTCGCGGGACATATTAGATGAATATGCCTCGCGAGATAATAGGGTGGAGGTGATAGCACTGCCGGAGAACGTTGGACAGGCGCGGGCACGAAACCGAGGGCTGCAAGTGGCGAAGGGAGAATATGTCTGTTTCCTCGACAGCGACGACTGGTTCTCACCCGATGCGTTGCAGCAGGCAGTGGATACGTTTGATGAGAATCCCGAGACCGACTGCGTGCTTTTTCAGGCGCAAATGGTCAGTGGGGAGACAGAGGAAACCTATCCGATGCCTGCGTTTGAATGTCTTTCGGGAGAGGAGGCGTTTGAGAAAAGTCTGACATGGGAGATTCATGGCATTTACATGGCGCGGGCTCAATTGTATCAGGAATTTCCTTACGACGAAACAGCACATTCATACAGCGACGACAACACCACACGCATCCATTTCCTGCATTCACGAGAGGTGAGACAGTGTAAGGGTATCTACTATTACAGGCAACATGCGGAGTCGGTCACGCATCAAGTCAGCGTGCGGCGCTTCGACTATCTGCGTGCCAATGAAAGCATGATGGGGGAATTGGTTAACAGAGGCGTATGTTACAAGTGGGTCAAGATGTATGAGAACGTGCGATGGCTGAATTTGATAGACACATATATGTTCTATTTCCAGAACCGCCACAGGTTGTCGCAAGACGAATGCCAATACGGACTCAGCGAGATGAAAAGGGTGTGGAAGACCATCGACCCGTCGGCACTGAAATGGCGCAACCGCTACAAATTCGGATACATGCCCCTGCACTTCTCCTGGTGGCTCTTCCGGCTGCAGGAAGAAACATACTTCACGCTGCGGAAACTGATAAAAGGCAAGTGAGGGAAAGGCATTGGCAGACATCGGAGAAAGAAAGCGTCTCATGCCCTCAGACAAAGAAAATAACGGAAAGAAATGATTTTCTGTCCTGTAATCGATTTGTTTTTCGAAAAAAATATTTAAATTTGCAATCAGAATACATCGTGCTCTTGTTATGACGCTACTGATTGTTGCAATACTACTGATAAGTTTTCTGCTCATTGCCACGGAAGCGATGACAAAAATGAACAAGGCTGCCGTTGCCATCTTTGCCGGAACGGTGGGGTGGGTGCTCTATATCTGTTGGGGAACAGACTTCGTGATGAGCCAGCACGGCGATGAATATGTAAACTGGCTTAACGGTGCGGTGGCAACCAGTTCGGCAGTCAAGCATTATATCGCAGAAAATATCTTCCTGAAATATGTGGGGCGCGCGGCAGAAGTCGTGCTGTTCCTCTTGTCAACCATGACAATTGTGGAGATACTCAACAATAACGGCTGCTTCGATTTTCTTGCCAAATGGATGCGTACACGAAGCAGTCAGCGCTTCCTGTGGATGCTGTCGGCATTCACTTTCATCATTTCTGCCAATCTGGACAACCTCACGACAACGGTGATGATGCTGACGATGATGCGTAGCATGGTCTCCAATCGTCGTCAACGCATGATTTACGGTTCGGCGGTCGTCCTTGCAGCCAATACCGGCGGTGCACTGACGGTGATAGGCGACACGTCGGGACTGGTGTTGTGGAATATCGGGGCAGTCACGGCATCGAACTTCTCTTTCTCCCTGCTGGCACCATGTTTGATGGCATGGGCGTTGCCTACCTATCTGTTAGGCAGAATGTTGCCTTCGCGTCTGGATATCGAAAGTATGGTCATGCCCTACCGGGGCGATGATACCAACCTGAACCTGTGGCAGCGCCTGCTGATGCTCTTTGTCGGCATCGGCGGACTGTGGTTCATTCCCACTTTTCACAGCATCACCAAACTGAGCCCGTTCCTCGGGGCGTTGTGCGTACTGTCGGTGTTGTGGATTGTCAATGAGATATTCAACCGCAAGTTGAACGATGTCGATAAGATGACACAACGACGCATTCCCCGCGTCCTGCAATATGGTGTTATTCAGATGATGTTGTTTGTGATGGGATTGATGCTTGCCATAGGTGTCGTTCAGGAGACTGGAGCCATTCGCTGGTTGTCGCATCTGTGTGACGAACACATCCATGACGTCTGGATTATGGGAGTCATTGCAGGAGCATTCAGCAGTGTGTTGGACAGTTTTGCCTCTGCCATGAGTTTCTTCTCGTTCCACGATGTGTGGATTCCTGGAGTGCATGGCGTGGCAGACGCTTATGACAGCTCGTTCATGGAGAATGGAATCTATTGGAAGGTCATTGCCTATGCGACTGCCGTAGGCGGTAATGTGCTTTGCATCGGTTCGATGAGCGGACTGGCACTGATGAAGATGGAGCGAATACACGTAGGATGGTATTTGCGGCATGTCGGGTGGAAAGTGTTGTTGGGAGCCGTGGCAGGACTTGTCATTTTGTGGGCATTTTCATGATTCCCACCTGGGAAAATTAACGCATGTTCTCGAAAAAAGAAGAAAAACAAGGTTTTTTAGGATATATTCTGAACAAATTATTGATAATATTTGCACCAGAAATATTAAATTCGTAATTTTGCACGTCCTTAGTTGGATTCTTGTTGAAAATATAAATCTAATAAAATATAAATCTTATGTCACAAATCAATGGGCGTATATCCCAAGTCATCGGACCGGTTATCGATGTTTATTTTGATACGAAGGGTCTTGATGCGGAAAAGGTGTTGCCTAAAATTCATGATGCTCTGAAAGTTGTGCGTTCTGACGGGCGTGAACTGATTGTCGAAGTGCAGCAGCATATAGGTGAAGATACAGTGCGCTGCGTAGCTATGGACAATACCGACGGATTGCAGCGAAACCTTGAAGTCATTCCGATGGGGTCACCAATCAGAATGCCTGCCGGCGACCAGATTAAAGGTCGAATGCTGAACGTGATAGGTCAGCCAATCGATGGTATGAAAGAACTCGATATGGAGGGAGCATATCCTATCCATCGTCCTGCTCCTACGTTTGAAGAACTCTCTACACGCAAGGAGATGCTGGCTACAGGTATCAAGGTGATTGATCTTCTGGAACCTTACATGAAAGGTGGAAAGATCGGACTCTTCGGTGGTGCCGGTGTAGGTAAGACCGTCTTGATTATGGAGCTGATTAACAACATCGCAAAAGGACACAACGGCTATTCAGTATTTGCAGGAGTAGGAGAGCGTACCCGTGAAGGAAACGACCTCATCCGCGAAATGATTGAGAGTGGTGTCGTTCGTTATGGAGAGAAGTTCCAGAAAGCGATGGAAGAGGGCAAATGGGACCTCTCACTCGTTGACCCGGAGGAACTGAAGAAGTCACAGGCAACATTGGTCTATGGTCAGATGAACGAGCCGCCGGGAGCACGTGCGTCCGTGGCGTTGTCGGGACTGACTGTTGCGGAGGAATTCCGTGACAATGGAGGCAAGGACGGAGAAGCAGCAGATATCCTGTTCTTCATCGACAATATCTTCCGTTTCACCCAGGCAGGTTCAGAGGTGTCAGCACTTCTCGGACGTATGCCTTCAGCTGTAGGTTATCAGCCCACATTGGCATCAGAGATGGGTGCGATGCAGGAGCGAATCACTTCAACCAAGAAGGGGTCTATTACTTCCGTTCAGGCAGTATATGTGCCGGCTGACGACTTGACCGACCCGGCACCAGCCACAACGTTTACACACCTCGACGCAACCACAGAGTTGAGCCGAAAAATTACCGAGCTTGGAATCTATCCGGCAGTGGATCCGCTGGGAAGTACATCGCGTATTCTCGACCCGCTGATTGTCGGAAAAGAACATTATGACTGCGCTCAGCGCGTGAAGCAGATTTTGCAGCGCTACAAGGAGTTGCAAGACATCATTGCCATCCTTGGTATGGACGAGTTGTCTGACGAGGACAAACTGACGGTGAACCGTGCACGCCGCGTGCAGCGTTTCCTCTCTCAGCCGTTCTCCGTAGCAGAACAGTTTACGGGTGTGCCGGGCGTGATGGTCAGCATCGAAGACACCATCAAGGGCTTTAACATGATTCTCGATGGCGAGGTGGATGATCTGCCAGAGCAGGCATTCCTCAATGTCGGAACAATCGAAGATGCCATAGCGAAAGGCAAGCGCCTGATGGAAGCTGCCAAAGGTTAAAGAATAGACTCAGCAGTTTCACGTAAATTACTGATAGAGTATGAGTTTGAATCTAAAGATAGTTTCTCCGCGCAGGGTCGAGTTTCAAGGCGAAGTCGAGAACGTTTTCGTTCCCGGTGTCATGGGGCAGTTTGAAATTCTGACAGGGCATGCCGCAATCATCTCTTTGCTGACAAAAGGCGACGTCATCTATACGGATGCAGACGGAAGGCATTCGATAGGAGTTGCCGGAGGTTTTGTCGAAGTGAAGAAAAACCAGGTGAGTCTTTGTGTGGAATTAAAAGAGGAACAGAGTGAATAAGAAACGGAGTTGAATCGTTTGATAAGAGACATGACAGCAGTTGCACATAAATACATCAAACAGAGTATCCTGCTCATCGCAGCGATGTTCCTGTTGTCCCTTCTCTATATACAATTATGTGGAGACAGGGAAGTGATGATTGTGCCACTGGTGGTTACCGTTGTGTTCCAATTGGTCTGTTGTCTGGTGTATGGCTTGCTTTGGAAACGGATAGCCGTGAGCTCTCCGGAAAGTCTTCCGACACTCTATATGTCGGCTTCAGGACTGCGTATATTGGCAGGTGCCATCACGGTCTTGCTGTTTTGTTTTCTTGCAGGCGACAAAGCATCAATTCGTTTCTTTATCATCATTTTCCTCATCTATTATTTCATCATTCTCATCTACGATACGGTATATTTCGTCAGCGTAGAGAAGAAATCAAAAAAGATATGAAGCAAATGAAAACATTGAGATATTTCCTGCTGTTCCTCTCGTTGTTTGTCTGCGGTCAGGCGAATCTGCGCGCTGCAGAAGAAAAGGGAGTGGACGTGAAGGAAATCGTGTTGGGACACATGGCAGATGCTTATGAATGGCACATCACGACGTTCAATCATAAGCATATCAGTATCCCCCTCCCCGTGATTGTGAGGAGTGAGGCTACCGGTAAATGGCATGTTTTCAGTAGTTCCCGTATAGTAGAGGCAGCCCATGAGGGTCGCGATTATATGGGGTTCTATATCAATGAAGAGAAGAATGGCAAGATATATGAGATTCTTCCGGACGGAACCACCAAACGTCCTTGGGATCTGAGCATTACGAAGAGTGTCCTGCAGATATGGATTGTTGTGTTCATCCTGTTGGCGGTATTCCTGTCGTGTGCGCGTTGGTATAAGAAGCATGATGCGAAGAAAGAAGCACCGGGCGGTTTCGTGGGAATGATAGAGATGCTGGTGATGTCTATCCATGATGATTTAATCAAGGATTCCATTGGCGAAAAACACTATCGTCCTTATGCTCCTTATCTGCTGACCGCATTCTTCTTCATCTTTGTGACCAACCTGCTGGGACTCCTTCCCATCTTCCCGGGCGGAGCAAACGTGACGGGTAACATCAATGTCACCTTCTTCCTCGCACTGTGTACGATGCTTGCCATCAACCTGTTCGGAAACAAAGAATATTGGAAGGAAATCTTTTGGCCCGATGTGCCGATGTTCTTGAAAGCATATCCCGTGGCAATCATGCCGTTTATCGAACTGTTCGGTATTATCACCAAGCCGTTCGCCCTGATGGTTCGTCTTTTTGCCAACATGATGGCAGGACATGCCATTATCCTTTCGTTCACAGCCATCATATTCATCGCTTGGCAGATGAATGCAGTCCTTGGTTCCGGACTTACCATCATGAGTTTCGTGATGATGCTCTTTATGAACTGTCTGGAGTTCCTGGTGGCGTTCATTCAGGCGTATGTCTTTACGATGTTGAGCGCCGTGTTCATCGGTCTTGCTCATCCGGAGCATCATGAATAAAGAAAATATATAATAAGAAATAAAGTATAACAATTAAAACATTTAAAACTATGGTATCATTATTATTAGAAGCAGCAGCTGCTGCAGGTCTTGCAAAGTTTGGCGCTGGTATCGGCGCTGGTATCGCAGCTATTGGTGCCGGTCTTGGTATCGGTCGTATCGGTGGAAACGCTATGGACGCTATTGCACGTCAGCCCGAGGCTGCCGGAACAATCCGTACGAACATGATTCTTACCGCAGCGTTTGTCGAGGGTGTTGCCCTTTTCGCTGTTGTTGTTTGTGCACTCTGCGTATTTTTGTAAACCAACAAATCAACTTCGCTCATGGAGTCATTAAATTTGCCCGCCATATTGACCCCCGACTTCGGACTCTTCTTCTGGATGCTGGTGGCATTTCTGGTGGTGTTCTTCCTTCTTGCTAAGTTCGGTTTCCCAGTGATTACCGGGATGGTGCAGGAGCGCAAGGATTTCATTGATGAAAGTCTGCGCAAGGCACACGAGGCTTCGGAAAGATTGGAGAACATCAAACAAGAAGGTGAGGCGATTCTCCAGGAAGCTCGTGAGAAGCAGGCTCAGATCATGAAAGAGGCTGCCGAGACGCGGGACACAATCGTGCAGAAAGCACAGGAGAAAGCAAAAGATGAGGGTGCCCGGTTGTTGAGTGAGGCTAAGGCAGAAATTGAAGCCGAAAAACAGAACGCTATCCGTGACATTCGCGGTCAGGTGGCAGAGCTCTCCGTACTGATAGCAGAAAAGGTGCTGCGGGAGAAGTTGGACACCGAGACACAGCAGATGGAACTGATAGACCGGCTGTTGAATGAAGTGGCTTCGAAAAATCAGATGGAGTAAACGTATATGAACTTAGGTGTAATATCGATGCGGTATGCAAAGGCGTTGCTGAAAAGCAGTGTCCAGGCAAGTCTCGAAGAGGCAGTATATGCTGACATGCAGACATTGTCGCAGAGCTACCTGCAAGTACCCGAACTTCGGTTTACGATAGACAACCCTATGCTTCCGAAAGAAGAGAAGGAGAAATTGTTGCTGACAGCCTGCGGGAAAACTCCGACGGAGCAGACGCAGCGGTTTATCCGACTTGTGCTTGACGAAGACAGGGAAAATGCCTTGCAGTTCATGGCAAACTCCTATATCACTCTTTACCGGAAACAGCGCAACATCACCAACGGGAAATTGATTACCGCAGCTGCCGTCAGTCCCGATGTGGAGCAGAAAATGCGGCAGATGGTGGAACAGAATACGAAAGGTGTTGTTGAATTCCAAACCGAGGTGAATCCCGACATTATCGGCGGGTTCATCCTTGAGTATGATACTTATCGCATGGATGCCAGCGTGCAAAGCAAGCTGCGTTCTATCTTGACACAGTTGAAGAAATAAATAAAAGAAAAATGTCAGACAAAATAAAACCAAGTGAAGTCTCTGAAGTGCTCCTTCAGCAACTGCAAGGCATCAAAGACAAAGAGAAGTTTGATGAGGTGGGAACCGTCCTTCAGGTGAGCGACGGTGTTGCCCGCATATACGGTCTTCGCAATGCAGAGGCAAATGAGCTGCTTGAGTTCGAGAACGGAACGATGGCAATCGTGATGAACCTCGAGGAAGACAATGTCGGTTGTGTGCTCTTGGGACCTACAGCAGGTATCAAGGAGGGACAAATCGTCAAGCGCACGAAGCGCATCGCTTCTATTCGGGTGAACGACAATATGCTCGGACGTGTAATCAATCCGCTGGGACAGGCCATCGACGGGAAAGGCGAAATCGACCTGACCGACTCTTTCGAAATGCCACTCGACCGTAAGGCGCCTGGCGTCATCTACCGTCAGCCCGTGAAAGAGCCACTGCAGACCGGTCTGAAAGCCGTTGACTCGATGATTCCTATCGGGCGTGGACAGCGCGAGTTGATTATCGGTGACCGCCAGACGGGAAAAACGGCTATTGCAGTCGATACCATCATCAACCAGAAGAGCTTCTATGAAGCAGGAAAACCGGTGTATTGCATCTATGTTGCCATCGGTCAGAAAGCATCAACCGTTGCAGCGCTCGTACAGAATCTGAAAGAACACGGAGCACTGCCTTATACCATCATCGTCTCAGCCACAGCGGCAGACCCTGCAGCCATGCAGTATTATGCACCTTTTGCCGGTGCAGCCATCGGAGAATATTTCCGTGACCGCGGACATGCTGCCTTGGTGGTGTATGACGACCTGTCGAAACAGGCAGTCGCATACCGTGAGGTGTCGTTGATTCTTCGTCGTCCTTCCGGACGTGAAGCATATCCCGGCGACGTGTTCTATCTGCATAGCCGTCTGTTGGAGCGTGCAGCGAAAATCAATGAGCAGCAGGAAGTGGCAGAACAGATGAACGACCTTCCCGAGAGTCTGAAGGGACATGTGCGTGGAGGCGGTTCGTTGACAGCCCTCCCAATCATCGAGACACAGGCAGGCGACGTGTCGGCATACATCCCCACCAACGTGATTTCAATCACCGACGGACAGATTTATCTGGAGTCCGACCTCTTCAATCAGGGCTTCCGTCCAGCCATCAACGTAGGTATCTCCGTATCCCGTGTAGGTGGTTCGGCACAGATTAAGTCCATGAAAAAAGTGGCAGGAACCTTGAAAATCGACCAGGCGCAGTATCGCGAGTTGGAGGCGTTCTCCAAATTCTCCAGCGATATGGATGCCGTGACTGCCATGACGCTCGACCGCGGACGCAAAAACAATCAGTTGCTCATTCAGCCACAGTATTCACCGATGGCGGTTGGAGAACAGATTGCCATCCTTTATTGCGGTACGCACGGGCTGATGCATGCCGTTCCGGTTGAAAAGGTTCGTGAGTGCCAAGACACATTCCTTGAGAAAATGCGCTCTAATCACCAGGATGTGCTCGACTTGCTCGGCAGCGGACAGCTAACGGACGAGGCGACTGCAACCATCGAGCGTGTCATGGAAGATATTGCCGGATCTTATAAAGGATAACCTATGCCGTCACTCAAAGAGATAAAAAACCGCATCGCCAGCGTCAACAGCACCCGTAAGATTACGAGTGCCATGAAGATGGTGGCTTCCTCCAAGCTCCATCATGCGCAGCAGCTGATAGAGAACATGCTGCCCTACGAGGAGATGCTTGAGCATATTCTGAAGACATTCCTCGCTTCCGAGGCACATGCACAGAGTAAATACGACGAGGAGCGCCCTGTCGTCCGGCGGGTGGCGCTTGTCGTCTATGCTTCCAACAGCAGCCTTTGCGGAGGCTTCAATGCCAATATCTTAAAGATGATGCAGCAGGTGATAGACGGCTATCAGCATCTCGGTAAAGAGAATATAGTCATCTATCCCATCGGACGGAAGGTTGCGGAGAAAGTGGCAAAGCTCGGACTGCAGTCGGGAGGTGACTTCACGGCGCTTGCCGATAAGCCCAATGTGCCACAGTGCATCAGTCTGGCAAAAGAGCTCGGGAAGAAATTTGTTGACCATGAAATAGACCGCGTGGAGATGATTTATCACCACTTCAAGTCTGCCGGTTCGCAGATTCTCACGCATAAGACCTTCCTGCCCATCGACATCACGGAAGAACTGAAGCGTGACCATGAGCGCGACCTGACTTCTTCTGTCGCAACCCTGCAGTCACAGGAGTATCTGCGGAAACGTGGCGAACGGAAGACAGAGCACAAAGAGGAGAATATCAAACCGCTTAACGATAATTTTATCGTAGAGCCAGATATGGAAACGGTGCTTAATCAGCTGATTCCGAAGATGTTGCACCTGATGCTCTACACAGCGCTTCTCGACAGCAATGCCAGTGAGCACGCCGCCCGTATGGTGGCAATGCAGACGGCAACCGATAATGCGGATGAACTGTTGCGCGAACTGAACTTGCAGTACAACAAGAGCCGCCAGCAGGCAATCACCAGCGAACTGCTCGATATTGTCGGCGGTTCCGTCAATAACTGACAATATTGTTAATACTACAAGAGCCTGCCATGGGAATACTCCCGTGGCAGGCTCTTGTTTTTCAGTGGATGTCTATGTCGTGGATAACTTTTTGAGAGCACGTTCTGTAGTCTGGTAGTCAATTCGCGAACAGGAGAAAGTGGGATTGTATTTTTATGCAGTGGGTGAATATTTATCCATGTACTTAAATTATTGATATCCAACAGTTTAAGGGGTGCTTTTCAAAAGTTCAACTTTTGGCTCCTAAAAGTTCAACTTTCGCACTCTAAAAGTTGAACTTTTGGAGGCTAAAAGTTCAACTTTCGGAAAGCGATAGTTGTACTGCATAAAAATACAACGGCAATTTTGCGGAAAACGTCCCTTTTCTGAGTGTTCGGAAAACATCTTTCTTAAAAAGTTTTAAATGGGATAAATGCCGATACATCAAACGCTTGCGGCTGATGTCGGTTCTTATTGTCATGGTTTTTATTTTAGGCAAACAGACAAAATGTTAAAAAAGTTGTGAGATACAAATAAAATTTGTATTTTTGCATCCGAATTCAGCACATGCGTCAGGCGTGTGGAAAACTATATATAGTAACAGTCGATTTAAATAAATCTGCGAGCGTTAGTTAAGATGAGGGAAGCACGAAGGGTTGTATGGTTTATCCCCTTTAAATGCTGATATTGCCCTTATCCGCACGTCTCAAAGGCGGAGGCATTGGAAAGGCTTGGACATGTTGTCTTCAACTCACATTTCTGCACTTTTTTGAAATGGGGGGAGAGGGGAGAGTGTATGCCCGGATGTCTCGGATTTTGTTTGAATCGGTATTTTGTTTTTTGAGATTTTTATGCTGAAGATTGCTGTAGCAGGAACAGGCTATGTGGGCATGTCTATCGCAACGCTGTTGTCGCAACACAATAGCGTGACGGCTGTCGATGTCGTTCCCGAGAAGGTGGAGATGATCAACCGCCGCCGTTCGCCGATTCAGGACGACTACATTGAGAAGTATTTGGCAGAAAAAGAACTGCATCTGACGGCTACGCTGGACGGTGCTGCCGCTTATCGCGATGCAGACTTT
>Ga0256405_10004210_pt1 | contig 27519 bp, 18 predicted proteins | sample RumenRJG_02DNA_FD_189096 | JGI IMG/M metagenome (GOLD analysis project Ga0256405, IMG submission 189096) | Bovine rumen microbial communities from Lethbridge, Alberta, Canada - RJG_02 | ecosystem: Host-associated > Mammals > Digestive system > Stomach > Rumen | place: Canada: Alberta... | reverse complement strand
TCTTGCGGCATGAATATATGTTGTTCATGTAGGCATAGATGACTACGGCCAGAAGCATCTTCGGGTCGTAGGGGCTGCGGCCACGCTCCTTGTACAGCTTGCGAAGACCGCTCAAGTCCAAACTGTTAACTACGCTGCTCACAAGACGGACTGGGTCGTCCTGGGCAATGTCCTTGTCGATTCTCTGAGGAAAAAGTATCGTCTGATTTGGAGAATACGGACGAAAGTGGTATCTTTGTTGCGTTTTATATTGCATGTTGTAAAGATACGAAAACTTTACGACATAACGAAGCCCTGGCTTGAGAAAGTCGGGGCTTTGATATAAAAAAAGGATGTGCCTATTTTGACACACCCTCTTTATTTTTTTACGTCAGAAGTGTAATTACTCTGCTACAATCCAGCGTGGGTCGCCGACATTCTTTGATGCTACGCTGCTGTTGATAATTGTGAGGTCGCCCTCATCTGCATTCTTGAACACAGCTGCATCGTCAAGACCGAGAGCCTCTGCGCCCTTGATTGTCTTAGCCCAAGTTGTTGTTGTCCAGCTGTTGACAACCGTTGGATTAACAGCCGAACGAATGTTCTTTGTTACATCATCTGCACTCTTTGCAAACAAACAGTTCTCTATTACAAAGTTTGTTGCTCCGTAGCCAGAACCAAAATCGATAAAGTACTGGTTGTTTCCGAATACGTTGTAGAATGTAACGTTGCGGATTTCGACAGAACTGAAGTTCTTACCTGATGACAGAATCAAGCCCTTACCGTTAGTACAAAGATTGTAGAATGTGCTGTTTTCGATGCTTACCTCAGAAGTAGAGCCGTTACGCAAATCGAAGAATGCGTAGTTGTTACCGCACTCTGTAAAGACGCTGTTCTTAACGTTAATCTTAGAGATGCTTACAGAAGCACTCTGGATACGCAAGAATGTGTTAGACTTGAATCCCCTCACCTTACAGTCGATGATGTTAAGTTCAGACACGCTACCAGCGTTGCTCTGGTTGATAAAATAGCCAGTACCAACTACATTAAGGTTCTGGAATGTGATGCTGCTGTGAGCACCAGCGATATCCATTGTCTTTACGAAGTTAAGAGTTGGAACTGCGCCAGCACCTCCGAAGAATGTAACAGACATTCCGCTTGGGATAACCAGATTAGCATCTGTTCCTTCGTCAGAAAGGCTCTTTAAATCGACAGTTGTTCCACCCTTGATGATGGCAGTTACGCTGTAGCTTGTCTTGCCATCGGCAGCAGCCTTGGCAGCAACAGCCTTGAGGTCGGCATCAAGATCGCCTGTGCAAGTAAACTTGTACTCGGCAGCCGGACTTGCATCTGTTGTAGTTGCTGAAACTGTTCCGCGCTTAGCATCGGCATTATAGATTACGAATGTGTAGAATGTAGACGGAGTCAAATCGGCAACGGTGAGTTCGCCAGCCTGCTTTGCCTCATCTGAAAGCTGAATATTCTGCACAACCTCATCGCCATTAAGAACCTCGATGTTCGTAACCTCTGCGTTTGGAGTCCAGCTAAGGTGGATTGTTGTCTCATCGCGGTCTTCATCGGTAACGGCGTTGAAAATCTGCTCAGCCTTTGTCTTGAAGCTGAACTTCTTCGGATAAACCCAATGAGACTCTTTTGGCTGATTGTTAGGACAAGCCTCAGCACCGGCAGGCACATTCTGCGGAACGTAGCGTCCCTTCATACGGAAGTAGTACTTTGTGTCGCCAGCCAAGCCAGTCAGAGTGTAAGGAGTTGTTGTTATAGAGCCGTCCTCGCCGAATGTCTTGATAACGATGGCAGACTCGTCAACACCATCGAACAGAGAATCTTTTGAAACCTGCATGATGTAGTAAGTTGTGTTTGGAGTCTTGCCGAAAGACACCTCGGCTGTCGTTGCCGTAGGCGTAACGCTCAGCGACGACTGTGTGCTGTGAAACAAACGGTCGTAGGAAGAATCAACCTCCCAGTCGTTGCCGTCTGTACAAGCTATGAAACTTGTGGCTGTCAGGAGCGCAACAGCTCCCGACATAACCATATTCTTAAAATTCTTCATTGTTTTCTCTGTGTTTCTTTATTAGTCACTGTAACCATAAGAATTGTGCAAAGAGCCGTTCGACTCAGAAATTGTTGTTGAGCCGATTGGCAGCAGATATCTGTTCTTTACTGTAGAGTTGAGACCTGCGCTGATGAATGGCAGATAAGTGTTGATATTCTTCTGCTTGTCAGACTTGTTGACATCCTCGTCGCCCCAGAATGTAACAGACTCCCAACCGCCAGTCTCGACATCCTCTGGCTCTGCATACCACTGAACGCTGCTCATGTCAATCTGCCACCACTCGCAACCGTAACGGCTGTCGTCCTTGCTTACCTTGTTGTACTTGAAGTAGAGCTTCTTTGGATAAACGTTGCCAGCCTTTACTGCATTTGTGTAAGATGCCTTGAACTCATCAATCTTTGAACTCAAAAGATTCCAGCGGATAAGGTCGAACTTACGGAAGCCCTCACCTGCCAACTCCCAAGCATCCTCGTCTACGATTGCGCTGAAGAAGTTATCGGCAGTAAGGTTGTTGACGTAGCTCTGAGCATTAACCTTGTCAGCCTCGGCAAAGGCGCGTGTATGAACCTGGCCAAGAGCCTCGCGAGCTGTAAGGCTGCATCCTGCAACGCCTGCATCAGGATTGCCGTTAAGGTAGTTTGCAACCTCGGCATACATCAGCAATACCTGAGAATAACGCATACGGATTACGTTGATACCGCTCATCCACTTTGCATTACCTGCGTTGAGGGCAACAGAGCGCCACTCCTCGTTCATCTTTCTTACATCCCACTTACCAACATAAATCTCGAAAGGCTTGTTGCCCTGCATGTTCTCTTTCAGGATGCCGTTCTCCTCCTTCATCTCGTATGTTGCACAAGTGATGTCGCGACGCTGGTCTTTCTTGTCGAACGACCAAAAGAAAGGTGCAGTAAGCTTAACCTTACCAGATGAGTTACCCTTTGCACCGAATGCTGTTGAAGCACCGTTTATACGAACACCGATGGTGTAGCCAAGTTCACTCGACTTGCCAAGTCCATCTGGAATCTCAAAGATATTCTCCTGATACTGAGTGTCAAGCTCGCGTTGATTAACCTTGTACCACTCGTCGGCAAACGAAGGGTTAAGTTTGTGCTTTCCGCTGTTGATGATAGCAGCTAGATGCTCGCCAGCCTTCTGATACATAGCCTTGCGAGTAGACTCGTCGCAACGCTGTGTTGGATACTTTGCATCTGAGTTCTCGGCAGCTGTCTCGTAGCCGCTCTTTGCCTGCTCGCGGATTGCCCATCCTGCACGTGTAAGGCAGAGCTGAGCAACAACAGCATGAGCAAATCCCTTGTTGGCATGCTCGGTTGTCAGACCATTCTCGCCAGCCCATGGAAGGTCGTCGATTGCACCTTCAACATCGCTGATGAGTGCGTCGTAGATATCGTCGCGGTCGGTCTTGCCAAGATAAACGTTCTCTGGGCTTGTTGCATTCAGTTTGAATGGAATATCGCCGAACACACGAGTAAGGTCGAGATATACCATTGCACGAAGAACCTTTGCCTCGGCTCTGTAACGGCGCAAAGCCACAGCCTCGTCGCTGTTTCCGCCAGCTGCGCTACTGCTGTTTACGCCATCAACAAGCATGTTTGCATACTCAATGGCTGAGTACATTGCGTTCCAACCCTTTGAAAGGTTTCCCCATCCCGGATTGGCGTTATAGTTCATGTTACCGCGCTCGCTCGTTGTGTTGCTTACGTTGCCCTCGCCCAGACCGTCGATAAGTTCGATGTCCGAGTTTGTAGCCCAGTGCATGCTTACATACTGAGTGTAAGTCTCGCCCTTGGTCAACTCGCCGTAGACCTTATTTAATATGAGATTTGCATTTTCTGCGCTCTCGCATGCAGTCTGTGTTGTAATCTCCGAAGGCGATGTCTGATCAAGAAAATCAGAACATGAAGCGAAAGACACAACACCTGCACCTAATATTATTGCTTTAAAAATATTTTTCATCTCTTGAATTTTTCTTTAGAATGAAACATTCACGCCAAGAACGTATGAACGACTCTTTGGATAAGCAGCATAGTCGATACCCGGACACATTGCATTCTTCTTGCTGCTTGTATCAACCTCAGGGTCGGCACCTGAGTAGTTTGTGAAGCAGAACAGGTTATATCCTGTAAGATAGAAGCGTACGTTGCTCATGTGAGCCTTGCGGATTACGCTCTTTGGCAGCGAGTAGCCCAATGTGATGTTCTGGATGCGGAGGAACGAAGCGTCCTCGACAGCTGTGTCGATAAGCTGGATTGTTGATACAGCACATGGATTGTAGATTGATGCGCCCTTGTTAATCTCGTTAAGACGGCTCTGGATTACGTCGGTTGTGCCGTAGTAAGCCAATACCTCTGACGATGGATTTGCAAGGTTGTAACCTGTTGCAGGGTCAATCCAAGTGTAGCGGTTTGCAATGTTGAAATCGCTGTTAAGGTTATAGCCCTTGGCTGAACCGCTGTAGAAACTTGTTGCAAGCTTAGTACCGTTAACAATCTGATTGCCGAACGAGTAGTTGCAATAAAGTGTGAAGTCGAACTGCTTGTAACGTGCGTTAAAGCCAAAGCCGCCAGCCCATGGAGCCACGGTGTTGCCCAAGCGCTGCTTAATCGGAGTTCCGTCCTCATCGCACTTAAGTTTCAAGCCGCCCGGATAATAGTTACCGCCAGTGATGCTTGCACTATTGTCCTTAATGCCGTCGCGCAGAACCCATGCTGTGTTAGATGCGTTACGAACAAGTTCGCCGTTTGGATTTGTCTCTGGGTCGTAAACGGTGTAGAAGCCGTTTGTCTTATAGCCCCAAACCTCGCCTAGTCTGCCGCCTTCTTCAACGCGGAAGTCCTCGTACTTGCTGAGTGTTGAGCCAGACCAGTTACTGCTCTGCCATGGGCTGTCAAGAGCAAGTTTGTCAATATTGTTGCGGTTGTACGATACGTTTCCGTTAAACTCAAGACCGAAATCCTTCTTGTCTACAATCTGAGCCTTTACGGTAAACTCGAATCCCTTGTTAGATGTCTGACCGAAGTTCTGATACTGCATTGTGTAACCAGATGAGCCGGCGATAGCAGTCTTCATCAGAAGGTCTTTTGTTGTATTCCAATAAAGATCGAATGTACCAGAAACGCGGTTGTTTGCAAATCCGTAGTCAATACCGATGTTACGTGTAATTGTTGTCTCCCACTTCAACTTCTCGTTAGAAAGAGTTGTTGCGTGCTCGAGCATAGACTTTGAACTTTCCTTACCGTTCTCAGTAAAATAAGGTGCATAAGCCGTTGCATTTGCAGCAGAATAAGTTGTGTAGACTGAGTTTGACGGAATACGATTGTTACCAGCAGTACCGTAACTCAAGCGTAGTTTAAGGCTTGACAGCCAGTCGCGTGTTCCTGCCATAAACTTCTCCTCGCTCAATCGCCATGCAAAGGCTGCTGATGGGAAGTAGCCCCATCTGTTGCCCTCGGCAAACTTGCTCGAAGCATCGGCACGCATAGTGAGTGTAAGAAGATACTTCTCGTTAAGAGTATAGTTCAGACGACCGAAGAATGAGAACATATTCTCATCTGGACTCTCGTATCTGTATGGAGTCTTTGCAACACCCTTGTCCTGATTGTCAAGAACATTGTCGAATGAATATCCGTGAGGGAACTGAGTGCGAACATTCTGAGTCTCTATCTCCTGTGCGCTGCTCCACTCCTGACCAACAAGCACGTTAATACGGTCGCGACCGCCAAACAGTTTCTTGTTGTCGTAAGTAATGGTGTTGGCGTTCTTCCAAGTCTTGGCATCAACACGGCCAATGAACGACTGTGGAGAACCGAAATCGCCATAGCTTGAATTCTGAGTTGCATCCTCGAGCCAAACCTGGTCGGTGTCAGTATCAGTCCAAGTATAGCCGAGTTCAGAACGAAGTGTGAAATCCTTGATTGGCTTAACAACAAGACCTGCGCTGAAACTACGCTGGAACTTAGTCTTTGCCTTGTAAGTTGCAACCAAACGCTCGTAAGGATTCTTCTGTGATGAAGTGCTTGATTCATCATCGTCATCAGCAGCAAGCGGATTGATTGGACGGAAGCGAGCCGAGTTTGCAACGATTGAGTTTGCAGCATTACTCTCGTTTGTATCTGCACCCGAGCCCAAGCCCTTAACCTTCTGGTAACTGATGCGACCGTTCAAGTCGAGCGACAGCCACTTTGTGAACTTGAAGTTCAGCTTGGCGTTACCGTTATCCTTGCGGAATGATGATGACTTCATGATGCTGTTCTCACCATTGTGAGAGTAACTTACGTTGAACTTAACCAACTCGTTACCACCGCTGACGCTAAGGTTGTACTGGTTCTGAGTTCCGACGTTGCCGAAAATCTTATCCTGATAATCCTCGCCCTTTATAGACTTCCAGATTTCAAGGTCGTCAAAGTCTCCGTAGTCTGTCGAACCAAGTTCGTACTGATAGTAAGCATAGTTGTAAGGGTCCATCACCTTAACCAACTTGCGAGCCTTCTTTATACCGAAAGATGCACCGAAGTTTACATCAATCTTGCCTGCACGACCGCTCTTTGTTGTTACGATGATAACACCGTTAGCACCCTTAGCACCGTAGATTGCAGTAGTAGAGGCATCTTTCAATACATCGATGCTCTCGATATCCGAAGGAGCGATGTCTGAGATAGAAGACACCTCGAATCCGTCTACGATATAGAGCGGAGAGTTATCCTGAGACAACGAACCGCCACCACGCACGCGAATCTTAACGTCGGCATCTGGCGAACCCTCGGTTGTGGTAACAGATACACCGGCAAGTTTTCCCTGAAGAGCCTCAGAAGCCGAAGCCACAGGCAACTCGCCAATCTGCTTTGCACTAACCGAACCTACCGAACCGGTAAGGTCGCGCTTGTTAACTGTTCCGTAACCAATAACGACAACCTCGTCAACCAGTTTAGAGTCATCCTCAAGTGTTACCTCAATCTTAGTCTTTCCTTTTACATCTACGGTCTTAGACTTCATACCTACATACGAAATCTCGAGCAGATGTTTGTTACCTGATAATCTCAGAGTGAAGTTTCCGTCCAAATCGGTGATAGTACCATTTGTGGTGCCCTGCTCAAGAATGTTGGCACCAATGATAGGCTCACCTGTCTGGTCTTTGACCACACCTGAAACAGTCTGCGCTGATACGCTAAGCGATATCATTGCCATTACGAAGAACAGCATAGCGCGGAATCTTTTCAATTTGTTAGACATGTTTTATTACCTAAAATTTATTGATATATAAAATTTATTTATTCTATTTCTGCAATTAGTACATTTCCGTTTGCGTTCACAAGCATAAGCACAATAACACTGATTAAGTGGCAAAAATACCCTATTTTTTTGATACGCACAAATAAATCGAATCTCTTTTTAATAATAATATAATATTTTAATTATTTTTGCGATGAAATTGTTTAACTACATTTATTTAATTTATGAACCTGAAATACAAATTGTCTAAAAGCATTTTGCTATCAACCTTACTGCTCGGTGGAGTACAACTATCACAGGCACAACAAGTTGAAGAAAAACTAAACAGAGCACCAGTTGCCGTAAAGGCTTCTAACGGAATTCTTGTTTCGTGGCGTTCGCTGAAGGGCGACGACGCACAAATGGCGTTCAACGTGTACCGAAACGGAACTCTGCTGAACACAACCCCAATCACAACAAAGACAAACTTCCTCGACAAGGAAGGAGTGGAAGGCGCAACCTACAAGGTTGAGTGCATCGTAAACGGTGCGGTTAAGGAATCGGCCGAGACCAAGGCATGGAACAACATGTTCACATCATTCAACGTAAGCCGTCCGGATGCTCAGGCCAACCATGGCGGAAGCAAGGGCTATTATTTTCCCGATGACATGTCGGTTGGCGACCTCGACGGCGACGGCGAATACGAGTACGTTCTGAAATGGATGCCTAACAACTCCAAAGACAACGGAACCAGCGGATACACATCGCCTTGCGTGATAGATGCATACAAGGCAGACGGCACGCTTATGTGGCGCATAGACCTCGGACTGAATATCCGTACCGGAAACCACTATACCCAGTTCCTCGTTTACGACTTCGACGGCGACGGAAAGGCTGAGATGATTTGCAAGACTGCTCCGGGCTCTACCGACGCAGCCGGAAACTATGTCTCGGCTGCTGCAACCGATGCTGCAATAAAGGGCATAAACAACACGAAGATATATCTCAACTCTAACGGTCATGTAACTGGCGGAGAGGAACTTCTAACAGTATTCAACGGCGAGACGGGCAAGGCTATGCACACTATTTGGTATAGTCCAAACCGTGCACGCACAACAGGCAACGCCGATATGACGTATGCCGACTGGGAAAGCGTTGCCGGAAAGAGCACAAACTACAACCGCGGCGAGAGATATAACGCTGCCGTTGCCCATCTTGACGGAACAAACAAACTGCCTTCTGCCATTATGCAGAGAGGCTACTACACTTACTGCTACCTGTGGGCTGTAGACTGGAACGGAACAGAACTGAAAACACGCTGGCTGCACTCTGGCATTAAAGGTTCTTGGCAGACTTACAATGCCAACAACAGCCTCTTGGCAAGCGGAACAGGCAGTTCGAGTTACGGACAGGGCGTTCACGGCATCAGCGTTGCCGATGTTAACGGCGATGGACTGGATGACATAATTACAGGCGGCGCAACCATAGGCCACGACGGAAGACTGATGTGCTCAACCGGAAAAGGTCACGGCGATGCCCTTCATGTTGCCGACCTATGCCCAGACCGTCCGGGGCTTGAGGTTATGATGCCTCACGAGGAATCGCCTTTCGGCTACGATGTTCACGACGGAGCAACAGGCGAGCTGATATACAGCGCCACAAGCGACAAGGACAACGGTCGTGGCTTGGCAGCCGACTACATTCCAGCAAACCGCGGATTCGAGTTCTGGTCGTCTGCCGACAACAACATACGCTCATGCACCGACGGAACAGTTCTTGGCTCAAGCAAGCCAGACTGCAACTTCCGCATCTACTGGACTGGCGACCCTTACGACCAGACTTTCGACGGACGCTACAGCGATGAGACAGGCAAGTCTTCTCCACGAATCCTGACCTACAACACTTCTACTAAAGGTAATAGCGTATTCCAGCTGTTCACATCGCACGGCGACCCTCAGACTTGCAACACAACAAAGGCTACGCCATGCATTCAGGCCGATTTGTTTGGCGACTGGCGCGAGGAAATCGTGATGTATCAGTATAACGGCGACTTGTCTTCGAAGACATTCAAGATAATGATTTTCTCAACTCCCGAGGAAACCGAGTACAAAGTGCCTTGCCTGATGCAAGACCACCAGTACCGCATGGCTGTTGCTTGGCAGAACGCAAGTTACAACCAGCCACCTCATCTTGGCTACAACCTTGCCGACTATCTGGGCGTTGACGGAAGCACATACGCAACAAAGACAACATCGCACGCTCCTGTATACACAGCCGAGGTTGTAGAGGTTGACGAGAATGCTGAGCACTTCGAGATTATCGACGGCTCGCACTACCCTTCTGCCGACAAGGATAAACTTGTCGGAACATCGTTCACAGCAGGCGAGAACGGCGAACTTACAGCATCGCCAAGCGGCAGTTATCTTAAAATAAGAACTAACATTAACGACCAGATTGTTCTTTCCGTAAACCAGGGATACATCATCACAGGCATCGAACTTGAGGGCTACAGCAACAACAAATCGGCAACGGCCGACCGCTCTATCGACCTCATCGGAGTTTATGTTGATGGCACAGAAGACAACAAGCTTGCAAGTACCGTTACATACCCCGGCGGCACAAGCGGACAAAAGCCTGTTAAGGCAACGGTTACCGACATTGAGGCTACAAAGAACATCGTAATGAAGTTCGACAACTCAAAGATTACAACAGAAGATGTTGATAAAAACGGTAAGAACAAGCAGTTGTTTGCATCAATAACCATCTATTACAAGGTTGCAGAAACAACCGGAGTAAAGGCCGTTAAACTTGGCGTAAGCGGCAACAAGGCAGTTCTCTACAACGCAGCCGGACAGATTGTTGCAACTGGCGAGTTCGACATTAACTCGCTAAACATTCCAAGCGGAATATACATCCTTAACGCAAACGGCGAGACAAAGAAGATTTTCAAGTAACAAATATCAACCGACCAAACTTTAACTAACGCGCCCGAGAGGAAACAACTCTTCGGGCGCGTTTCTGTTTTCAAAAACCCGAACGAATCCCGAAGGAAACCCGAAGGCAGGAAAAAGAAATCAAACAAATACCGCGCTTCGAAGAAAGAACATTCGGAGCGCGGTATTGATTTTATAAAATCATTCTAAACTACTTATATAATTCAAGTTGCTTTGCCTCGCGGCTAAAGAGCGTGTTCTTTGCCTTATAGAACTTAACAAAATCCTTTGCCGACGTCTGCTTTGGATACGGAGCGAAATACTCCTTCTTGTAGTTGCGCCAGACAAGCAGGTACGAAACCGGATTCTCGTCGATGAAAGGCTTAACTACGCGAGTCCACCAGTCTGCCGTAGGAATACTTACGAAGCCCATCTCGGTTATCGCCACGGCCTTATCGTGTTCCTTTCCAACCTCAACAAGCATCGGAAGGTTCTTGCCCAGAATCTGCTTGTATTCTTCCTCCGTGCCCCATTGATAGCCGTCGAAGCCAAGCAAATCAACATACTCGTCGCCCGGATATCGTTCAAGGAATTTCTCTTTGTTGCCCATAGCCTCGATGCCCGGCGAGTAAGCCCAGATAAGATTGTCGAGTCCGTGCTTGTTCATAACCTGCTGAGTCATGATATACAGAGCCTGATATTGCTTTTTTGTACACAACTTCTCGCCCCACCAGAACCAACTGCCCGAATTCTCGTGCCAAGGGCGGAAGATTATCGGCACTTTCACGCCGTCCTTCGTCTTTATCGAAGCCAAGAAATCGGCAACGCGGTCGAGCTGCTGCATAAACTCCTCGTGATAGTAACCGTATGGCAGAATATTCATAACCACATCGTTTCGGCTCACGTCCCACGCGCTCTTCGTTGCCTTTGTAACAATATTGTCGGGATGCCAGCTTATAGTAACCACTCCGCCGCGCTCGTATTGCTTTATCGCCTCCTCGCGAATCTTGGCGAAAGGTACAGAATCGAGGTTCATCGTGTCGGGTTTCTCGAGCCAGCCCAGTTCAAAACCCATAACCGCCGGATAGTCGCCCGTAAGGTCCTTGATGTCGCTTCGGTCTTTCTCGTAAGCCCATGTAACGCCATAGAACGTATCGTCCTGATGTCCGAACATCACCCCCTTGGCAGGAGATTTCTTCAGATTGGCGAGCAACGCAGCCGCCTCTTTTGAAAGTTGCAAACGCTTGTTCTTCTTGCAGCAATCCTGCGCTACGGACTGCATCGCAACCGCTCCCATCAACAGAACGGATACTAAGAATTTTAGGTTTTTCATAAAAACATGATAATGATTAAAGTTTGTCGGACGCAAATGTAATCATTATTTTTTACTTGTGCAAGAAACCAAGACTATGCTTGCCTCGTAGAGCAGCAAGATTGGCACCGAAACGAGCAGAAGCGTAAACACGTCGGTTGTTGGTGTGATGATGGCTGCCGCAACCAAGATGATAACCACGGCATGACGGCGGTATCGCCTCATGAAGGCGGCTTTAAGAAGTCCGAACTTGGCAAGAAGCCAGCACAGAATCGGAATCTCGAACACCACGCCCATCAGCAGATTGAGCATCATGAAGGTCTCGATATACGACTCGAGCGTGATAAGGTTCGGCACGTCTTGGCTAACCTGATAGTCGCCCAAAAACCTTACGGTGAACGGAAAGATGAGGAAATATCCCAACGCCGTACCGATGATGAACATGGCATAGCCCGAACCTACCAGCGCGACGGCATATCTGCGCTCGTTGGCATACAACGCCGGAGACACATAACTGAACACAAGATAGAGCATATATGGCGCGGCACAGAATATGCCAGCATAGAGCGCAACCTTGGCATGAATCATAAACTGACTGGCAAGCCCGGTGTTTATCAGATTGACGGAGAATGGCTCTATCGGACTGATGCGCGACAAGAGCCTGAATGTAATGAAAGTGCTCTGCTTTGGCGCAAGCACAATGTCGAAAAGTTCTTCCTTAAAAAAGAACGCAGCCACAGCAAAAAGGCACACCGCAACCACTGCGCGGACAATAACTCCGCGCAATTGGTCGAGATGTTCCCAAAAAGTCATCGTTTCCTTTTCAGCCACGATGCTATTCTGTTTTTGATTCCTTCTTGTCGTCTGTCGAAGAGTCCTCGCCCTTCATTCCTTCCTTAAAACTGTGTACGCCCTTGCCAAGTCCGTGCATCATCTCCGGAATCTTCTTGCCGCCGAAAAGCAGCAGTACAACGAGGGCGATGAATATCAACTCGGGAGTTCCTAATCCAAACATATCTTTCTGTTTTTTTTATTGTTACAAGATTCCCTGCTTCAGACGGTCTATGAAGCCGTCTATTCTGTGCAGTTCTTCTGGAATGTTTATATTCTGTGGGCAATGCGGAGCACACTGTCCGCAGCCAATGCAATGGTCGGCCTGACGAACCTTTGCCACGGCTCTGTCGTAGCCTACCAAGAATGCCTTTCGAGCCTTTGCGTAGTTAGGGTCGCGGGCATCTTTTGGCACGTTGCCTTCGTTTACGCACTTGTTATAGTGCACAAAGATAGCAGGAATATCGATACCATAAGGACATGGCATGCAATATTTGCAGTCGTTGCACTGAACCGTAGGGTACGAAACGATGAGCTTTGCCGTTTCTTCGAGGAAGTCGAGGTCGTCGGGCGTAAGGTCTACAAGCGGACTGAAGGTGCACAGATTGTCCTGCAAGTGCTCCATGTACGTCATTCCGCTCAGAACGGTAAGCACACGGTCGTGATGTCCAGCATAGCGGAAAGCCCACGAAGCCACGCTGTCCTCTGGTCTGCGCTGCTTTAGTCGGGCAACCACATGGTCTGGCAGCTTGCTCAGTCGTCCGCCAAGCAGCGGCTCCATTATAATTGCCGGAATGTTGCGCTTCTTCAGCTCGTTGTAGAGATATTCGGCATTGGTGTTGCGCGGATTTGTTTCCTTGGCATGAAGCCAGTCTACATAGTTAAGCTGAATCTGCACAAAGTCCCACTTGTACTTGTCGTGATTTGCCAGCAGATAGTCGAACACCTCAATGTCGCCATGATAAGAGAAGCCCAAATTCTTTATTCTTCCGGCTTCGCGCTCGGCAACAAGGAAGTCGAGCATTCCGTTATCCATGTATCTTTTGTTGAAGTTCTCCATTCCACCGCCGCCAACGGCATGCAGAAGCAGATAGTCGATATAGTCTACCTGAAGATACTTCATAGAGTCGTGATACATCTTTATGCCAGCCTCGCGGCTCCATGTGTCGGGCGAGAAATTGCTCAGTTTTGTTGCCACAAAATATTTTGAGCGGTCGTATCCGCTGGCTTTCAGGGCAATGCCGGTAGCCTCTTCTGAATGTCCCTTGCAATAGGCAGGCGATGTGTCGAAGTAGTTAACTCCGTGGTCGAGAGCATACTTAACCAAGCGGTTAACCTGCTCTTGGTCTATTACCGACTCGGTTGGCTTGCCGTCTTTCGACTCCTTCTGCTCGATGTTTGGCAGTCGCATCATTCCGTAGCCAAGGATTGAGATTTTGTCCTTCGTCTTAGGATTTACGCGATACGTCATTTTGTCGGTCGGAACATCGCCCGGCGCCTTCTCTTTCATTACCGTTTTCTGCGCCTTGTTGTCGCAGCCATATAACGATGCCGTCAAAACAGCCGAGCCTGCCCCGAACAGTTTCAAAAATCGACGGCGATTTATTTTCTGTGCCATAGCCTTTCTGAAAAATTAGATTGTACGATGAACTTCGTGTCCTTCAACATATATTGCGCTGAACGGGCGCGCAGGACACAGATTCTCACAAGCACCGCAGCCTATGCAGACTTCGGTATCGATAGCCGGTATCTTCACTGATGTCTCATCCTTCTCGTCTGAAGGAACCATCATTATTGCTCCCGACGGACAATGGCGGGCGCAGTTGCCGCACTCAACACCGTCGGTAAGCGGAATACAATTCTTCTTTATCCACACAGCATGACCAATCTGCGTTGAACTCTTCTCCTCTACGGTTATCGGCTTTATTGCACCTACCGGACAGGCATCGGCGCAACGCGTACACTCTGGGCGGCAATATCCGCGCTCGTAAGACATCTGCGGCTGCATGAATGTCTCTATGTCTGTTGAAGGACGCAGGACTCCGTTAGGACATGCCGTGATGCACAACTGGCAGGCTGTGCAATGCTGCTGAACGTTCTTTGCGCTTACAGAGCCAGCAGGAGTAATGGCAGTCTTTCGTGTCGGAGCAACCTTGTCCTCAACAACGGCAAGTCCGCCGTCAACCTTCTTTGCCTGGGTCTCGATAACCGATGCCGATGCCAAAGTAACCGCCGTTGCTATGAAAGCGCGCTTAGACGTATCTACATTCTCAGCCTCATCCTTCTGAGTCTTCTTTGGATGAGAGAAGCTGATGGCACTCTTGTGGCACTTTCCGATGCAGTCCATGCAGGCAACGCAGCGGCTGTAATCAATCTCGTGTTCCTTAAAGTTGATGCACTGCGACTTGCAGTTTCGAGCACATAGTCCGCACTTGTTGCACTTGTCGGCATCTATCACTGGCTTGAGCCAAGCGAATCTCGAAAGGAAGCCGAGCATCGTTCCAACCGGGCAGACGGTGTTGCAATACAATCTGCCGCCAATCCATGCTATCAGGCTGACAATCAAGAATGTTGCAACTGCAATAATGAATACGGCGAGCGACTTAATCCACCACAAATCAACATGATAGAACATAACGCTGTCGTTCTTCTCAGCCACATCAGCCAAGGCATTGTTGCCAAGAATATAAAGCGGCTGGAAGATGTTCGACATAATTCTGCCAAACGCGCTGTATGGCTCTATTATTCCGGCTATCGAGCCAAAGCCGAGAAGCAGCGTTGCCACAAAAAGAATGAGGAAGCCGTAGCGCATAACCTTCATCTCGGGCTTGTAGACAAAGCGGTTCTTCTTGAACTTGCCGTGAAGCCACGAAACCACGTCCTGAAAAATTCCCAACGGACAGATAACACTACAATAAATGCGTCCGCACACAAGCGTGAGGACAACAAGTATCGCCACCACCAAAAGGTTTAGGGCAAGAACAGCCGGCAAAAACTGGATTTTCGGAATCCAACCAGCCACTCCGCTCATCGTCCCTGTAAAATCAAAAAACAAAAGTGTGACCAATGCAAAAACCACCGTTGCAATAATCACTCTGACAATGCGTAACATGGGTTATAATATTTATATTCGTCGTTTATTACCTATTGGGCAAATATACATTTTTATTATCGAAAAGCCAAGAAATCACTCATTTATCGCACCACAATGTAGACAAACGCCCTTTTTATGCATCTTCGCGCCGCATCTTCCACAATAAAACCGACTTCTGTTTCTGAACCAATACCGATGAATTGCGAAGAAGACGTATGCCACATAGAAGGCATATCCAACGTAGAAATAAACGCTGATGGTGAAGAACATATACAGAACCACGCATACGCCTGCCAAGGTGAAAAGATACGACAGCAACTCGCTTCGCCCAAGCTGATGGCTGAGGTCGTCGAGCAACGCCAGTCCGCAGATTAGAATCAGCCATGCCGAAATAAGGAAGGCGAAGAGTATGTCGCTCATCTCGAACGGATTGAGCGTAGGATGATAGTAGTAGTCAATCCACCGCTCGGGCAAGAACCGTTGAATGCTTCCGTAGATGGTTGCAGATGTGGCTATTACGAGGCACAACAGCGTTGGATAGAAGCTGTCGATATCATTAAAATGAACTATCTTGATTCTCTGGCGGGTAAACTTGCGATACAGGAAGAAGGCGATTCCCATTGCCATTATCACAAGAAAATAATATCGCTTGCTATGCGTAAAGAAGTGAATGAACTGCGAGATTGGGTCGGTAGGCACTACCTTTTCGAGCATGTCGTTCTCCGAAACCCAGCCTATCGTCATCTGGTCGTGTGCCACCTTTATGAAGATGCTGTCGACGCTGTCTTTTGCAAGCATCTCGGGAGTGGCGCGGAAATAATCAGCCACAACCAAATCCTCGCCCCTGCGAATAACGGCAACCTGCGACGAATCGTTAAGTTCGGCTCTCAGCACGAGCGAGTCTTTTATCACCTCGAAGTTATAGTTCTGCGAGTAATGATGGTCGCGGACAAAGCAGAGCGAGTCAAACGTCTGCTCATCATATCCCTGTATGTCGGCAACATCGATATGCTTGCGGTGGCACGATGCCAGCATTACAAGCGCAAGAAAATAAACGAGGTACTTCATATTCCGTTATGCTTCAAGAAGGTTCATTCTACAGTTTCGGCAATCAAATTCGAGGCGGAACTTCCTGCCGTCGGACGATTGCAGATAATATGGCTCGCGGAAAGGCGACTTGCGTGTTCCGTGCTTTGTGCACCAGCCTTCCATAAACTTTATGCAATGGCGGCACATCATCAGCACCGCGCCGTTCTTAGGCTCGCGTTCGTAAGCCCAGTCGACCTCCGAAAAGCCGTGACGTTTGTAAAAATCCATCGCCTTGGCGTTCATCACATTGGCACGATAGTTGCAATGCGATTCGCCTTCGAGTTTCTCGGGCAGAAGCGGAAAGCGAGCGTCGGTTTTCTCTGTCCTTACGTTCTTGCTCACGTTCTGCGGATGAGTTATAAGTCTGTCTTGCAGAAGTTTATCAATAATCAGTCTTCGCCACTCGGCAAGAACGGATGACGGCACGAACCAGTTGTCGGAGAACTCAATTTCGAGATTCTTGAGCGCGAAAGGCGTGTTGCCGAGTTTTGCAAGCTGCGTGCGAATCTGGTTTTCCTGCGGAGAACGAGCCTGTTCTTTTTCGCGGTCGAAGGCGAGAGTAACACTCCGGTTGTCCTCGTCGGTAGCCGTGAGGGCGAATCCGCCGGATGTTTCGTAGAGTTTCATATCTACTGCCAGACGGCGTTCAGCCGTATCTTTAGACAATAGTTTCTCGAACTCTTGGTCGCTGTTTCGATATAGTTTCACGCGCTGCTTCAAGCCCTGAACGGGACTCTTCGGATAAAGGCGGTTGCCCTCTACCCTGTTCACCCTAAAGCCCTGAAGCGAGCCGTTCTCATCAATAAAGCAGAGTCCGTCGCCGTTGCTGAACGATGCAATGCCTGCCACCGAGAAATATCTGCCGCCGCGGCCAATCTCCTTTACCGTGCCAACCATCTCGCCAAGCGATTTTGGCGTGTAGATTGATGCAATATCGGACTGACGGCCGTTGGCAAAATATGTTGTGAAACCTCGGTTGAAACTTTTTGCCACCACGGGCTTGAACTGGAGTTCGGACGTTCCGCTCGATGCGCGCTTATATTCTTCGCGACGCTTCAGAATCTCATCAATTTTCTGGCGATAGTAAGCCGTTACGTTCTTCACATAGCTTGCATCCTTCAGTCTGCCCTCAATCTTGAACGAGCGCGCGCCGGCATCCATCAGAGCCTCAAGGTTTTCGCTCTGGTTCATATCTTTCAGCGACAGAAGATGCTTGGCTTTGTGAATCGTCTTTCCGTCGGCATCAATCATGTCGAAAGCCAAGCGGCAGAACTGGGCGCACTCGCCACGGTTGGCACTACGGTTGTAGCAATGCTGCGAAACGTAGCACTGGCCGCTGTAACTAACGCACAACGCGCCGTGAACAAACACCTCGAGCGGCACATCGGCAGCCTTGTGAATCTCGCTTATCTCGCCTATAGAGAGTTCGCGCGCCAGAACAACCTGTTCAAAACCGAGGTCGGCAAGGCATTTTGCCTGTTCGGGTGTGCGGTTATCCATCTGGGTGCTGGCATGCAGCGGAATTGGCGGAAGAGTAAGGCTAAGAAGCGCAAAATCCTGCACAATAAGGGCATCTACACCAATCTTGTACAGTTCCCATATCATCTCCTCGGTATCCTTCAGTTCATCGTCGCGCAGAATGGTGTTTACCGTAACGTAAATCTTTACGCGATAGATGTGGGCAAACTCAACAAGTTGCCTTATGTCGTCGATGGAGTTTGTTGCTCCTGCGCGGGCACCAAAACGCGGAGCGCCGATGTAAACTGCATCAGCGCCGTGTTTTATAGCCTCAATTCCGCACTCAAGATTCTTTGCCGGAGAGAGGAGTTCAATGTATTTTGCTTTCTTCATTTATTTTATATCCTCCAAATTGTATGGAGTTTCCTGATAAACATAATAGTTGAGCCAGTTGCTGTAGAATAGATAGGCGTAACTGCGCCATTTCACCATCGGTCCGAGTTCGGGATTGTCGTCGCGATAATAGTTTACCGGCATCTTTATCTTCAATCCCTTGCTAAGGTCGCGGATATACTCGTCGTCGAGCGTGTTCGGAGCATATTCAAGATGTCCTGTAACGAAAATCTGGCGGCCTCCGTTGGCTTTTACGATGAACACGCCTGCCTCGCGGCTCTCCGACATAATTTCCAGTCCGGGCACTTTCTCGATATCCTCGCGGCGGACCTCGGTATGGCGGCTGTGCGGCGCAAAGAAGCGGTCGTCGAATCCGCGGAACAGAGGGTCTTTGGTATTGTTGATGTCATGCTCGAACACGCCGAACATTTTGTTGTCGAGCGGATATTTTGGTACTCCGAAGTGATAGTACAATCCTGCCTGCGCCGCCCAACAGATGTAGAGTGTTGATGTGACGTGTGTCTTAGACCACTCAAAGATTTCCTTTATCTCGTCCCAGTATTCAACATCTTCGAAATCGAGTTGTTCGACGGGAGCACCGGTAACAATAAGTCCGTCGAACTTGTTATCCCTGAACGCCTCGTCGAAATACTCGTAAAAGGCATCCATGTGCTCGATAGATGTGTTCTTTGATTCGTGCGTGCGCAACTTCATGAACTTCATCTCAACCTGAAGCGGCGTGTTTGATAGCACCCTCACCAAGTCGGTCTCGGTAACAATCTTCAGCGGCATTAGGTTGAGCACCGCAATCTTCAGCGGACGGATGTCCTGAGAGTTGGCACGAATATCGTCGATGGCAAAAATGCCCTCTTCTTTCAGCAGCTCTATGGCTGGCAATTTATCTGGCAATCTTAATGGCATAGGCTTATCCTGTCTTTTGTTTGTTTCAGAGTGCAAAATTACACAATTCTAACCAATTATTTACAATATTTTCGTTTTTGAGTCTGAAAATATTGTTCAGAGAAGGGATAATATACGTGAGTTCGTGATTAAAATCTATACATCTCTTGCTTTTACAACGCTTGGTTTATTGACCTTTTAAAACTTACAACGCTGATTATATGAATATTACAGACGCTGAAAGCGTCATTTCGGGCAATCGAATATTTATCGCTCGAACTATGGTCGAGCGTGGAAATTCGGCAGAACCAAGAGGATGTTTTTCCTTAACTACGTGTTATTTTGACAGATTGATTATACAATCCAAAAGTTCGTATAGCTTCTCGTTATACATAACTCGGTCGGCATCAATCAGTTTGTCTTTCAGCAGAATCTCAGTAAAGTCTTTGTGTTCTACGGTTATCGAGAGTTTGCCTTCAGGCTTTATCTTGTCCTCTATGTGGTAGAACTGCGCCATGTCGTTGCCGTTGTAGAACATATCGTCGAGGCGCGTGAGGCAGAAATTCAACGCTTTGGCATCTTTTATCTTTTTGTTGCCAAATGCTATCTGCTTTCCCGAAATCGTGCAACTCAATGTCTTGCCAAGGCTGTCGGAATATTCTATCAGAATTTTCTTCTTTGCATATCTCTTTACGACATCTGTCGGCTCGGCGTAAATCTTGTTTTTGTAGAATTCCTTTACTTTTCTTACATCTGACAAGAAATAGTAAAAGCCGGGAGATTTGTAAACAGGAGCAATCGTGTGGTGATGTAAATCTGGATTTGCTGCGGCAATCCATATATCATCAGTATTTACATATACCCTAAATATTCTATTGGGAGTTTCATAATCAAATGCCAATAATTCCTTATTCTCAAAAGTTTTATTTCCAGACAACAAAAACATAACAGGCGATGTATCTTCTGAAAATAATTCCTTTCTATCAAAAAACAATTCAAGTTCTTTCTTCTCTTTATTTGACAGAATAAGCGTATCTTTAAAAGATGAACGTGGAATGCTTTTCTGAACAATATTCTTGCTATACAACAATTTACAAATTACGATGCTATCAAAACGCAACGTATCTCCAAAAAACACGTTTTGCGCCCCACTTTTCAACGAAGGCAAAAGCAAAGTTGCAAGCAGTACAAGCCTTATTATCAACCGTTTACTCATAGATTTTCGAATTTTTTACGACACACAATGCTTAGAGTTCAACAAGAAAAAAACGCAACAAAGTATGTTTACCCTAACTACATGTTATTTTGACAAATTGATTATACAATCCAAAAGTTCGTATAGTTTTTCGTTATACATAACTCGGTCGGCATCAATCAGTTTGTCTTTCAGCAGAATCTCAGTAAAGTCTTTGTGTTCTACGGTTATCGAGAGTTTGCCTTCGGGCTTTATCTTGTCCTCTATGTGGTAGAGCTGCGACATGTCGTTGCCGTTGTAGAACATATCGTCGAGACGCGTGAGGCAGAAATTCAACGCTTTGGCATCTTTTACCTTTTTGTTGCCAAATACTATCTGCTTGCCCGAAATAGTGCAACTCGTTGTCTTGCCAAGGCTGTCGGAATATTCTATCAGAATTTTCTTCTTTGCATATCTTTTTACGACATCTGTCGGCTCGGCGTAAATCTTGTTTTTGTAGAATTCCTTTACTTTTCTTACATCCGACAAGAAATAGTAAAAGCCGGGAGATTTGTAAACTTTAGAAATACTATGATAGTCGCCATCTGGATTTGTTACAGCCCCCCATATATCTTCTGGACTTACATACACTCTAAAATCAGTAAAAATATGCGAGCGGTATATATTCCTTCCATAATCTACCGCCAATAATTCACTATTCTCAAAAGTTTTATTTCTAGTCCATAAAAACATAGCAGGCGATGTATCTTCTGAAAATAATTCTTTTCTATCAAAAAACAATTCAAGTTCTTTCTTCTCTTTATTTGACAGAATAAGCGTATCCTTAAAAGATGAACGTGAAATACTTTTCTGAACAATATTCTTGCTATACAACAATTTACAAATTACGATGCTATCAAAACGCAACGTATCTCCAAAAAACACGTTTTGCGCCCCACTTTTCAACGAAGAAAAAAGCAAAGTTGCAAGCAGTACAAGCCTTATTATCAACCGTTTATTCATAGATTTTCGAAGTTTTTTATTACGACACACAATTTCTAGAGTTCAAACAAGACAAAAAGTACAACGCGGCATTTGCTTGTTGCGAGGATGCTTTTCTTAACAGTCCGTTATTTTGACAGATTGATTATACAATCCAAAAGTTCGTATAGTTTTTCGTTATACATAACTCGGTCGGCATCAATCACCTTGTCTTTCAGCAGAATCTCAGTAAAGTCTTTGTGTTCTACGGTTATCGAGAGTTTGCCTTCGGGCTTTATCTTGTCCTCTATGTGGTAGAACTGCGCCATGTCGTTGCCGTTGTAGAACATATCGTCGAGGCGCGTAAGGCAGAAATTCAACGCTTTGGCATCTTTTACCTTTTTGTTGCCAAATGCTATCTGCTTTCCCGAAATTGTACAACTCGTTGTATTGCCAAGGCTGTCGGAATATTCTATCTGGAACTTCGACTTTTTATATTTCTTAATTGCATCGGTCGGTTCAGTATAAACCTTGTTTTTGTAAAACTCTTTTACCCTTATCATTTCTGATAGAAATTGGTAAAAACCTGAGGTTTTGAATACTCCAGAACCTGAATGATGATGTGAATCGGGATAAGTTCCTGCAACCCAGATGTCATCAGGAGTAACATACACTCTAAAAGTTAGACGTGAAGGTTTAATATAATCGACAGCCAATAAATTTAAAACGTCAAAGGTTTTATTCTTTATAATATAAAAAGACAGCGGTTTACCAGTATCTGTTCTTTTATTAAAAAAGAATTCAAGTCTTTTCTTGTCCTTATCTGTTAGGAAAGTGGTGTCCCTAAAAGTCGAATGATAGAAATTGTATTCTGTTGGATTTTTACCATATAGCAATTTATATGTTACGGTACTATCAAAACGCAACGTATCTCCAAAAAACACGTTTTGCGCCCCACTTTTCAACGAAGGCAAAAGCGTAATCGCAAATAGTATAAACCTTATTATCAGCCGTTTATTCATAGATTTTCGGATTTTTTTACGACACACAATGCTTAGAGTTCAACAAGACAAAGAAACGCGACAAAAAGGAGTTGCGTTTCTTTGCAGAGCTTATAATTCTATTTTTTCTTGCCCGTAACAAAAGATTCTTTTAGGTTTCCCTTAAAATCGAAATAAAAATAAGTCTGCTCTTTCAGGCTGTTGTTTATCGGCAAAACAATCTTCAGAGCCTCGCTTGTCTTCCTGAATATTTTCTTGCTTGTCGATGCTCTCTTGTCGGCTACAAAGATTATCCTATTCTTGTAGTAGCATATTCCGTAAGACAGTTTCTCGCGATACAGTTTTTCAACCTCCGAGTCATAATCGATAAAATACTCGTTGCTGACAACTCTGTAATCGCTGTAAACACTCAAATCCTCGTCGGAAAGCACGCACAACAAGAACTTCATCTTAATCTGTGGATATTTCTTATCCATAGCGCCAAGCACCTTGTCAAGCAGAACAGAATCGGCGACGACGGTCTTTTCGCCATCAAACTTAAGGAATTCAGGCACTTTCGGATTATCCGTCAAACAATTAGCACGCGCAGTAATACACGCCAATGTCAAAACCAAAAATAAAAATCTTCTTATACTCATGATATTATCCTTTTTTTGAAGGATGGAGGCGACATACAACACCAGCCGCCTCCACGCCCCTGTTTCTTACTTGAAGAATCCGCCGAGCGGAGAGTTCTTCAGTCCGTCAATCAAGCCCTCGGCTTTCTTCAGCACGTCGCTGTTGATAGGGAGCGACTTTGCTGCTTCCATCACCTTCTTCACGTCGTCGGCCGATACATTCTTTCCTACTTCCTTGAAAAGGTTTACCAGCGCGCCCACCTTGTCGGTTGAGTTGCCGTTAAGGATGTCGAAGAAACTCTTCTTCAGTTTGTCGTCGGCACCGATCATGTCTAAAATCTGCTTAACTGTCTCGTTCATAATTCTTAAATTTAATATTTACGAATAGTTTACGGATGCAAATATACACAAAATCCTCGGAATACATGACTGTTAGATTTCACGAATTCCCCATTCGTGAAGTCTGTTGATAATTCCCGAATTGAGGGCGTTGTCGGGATAGCCGAGCGATGTCTTCGGCTTGTTGAGCACACCTTCGAACTCGGCAACGAACTTGGCCGGAATAACTTCGTAGGCAAGAATTTCGCCCATCAGACCTTCGTTGTAAGGAAGTTCGCCGCCGTCCATGAGTCGTGTTTCCTCGAAATTAGACAGGCTATCGGCACGCATAAGCACTCGCGGACGCGCCTTGTCTTCTTTTGATATTGTAAGAACGGCATCATCTTTCTGAGCCAAAGAAGCGTAAACAAGTTTACTTTCGGAATTTCTTGAATATTCTCTCGATGTATATTCGAGCAGTTCCCCTACCGGGATTTTCACCACATGACCGTTTTCGTAGCCAAGAACCAGATAGCCTTTCACCTCGTCGTCCTTAACAGCAAGCGTAAGCAGAGAGTTCTCGTCGTAGTCGTAACTGTCTATTTTCTTGAACTTGTTGCCGCTTAGGAACTTGAACAGGGCTATCGGCTCAACATAGTTGTCGGGGTCTTCGTAGTCAACAAGCACGTTTTTCCTGATGCGGCTTGTACGAACCTCATCGTCTTTAGAACTTATGAACGGTTTTGACACGCTTACAGCATCCTGAGCCTGCTCGGCTGGTTCTTCGGGCACGATTCTTAGCGGCTCGTCTGCTGGCTGAACCATGATTCGGCTTACACGCTGATATTCAGCAAACTGCTCTGCCGTAAGTTTTCTCTTGCTTCCTGCCTTACGTACATACCACATGTCGTTGTAAGGCAAGCCCGACGGAACAGGCAGTATTTCGACAGCCAGCACATCTTTTTCTGTGTTCTCCCTGTCGAAATCTATTTTCTTTATGTATGTCGTTGCTATGTCGTTACCCCATTTAATGGCAATAGCATCGACAATGGCGCGAATATACTTGTCTTTGTCGCCATAGAACAGCGGATTGTTCAAGTCGTCCTCAACGCCAACACCATAGCCAAAGTTGTTTACGCCGATATAAAGCACTCCGCCTCTTGTGTTGAAGAACGAATCGATAACCTTCAGAATCTCGTCCATCTGCTTTTCGTGGTCGGGCTGCATGCTTTCGGCACAGAAAACGATGCTTGTCTTATACTCAACCTCCTCGGTTTCCTCGCCCGAGCCATAGAGTTTCAGTCCTGTCTCGCCACCTTTAAGGTTGAGGAGCGTGATTATCTTGTTGTGGATATCGGTTGCACACGTCTCCAGTTTGTTTGCCTTTGTTATGTTGTATGCCAAGACGAGCGATGCCAGATTATTAAGCGAAGGGTTGCTGTTGGCAAGTTCGAACAGGCTGGCGTTGTGCTCTGCCTTGTCCATAAAACTTACAATCTGCAACTGCATGAACTTCTCTTTCAGAACCACGTTGTTGCTGAAGAGTTCGGCATTGGCATTCTCCAACTGAACGAGTTTCTCCTCATCTACCTTTGAGTTTGTTGCAAAATCGTGCAGCATGGCTATGATATCCATTCGGCCTTTGTAGTATGCCGCCTGAGACTCCCATCCTATCAGCAGACACAGAACGCGGGCAAAGCCAAGATAGTTGAACGACTTTACATATTCCGAATCAATCTGAGCCATTCGGTCTATCATGTAGATTACTTCCTTTACATAGGCCTCATCAATAAGTTTGTCGCTCTTCAGAATCTGGTCTTCTTCCTGCTGTGTTATAGTCTTCGAAATCTTGTCTACGCAACATTCTTCCATTAGTCTTTTGAAGGCGGTGTTCAGGTCGAACTCGTAGAAATATGTATCGACAATGTCGCACGATATGTGGAACGTGCCCGTTCCTGCTCCGTTAAGGCGGCAGACTACGATGCTGTTCTTGTCTATACCCTCGAACTCACTTGCGTTTCTGAGGCTCACGCTCACACCCTCGCGCGTTATGGCTGGCGACATTCCGTACTTGTTTGGTTTTCCGCCTACCGAGCAGATAATATCCTCGTCGAAGGTGTAATAATCATTAGAGAAGTAGTTCTTCAGGTCGTCGACCATCGAGAAATGGAACAGTTCGTCTTCCTCGCCGATAATCTGTGCCTGAAAAACAAGGCGGCTGCCGTCTGCCGTATAGAAGTGGCGAAGCGATGTAGAAACCGAATAGGCCACGATGTCGCTTACGTAGATATATCCGTTGCCGCCTATCTCGTCTTCAATCTGGCAATAGTATTTGTTTCTGTCAAACTCGTCCTGCCCCGTGAAGGTTATCCTTACGGTCTCGTCTACGCGATGTCGTTTTTTTGAGTTGCGCGCAATGGCAACGTTTTTTTTCTTTACATCAAACAGTTCCTGTTCAATCTCGGCCCACACATACTGATATGGCGTTATGTCGTTTGCCTTTATCGAAGAGAGGCTTGTTTCTGTTCGCGAAGACAGAAATACTTGCAGGTTCTTCCACAGTCCGAGTTTTGTAGGGAACACGGGGTGGAGATTATCGTTCTCGGCAGCAGCCAACAAATGTATTCCTTCGCCCGAGACAAGCAGTCGGCCGTTTCCGCGCGAAAAGGAGTTTATCGTGTCTATGTTTCCACACGGAAGATTGAATATATAGTTTGGCAGAGTACTGACGTTCTGAATTGAATATGCCGGGAACTTGGCCTTTGAATGGAACAGATTGTAGTATGCTGCATTGATAAACTTTTCGGGTCTGATAGAATACAGGTAAGACGACAGCACACACAGTCTTGCGGCATTCAGGCGATAGTCGGCAATGCCCGATTCGCCTGATTTTTCCATAAGCTTCAGCTGTACTGCCAGCGCAAGCATGTTGTTGTCTATAATCCCTCGGTTGTCTTTTATCTTGTCAATCTTGCTGTCGCATTCTCTTACATAAAGTTCGAGCAGCTTTATAAGCGCGCTGCAAAAAGGCTCGCGCTCCCATATATGTATGTCTTTCTGGCAGATGATATCGAGCAGTTCCTTTATGCGATGCTTCATCAAATCGGGCTTGCACAGGAACAGACATGAAAGGATGTTGAATTTTCTGTTTGGCTGATATACGAATCCCGAGACGCGTAGTTTTTCGAACAGGTTGTCGATGAAGCACGACGGAGTGTCTACAGATTCTTCGGTAGCCTCGTTTCTGATAAGTTCGGTAGCAAAGATGTAATAATCCATCTGCTCTATCAAAAGCGACAGCCGTTCCTGATAAAAGTCTCTTTCGTTTATGCTGCAAATATTAAGGAGTTCGGACAGTTCGAGCAAGTCGGAACAGTCTTTCCTTACGGTTTGCAAAGATATTTTTTTGTTTAGCAGGCTCTGAATCCAGCGGTGACATTGCGCCTCGAACGATTTTTCTTTCTCCTCGGTTAAAAGCAGTTTTATAAAGTCCTTGGTGTTCCACGACACTTCTCTTTCCGAAAGTAAGTCGGTAAGTTTTTCTTCCGAAAGGCTGTCGTTATTCTGTTCAAAGTCGCTGATGTCTACGAGTTCTATCTTTGGATGTTTTTCGCTTATTGCCAGAATACGGCATTTTACTATCTGTCCTTTCGACAGCACAAGTTTCGACGTTCCCTGAAGATACGACGTTATGCCTGTCTGCTCATCTATCAGCTCGCAATAACTTGTATAGTTTGATTTTACTTTGTAGGCAATAACATCGCCAATATTGTAGGCCTGCGCCGGAGTAAGCCTTTCCTGACTTAAAGAATTTAAACTGTTTGTTTCCATTTTTTTTGTTTTATTTGTTGTTATTTATAAGCGATTTACGAGGTGCAAATATACATTTTTTTCTTTAATTGACAATTCTGAATTGGCAGTTTACAATGAAGAGTTGAAAGTTGCAAAGAGAGAATTGAAAGATTTTGTTAAGGTAGATTCAACATGATTCAGAGTTCGGGGAAGGTACGTCCAAGGTACGAGGGTGTGTCAAAATAGGCACATCCTTTTTTTATATCAAAGCCCCGACTTTCTCAAGCCAGGGCTTCGTTATGTCGTAAAGTTTTCGTATCTTTACAACATGCAATATAACACGC
>Ga0256405_10004209_pt1 | contig 27520 bp, 16 predicted proteins | sample RumenRJG_02DNA_FD_189096 | JGI IMG/M metagenome (GOLD analysis project Ga0256405, IMG submission 189096) | Bovine rumen microbial communities from Lethbridge, Alberta, Canada - RJG_02 | ecosystem: Host-associated > Mammals > Digestive system > Stomach > Rumen | place: Canada: Alberta... | reverse complement strand
CTGGGTAAATATATCGTTGATGGAGGACAGACGCTACGTGTCAGTCCCCACCATCCCAACCAGGTGTTGCAGACCTCGGAGATGGATACGGCCCTGCGCGAGACGCAGACACGTTTCTATGCTTTGGATATGTCGCACGTGGGCGACGACTTTAAGGTGGACGATGGTTTCAACATCCTTAACCTGCGCGTCAAGGAGGCCGACAAGGATGGTTCATTGCAGGGCATCGCCTCGACCTACGACCCTGTTGACCAGATTATCCGAGATGGCATCTATGAGGGTGGCCGCAAAGTGATTTCGTTCTCTGGCGTTCTGCAACACGGCGTCTTCCCATTGCCCGAAATCCTGCAACTGGCACAGAAGCTGGGCTCCGAAGAGATGCGCCGACCTGTAGAGATAGAGTTTGCTTGTAACCTGTTTAAAGGCGAAGGGCAAGAGGTGAGAGGCGAGTTCTACCTCTTGCAAATCCGACCCATCGTAGACTCTAAACAGGTGCTCGACGAAGACCTCGCCGCCATTCCTGATGAGCAGTGCCTGCTACGCTCGCACAACTCGCTGGGTCACGGCATCTCAGAGGACGTTGTCGACGTGGTGTATGTCAAGACCGACGATGACTTTACAGCCATCAACAACCCACAGATTGCCGATGAAATCGAGCAAATTAATCGCAAGTTCCTGAATGAAGACAAGAACTACATACTCATCGGCCCAGGTCGTTGGGGCTCCAGCGACTACTGGCTGGGCATCCCCGTCAAGTGGCCACATATCTCTGCCGCACGCGTCATCGTCGAGGCAGGTTTGAAGAACTATCATGTGGACCCATCACAGGGCACACACTTCTTCCAGAACCTGACATCGTTCGGCGTGGGCTACTTCACCATCAATACCTACACAGGCGATGGCGTGCTGCAGAAGGACGTCCTCGACCAGATGCCGGCCGTTGAGGAAACGCAGTTCGTGCGCCATGTACGCTTCGAGCGTCCACTGAAAATCATGATGGATGGTAAGAAACAGCACGGCGTAGTCCTGTTACCCACTGATGACTAACCTCTCACCTCTAGCTTCTCACCTCTAAGAATATGAACCGCTGGCTCGTCTGGTTAAGTCGCATCCATCACTGTCGGGGTTTCGGCATCCAATCGCCCACCGACTATGCGTTCGTCCGCTATGTGGTGAACGAGCACTGGCCATACTATGCCTATGACCAGCTGACGGCTGATTCCTGGCTAAACAAGAAACTGGGGCGACTCTATCTGCGACTGGCCAACTGGCGACAGCCCACTGTCATCCTTTCTGACGACTACCTGCAGTGGTTTCATGCTGGCTGTCACCAGTCAGACATCATACCTCTTACATCTTACATCAAACATCAGACATCGAGCATCGAACTCGCCCGCATTACCATCAACCAGTGGGATAGCTTCCAATCGTTGTTGTCGCGCTGTGATCAGCAAACGATATTAGTAGTAGAGGACATCTGGCGCAACTGGCCGCTATGGCAACAGATAGCCCGTGACCCACATACAGGCACCACCTTCGACCTCTACTACTGCGGCATTGTCTTTTTCGACACCAAACGCTATAAACACAACTATAAAATTAATTTCTAACCCGACTATGAAAATTACAAAGGTATATACCCGTAAGGGCGACCAGGGACTGACCTCACTCGTAGGTGGTCAGCGCGTTTCTAAGGCCAGCGTCCGTCTGGAGGCTTATGGCACCATCGATGAACTCAACTCCCACCTCGGACTCCTTGCCGCCATGCTTCCAGAAGGCCACGAGAAGGCCCTCGTGGAGCGCATCCAGAACAACCTGTTCAACGTGTGCACCAACCTGGCTACCGACCAAGACCAGACGCCCCTCTACCCTTCTGCCCATCTGCCCGAAGGAGCCATCAAGGAACTGGAAGACGAGGTCGACAGCATCATGCACGAACTCCCCGAACGCCAAGGTTTCATCCTCCCAGGAGGTACGCAGGAGGCATCCCAAGCCCACGTCTGCCGCACCGTCTGTCGTCGTGCTGAGCGTCGCATCGTAGCCCTCGCAGAAGAGGCCACCGTAACGCCCGAAGTGCAACAATACGTCAACCGCCTGAGCGATTATCTCTTCATTTTGGCCAAAAAGTTGAATTTTCTTGCAGGCAAGAGCGAAAAAGTTTGGCAGAATGCTTGTAAATAAGAAAAAAAATATTACTTTTGCGGGCAAATTCAGAAAGAGAACCAAAAACAACATAAATTAAATTGTAAATATTATGTATTGGACACTAGAATTAGCTTCAAAATTGGAAGACGCTCCCTGGCCCGCAACCAAGGATGAATTAATAGATTATGCCATCCGCTCAGGTGCACCCCTCGAAGTACTGGAGAACCTGCAAGAGATAGAAGACGAAGGCGACATCTACGAGAGTATCGAAGAGATTTGGCCCGACTACCCCACCAAGGAAGACTTCCTATTCAACGAGGATGAGTATTAAGGCACAGTTTTTAATGTAACTAATTGAAAATCAACGAGGTGTGAAAATAGGAATTATTTTCACACCTTGTTTTTGTGCTGTTTTGAGCCGTTTTTAGTGGCTCAATAATGGCACAAACGCCTAAAATTAGGCTTAATTAGGGGAGGAAATTGGATTATTTTCACAATAATAGCTACCTTTGCAAAATCCTCTTTCTGTGAAAATAATAATTTGAATATGGCACGTCAAACAAGGCAATTCCCTCAGGGTAAGTACGTTCTGCGTACTCCACACGACACTAAAGACGGACAGGTATATGCTGTCTATCTATACTATTTCTGGAAAGGAAAGCAGATTCGTAAGTCTGTAGATCTTTTCACTGCCCAGAAGGACTGGAACCAAGATGCCAATGGTGGAGCCGGTGAGTTCCGCCCCTCATACGGTCCAAACTATAAAGAACGTAATGCCTATTTGAAAGAATTGATGCACGACATCGACTCCAAGATAATGGACTATATCAAACAACATGGTGAGATAGATGGCGATACCATAGAGGCATTTGTCTCTGGTGATGATAAAGTCTTACGTTCCGATAACGGTATAGACTTCATCGAGTTCGCTAAGCAGCGTTTCATAGACCGATATAACTCCGGCAAGATAGGTGTGAGTTCCAGGGAGAATGGAATTAGTTATATGAACCAATTCGCAAAGTTTCTCAAGCAAGAGCAACGTGGCAGTCATGGCCTGAATAACGAACTACTCTACCTTGGTGAGATAACTGAGCAACTTGTGCTTGACTTCCGGAACTGGCAACTTGGTAATGATAGGAAAGTTGATACTGTGAATAAGGTGGTACAGGCTATTGCTGGAGTCTGTACCTATGCGTCGCAGATGCGATACGTCCCGATAGAAGTCACACTGGCAATAAAAGACCTGCATCTGTCTGACAAGTCTCTTGATGCTGATGAAGTCAGAGTCAAGTATCTTACAGAAGAACAATTGAAAGAGTTCGCAGGCATTCGTGATACACTTCCGCACATCCGGATGAAAGAGTTCCACGATATGTTTATGTTCAGTTTTTATGCGTGTGGGCTCCGGCTGATTGATATGATGACATTGCGCTGGGTCGATATTGACCTCAAGAAGCAAGTCATCAGGAAGATTCAAGTGAAGACCCGTAATCGAAATGTAATACCAATACGGGAAGCTGCCATTGAGATTCTTGACCGCTGGAAAGGTCGATATAAGGTCTTTGTGTTCGGTCTGCTGCCAGATAAGTTCGACTTGAACAACGATGAAGAGTTGCGTAGGCGCCGTAACTCTGTGACCAATACGATTAATACTTCTCTAAAGCGGCAATCGAAGTTTGCTAACTTTGAGTTTGAGGTAACATTTCATTGGTCAAGGCATACTTGGGCAGTATTGGCGTTAGAAAAGGGAGTTGAGATAAGCAAGATAAGCAGACTTCTCGGCCACACCTCAACGGCTGTGACCGAGAAAGTCTATGCGGAGTTCCTACCAGATACTCTCGGAGAGATAGTTGACGAACTTGATTTCAAGTTCTGACTATGGGAGTCATTCCGAATCTTTGGGGGGGAATTGAAGAGATTATTGATGTTTCTATGCAATTCGTATGTTGACAAACCTATCAATTAGATAATCAACCGGTTTTTTTAGTAGTAACAATTGGTGTTGACAGATATCATCCCACTCTAAAATCGAAGAATAATAACCTCTTTTGGTATAGTATCTCCTGATTTTTTTGTCTTCAAACAATAGAAAAACAACTCGGTTTTTAAGAGCCAGTGATTGACTGGCATATTTTTCATATTCTCTTCTTGTTAGATCTTCAACATCTTGTTTCTGCTTCCATGTTATGGCGGCTTTTTTATACTCTTCTGCATCTTTGTATGACCATGAACATATAATATTACTCCAAATGTTCTGCTTTGCTTCTTTTGCTCGGGATAATGCATCCTGAGGGGCTCTATGGAAGGATATTTGCCAACCATTTTTATCCGTAATATAAAGAATACCATCGTGGTGTTGCAGTATCCCCCCGACAGAGGCCCATATTTCTGCCAATTTAGATATGAGTACCACCTTATTACCGTATACAAGTGAATTGTATATACCTTCTTTTATTGATAGTGCGCGATAGCCTTTGTAAGCAGAAGCGTTTAGTTTACATAAGCCAATCCAGCAATCCCATAGTTCTTCATAACTATTAGCATTAGCGGTTTTAATTATTAAGTCATCGACTTGCTTTGTCGTCCACTCAGGCGTCTGTATTATTCTCTGCTCAAAGTCATTTTTTATAATGCTCGGTTTCTGCTTATACATCGAATTGTGTTCTTCAACTTCTTTTAGAAGAGTTGCCCATTGGGGATTATCTATCCGCTTTTCTTCATACTCAGGCTCTACCAAAGGCTTCTTAGCCTTTTTCTGTAATTCAACTTTTTCAACCATCTCTATTAAAGTTTTTGCAGCATGAGAGGGAATGTAATATTGGTAATGGTGATCAGTCCAGCCATAACCATTATAATCGGTACCAAAATAATCTGTGTCTACTGATTTCGAAAGTACAAATTCCTTAATTCCTCCAGCGAAACGTCGAGGACAGTAACACTCCTTGTAAACAACACCGTTCTTTTCAACGAATGAAGAATTTTTGCTCTTATTTTGAGCATTTGCAACGCTTTTAAACCGCGTTGAACTGTAAATAGTATGATATACACACATGTTAATAATGATTTGATTAAACTTATAAGATAATTAAACTATAATTTTTAAATTTCGAACTGCTTCAGCTTTGGCTTCTTGACGGAATTCCGCATACACTTTCTCTGTTATGGCTGTACTAGTATGACCCAACAACGAACTAATCATGCTTATAGACATGCCTTGCTCAAGCGCTGAGACAGCCCAGGAGTGACGAGCCATATGGAATGTTACCTTCTTGCTAAGTTGCGCTTTCTTTGAAATGTTTTCAAGTTGCTTGTTGATTGTCGACGTTATAGAATTGCGTCTTGTTCTCAGCATCACTTCATCTTTCAAATCAAAGTCATCTGGTAGCAGTCCGAAGACAAAAATGTTATGACGTTCTCTCCACTGCTTGAGAATCTCCAATGCTTCATCTGTAAGCGGAATTGTGTTACGACCACGAGTCTTTACCTGAATTTTGCACAACTCTTTCTTCTCGAAATCAATGTCACACCATCTTAATGTAATTATGTCACTGATTCTGGGCCCACATGACAGATATGAGAACTTGAACATTTCAAGCACGTCGGCTTGCTTATTACTTATTATACTCCGGTCAATGTTGACAAGCTTGCCAATCTCTACTGTAGTGAGATATTTGATAGATCTTGCTAAACTGTCATCTAAATTTTCCTCTAGGGCGATATCTGTTATTGCTTGAGCAGATGCTTTGCAGAGAAACCCGTTGTCAGAAGCTTGTCTGCATATCTTGCTGATAGTCTCCAAATACTTTTCAACCGTGTCGGTTTTGCGCCCACGCTCAAGCCCCCATGACAAGAAGTCACGCACTATATCCTCAGTAATGTTGCCTACGAAGAGTTCACCTTTCTGCCCACATTCTTTATCACTCAAAAAGTTCTTGAACTGATTCAGAATAGAGACAGAGTTCTTGTAGGTAGATATTCTTATCTTACGTCTCATGTACTGCTTCTCTAATAGTTCAAGTGCGTAGGCAACGAAGTTCCGCCCCTTGTCTGCTCGCAAAGGTCTATCATCACCGCATATAAAGCCTTGGATGATGTCTGGACTAATCTCGCCATTCATCTCAACATAGTCGAAAATGCTACCATCAATTTTTCGAAGCATCTTCTGAAGCTGCAGGTTCTTCTTCCTATAGTCAGGTCCATAACTTGCACGAAGTTCGCCAATACCGTGGTTTGCTTTTTGATTCCAGTCCTTTGCCAAAGCCAGAACACTTGTACTCTGCCTGAGTTTCTTTCCACCGCAGAAATAATAGAGATAGACAGGGTACAGTTTATCCTCGTCGACCTTAGCCGGCGTGCGAAGGAAGAACCCTCCAGTAGGATACTTACGTGCAACCCTGCCCATCTCTGTTGTCGTCTGAGAATTAGAAAAGTTGATTATTCTCGATTTCTATATAGCCAATGGGGTTAGTATGATACTGGTTATAACCGTATTTGTATGCACTATCATACGACTTAAAACCATAACCATCTGCATCATGTAGTACATCACCAGTAGCAGGATCCACGATAACATATCTGTTATTCTTCGTAGGTCTGATTACCCATACACGGGAACTTGTCATAAAATCAGTCATATTACTTATTTTTTAGTTGTTATGCTTAATATAAATATTAAAATAACCAGCGACTTATCCTGCTTCGTCGCTGGTGGATATTGCCTTCTGATCATCTATGCAGGCTTGGCTCCTTTATCTACGCAAGAGTAGAAATTGAATAGAGTTCGTGATTATTACATACTTAAAGAATGTAGTAGTTATTATTAGTGTTGAAATGTCTCGGAAAGAACCAGCGACTTATCCTGCTTCGTCGCTGGTGGAAATTGCCTTCTGACCATCTATGCAGGCTTGGCCCCATCATCTACGTTAGAGTAGAAATTACTAAATAACTACATTACACTATGCATTCTGCTATCTGTTCAGCGAGGCGATCATAAGTGCAACATAATGTATCAGGCTTTAAAAAGTCAATGAACTTCAGTGCTTTCTCAACCTTGTCCTTATCAACAGAACATACCTTGATAGCAGATCCAATCGTAGAGAGCTCGCGGTTGTTCTTGTAGTAAATGTAGGTAACACCATTGTGGTTGATAACCTTGTTACCACTAATCTTGATGCGAACAGGATACCAGAAGGTGTTGCTCTTCTCTTTTGTAGTGGGAGAGTAGGTCTTAATTTCATACTCGTTCTGGAACATCTCACGCACCTTTATTGCCACAAGCTCAGAAGGAGCCACATCCTCCACTTCGGCTGCGATTCCGATGATGCCAGTTGATGGACAACTTGTGTAGAGTTCACTGATTCCCTTCTCAGTCATCGCTTTCTCCTTGGCAAGCATCCAGTTAAACACTTGAGTGTTCAGCATCTCGTTCAGTTTCTCAACATTCTTTGAGTTAAAAGTTGATGTATTCATAATCTTAATTTTTTAATTGTTAATAATATTTTTTTTATTTCACGTTGCGAAGGTAAGTGTTCTTTCTGAAATGTGCAACTATTTGATAAACAATAATTTACGTTTGGTAAACGAATATTTTACCATTTTGCTAACCCCTTGTAAACAGGGCATTCCCACGAGTATGGTTTGGTAAATATTTGGTAAGAAAACAGTGAGATTATTGAAAATGAAGCAATAATCACAAATAAGAAAGGGGTGCATATCCACAATCAGATATGCACCCCATATTGGGTCGTCTTATACCTTATTATATATAATATAGGCTATAGTAGTTCAGACTTCTCTCCGATACCAGTAATCCGAACCATCTGCATGGCGCGAGTGATAGCCACATAAAGTAGTGAGCGCTGGTTCATCAGATGATTTGTCTGCTCCTTCTTATTCATTTCGTTCCAGTTATACGGTTTGCTTGGGAAGGAGTCTTTGTTGATACCCATAATGATAACCACCTTGAACTCCAATCCTTTCATATTGTGCAGCGTTGACAAAACAATACCGTCCTTGTCGCTCATACTACTACCATCGATGTTCTTATACGGAACCTTGGCAATATGAAGCGCAGACTGTATCTCCTTCAATTCATCACGCTTCCGGCAAGCGATTGCGATATCCGCATAGTTGACACCATTATTCCGGCACTCCGTTACGAAATCAAGAACTCCATTCCGCTCTTCAGTAACGGACGCATAAAGCGTATATTCCGGTTTAGGACCGTGCATTAAGGATACGTAGCCATTGAGCGTTTCTGCTTCACCGTCGAAGTCATCATACGTGCATCCTTTTACAATGCTGACAGCTTGGCGCTTAATTTCCTCAGTCGTGCGATAGTTAATTTTTAATCTACGGCTACGCTTGCCACGAACATTGAGACCAACTTTGCTGAAGTTAATCTGACGGTTGTTGTAGATGCGCTGATATGGGTCACCAACCATAAACAAATCGTTCTCTCCTTCTGCCACCAATGCACGTAAGAATCGGAGTTCCGGATTTGAGAAGTCCTGAATCTCATCTGCAATAATATGAGAGAACGGATGAATATCGTTATTCTTTAGATGTGTAGCCACCAGATTATACAGTTCTGAGCGGTCGAAGTATTTACCCTGTTGCTTTGCTTCAACATACTGTTCTACTAAACCCCAGATTTCCTTACGCTGCTTGATGCTCAGTGCTTTTGTTCTACCAACTCGCGGTTGACGCAAGTACTGTTCCAATGTCTCTACATTATTATATGCGATTACATCCAGATATTCCTGATATAAAAAGTCTGCTTCGAAACCAGTCAGGTTGTTGTTAACGATTTCTTCCCAAATCTCTATGCCTTTAGTCTTTCCGTAACCGACGTTGATGTAGTCAAGGACGTTCCATTCTGTCTGCTTTATGCCATACTTCTTTGCAAGTTCTTCAAGCAGAGCGTCAATGTTCAAGATGACGCAAGCATCCTCGTTCACTCCGAGTTTCTTTATCTTGTCCTTAATATTGGTGATGAGTGCTTTGGTGTATGTCGTGTATAGAACAGACTTTCTGGGAGCGTCAGTAGTCAACTTCTTCAGGCGATGCAATGCTGCAACAGTCTTACCAGTGCCACCGCCACCTGTCACCTTCACGCTTCCTTTATAGTTGCTCTCAACTAGGATTCGCTGACTTGGATGCAAGAATATCTGCCAACGCTCAAAATCACCATCCAGATACTCTTCCAATTGGTTCTCACCGGTAATTTCGATGAAGTGGCTCTTGTTATTGGCACTATTCGCAGCATCTCCGTCTGTACTCTTGCCTTCCTCAATCTCTGCAATCACTTGTTCAATGTTCTTGTTGTCCAGCAGGTCAAACAGATGTTCAAAGACATCAGCAGGAAGGTTCTTCTCGTTACTGTCAAGTTCATCAAGGTTCTTAATGGACCTTACAAGGGCCAATGAATCATACGGAACTCCTATCATCAGCAGTTGCTCATCACTATATACAGCAAATGGGAGCTCTTCGTTTTGTGGAACAGAATCATGCATCTGTTCTGCCCCAGAAACAACGGGAATAATTTGGAATGCTCCGGTGTACTGATTCTGCTCGAAGCGTTTGTTCTCTGCCCACCGCATCGCTTCATCGTGATGATCTACATAGAGTAAGCAGTAGTCATCATCCGGCAAACATCCGATGATAGCGCGATAGTCATCTCCTATCCGAGCCGTCTTGATACTATCATCAATGAACGTGGCTATCGACTCCAGATTGATGGCATGACCGTGAGGGTTCTCCTTGAACTTTGTCTGGAACTCGACTACTTTCTTCTGAACTTTCGTGGGAAGTTTGAAGATTTTATCCCAAAAGGTGTCACCTATATATAATCTCATTGTATTATGTTTTTAATTGTTTCTATATCATTTGCGGCAACTACAGTATAGCCGTTGTTCTCAAACGCACGTTTAGAATCTTCATCCAAAGGTTCTATCACAATTTTCAGTTCTTCCGATCCAAGCATAGCACTTCCTATCACTTCGTCATCGACAACCAGTTCGAAACCTCCTTCCGGATTAATCGATATGTGATGTTCTAGCAAGCAGCGGGCAGCATCTTCGACTCCAGGATAGTTTTCAAGGATTTCGTCTATATCCACAGAAGGAGTTTGGTTCTTCGTATGAACAGCACCTTTCTTCATCACTTCGTTGTCTCCTAGGTTCAGCAGATTATAAAGACGCCAGAAGTGGTTCCATTTATCCTTCTCTAGATTCTCTGTAGTCGGCTGAGTAATGACTTGATAGATAACTTCTGGTATGATTTCTTCATCAGACGTGTTATTATCTGCTATTAGTGCAATATTTGTATGATATGAACTGGTATCCTGAGCCGCCTCACAACTATAGTACTCATCTATATCCTGCTGCTGAAGGTCTGCAACCGGAATAATGATATTGCCTTGTGTCCTCACATTCATCTGGTTGATGAACGTGTTGATGGTGCCAAGGTTGTGTTTGGCAGTTCCAAGTTCTTGGTTCCACTGCATCAGATAGTGAGCAACGCTGGGTTCTAGGTTATCCATCGTTTCAATATGACCTAATACATGGAGAAGACGTTCCATATTATTCGGTATCGAATTCCAGACACATTCCTCTTCCATATAGTTTGTCATAAAGGAAATGGTATCGCTGAACTTTCTGCTGTCAATAGCCAAACTATCTTTTCTAGCAGTTTCATTTTCCTGTCCCCATATGTCAAGGTCATCCCACGTGATTGTCCATGAGACAATATTCTTCAGCATTGATGAACGTAGAGCCTTACGCTGCTCAATATCTCTGAAGAAGCGTATCTTATCCTCAATTGAACTTCCATGATATTGGTATCCGTCCAGATAAATGGCGATGTCTGGTATCTCACTACAATCTTTTTGAGTCTCACCGTTTGCTCCCGTAACAGTCCATTCAGTGCATACAGCATAGAAATCTGGGCGGGTCTGGTATTGTACGCCATCTTCTGGTCCAATCCACCTTTGTGGATAGAGCATCAAACATCTCTTCGCATCGCCTTCTCTGATGAGCAACTTATAATATCTCATACCATTGTCGTGAAGTATCTCAAAGCCCCACTGCTTCATATCAGCGGCTTTCTTCAGACAATGCACAAAACGCTCTTCCAGTTCGCTCTCTTCCAAGCCACCGTCTCCCACCATCGTGCCGAGAGAACCGGTGAACTGCTTCCAGTCTCCAGTTTCGTTGGCAATCCGTTCGAACAGACGCTCTGCTTTTTGACGGCTGAGTTGGTTGCGGATAAACTGGTTGCCATAACTCAATATGCAATGATAGCATCCGTCTTTTCCATCATACTGACAACCGCAGTCACGGATAGATTCGTGTGCAAGATGAATAACCTTCGAGAACTCTGTTGTATCGAATAACTTGGCTAGATAACCAGTGCCGCCAGGGATGGTGTCGTACATAACGATGTACTGGTCGAACTTGTTCGTATTTTCATTCCACTCCTGATAGTCCTTCATCCGGATATGAGACGGGTTCCCCTGGAAATACTTCTTCATACCAAGTTCGATGCCCGCCTTGAACATCGCTATAGTTGCTTCGGTGTCTATCTGTTGAACAGGCAATAGCACTTTGATTGCTTCAGTCTGAATCTCCCGATAGAAGAATACTTCCTTGAACACTGACGCAGACTGGCTGCTACCATATGCAACGTCCTTATGCTTACAATATGGATAGTGCCATTCTTTCAATGCTTTTTCGCGATCTTGCATGTTCATAACCATCTCCGGCTTGTGAACCGTCTTGCCACAATAACGACAGGTCACGAAGCCTGAACGTGGAACACGATGCATACCATTGATATCTAACGTGCTTGAACTGTGCTGCTCAGTGTCACCCAGATTCACTTCCGTCAACTTTACATTCTTCACGAACTCTATACCAAACGGGATGTTCTTCATTCCGTATGCTACAGTAGCGTACTTCTTCTCAAAGATGAAGTGGGATGAGTTCCTGAATGGTGTAATGTCTCTCTCGTCAGAGCGGTCGCCAGACAGCGCGTCTCTGCGCATCATATCGCTCTTCGCAGAGTTCATCTTCACGAAGTCATGGACGTTGCTATCTGAACCAAACGACGCATCACCACACTTCGGACATGTCTGTGAGTGCTGAGTACTCTCATCTTCTATATAGTCACACTTAGAGCAGAAACGTTTCTTGGTAAGAGATGAGTCTTGCAGATTCCAGTCGTATGTCTCGACGCCATCTACAACCAATCGGTATTTGCCAGAATAGTAGAAGTTACCTGGAGCCAATTCCCTGATAGCACTGACAGCCGGGCGTACAAGTTCGATGACTTCAGAATAGTATCTTTTACCTCCCGGCATCGAATTCTGAGGCATATACTTGACGTTGGCTGTCAACTTCACTCCTTTCTCTGGGAACGAATAGTTAGGCAATAGTCCTTCATCGGTCATAAACTCCAGCACTTTCTGCTTACGTATGTTCCCTATCTGGCTGCATAATGATCTTCTCTGACCGTCCAGTTCATTGTAAAGCGGATTGTTCGTAGCAATCTTTTGCGTGCGGATATAGTCAGTAATATCACGAGCCTTTTGCTTGATGTCTTCCATGCGAGCCAGTAAGTGCTGGAACACCATCTTGACTTGTGCTTCAAAGCTGCCATTGCTGCCCAATGTCGCATAGAGCGGCGCGATAGCCGCCTGCTGAACATCTGGAGCATACTGTCTCTCAAAGTTCTGCTTCAGTTCGGAAAGATGCTCGTTGATGTATGCAAAGATACGATTGATAAAGAAATCTGGATTCGTCATGAAGTTCTGACTGAGTCCCATCAATCTGATAATCGGTGGTATGGTGTTTGTACTCGGATTCTCACCAGTCCAGCAATCTATGCAATAGGCAAAGAAGTGTCTGCGCAGAATGTCCTTCGCAGAAAGGAAACAGCCGGGAGTAAGTACCCTGCCTTTCATCATTTCCATCGGTTCCTCGTAGTAAAACAAGTCATGCGGTTTGTTACGAGCAAAGTCTATCACCAATGCTGTACCTGAATCACGACCAGCACGTCCTACTCTCTGAAGGAAGTTACTCACCAATGGCGGGCAGTCTGTATTGATGACGTTATTCAGACTACCAATGTCAATACCCATCTCAAGTGTCGATGTTGCCACCAGAGTATTGATACTGTCGGCTTTGGGACGCTCCTTGAAGTCATGCTCAACTTGCTCACGGACTTCGCGGTCGAGCATTCCGGTGTGCTCGTGCGAGAAGATTCGTGGTGCCTTATCTCTACTATATACATTATGATAGTAGTTCAACTCAATGGGTTCTTCAACCGAATACCAACCCTTACAAGCATTGAAGAGACAGTGTATATCGGAAGCATAGTTGTCTTCTTCTCCCATGCAAAGTAGAGACTGACAGTCAGAGCAACGAAGATGCTTTACCTTCGTTGTCACCATAATCTTATCGGGGTTCAGAGCGAAATTAGCCCCTTCTCGACTTGTTACCTCCGTCGTGATATTCAACGCAGTCAAGACGCGGAACAGTTCTTTGTAGAAGTCTATGATGAACAGTTTGTCGCGAATGACCGTAGATGGCAGAGCCAAATCATAGTAAGCGAAGAACCAACTACGTTTGTTGCTTCTGCTCTCAATGGCATCGGTCATATCATTGTTAGTCTTTGTGAATGAGACCAACTTGGGGAATCGCGACTTGGGACCATAGTGCCGCGCCAGAATATGTGTCTTCGACTGACTCCAGTTCAGTGAGAATGTATCCAGTTGTGTGCGGAATCGTTCCATGTATGGATGATCGACACCACCACGTATTCTCATACGATGTAGCAAACCATTGACAAAACGAATGAACTCGTCCTTTGGCACCCCAGAAAGATTGTGGTCAGCCATATATTCCTGCATACCATTATAGACGGCTTCAAGATCTTTCGGAAGAAAATATGTGGCTGATGTACCTGTCTTCTGAAGAGTACGACCCAGCATAGAGTTCAGCGTCATCTCCGCCCAAACTTCCCAAGTTAGGCGCAAATCAAACTCACGGATGAAGTTGGCTTCATAATGTCCTTTGCTGGTCTGATAGTCTGTATCCTTGTTGATGCGTCCTTCACAATCAGGTGGGAAGAAACGCATCACATAACTCTTTTCATCGAACTGCTGTTTCCAGAACTTTATAAAAGTTTCTTCAAGTTCTGTCAGTGTCATAGTCCGCCCATACTTGCTGATAACCTTCTGTATCGAAGAACGGAAAGTGAATCGGTAGTTACGTGCTTCGAAGAATGCAGACTCGTGAGCAGCATCCTGTACTTCATTGGTAAACGCCAGGACCTTTCGTTCATTGTCCGAACCCTGGTCCAAATCGGATGCCAATATCTGACTTATAGAAAGTGATGCCAGGGTTGCAACCTTGGTACCAATGATAGAGACACTATCCCCCATCGCACAGCATTCCGGACACTCTTCCTTCATTATCTTACCACCGCTTCCTTTACGCTCTTCAGCATTATAAGCAATCAGACTCAAGTCCGTATCTTTTTCTTTCTTTGGTTCACGGATAGTGAATGTATCTGGGTCTATGAAGCACTTGTTCATCACAACACCAGAATAATCATCTGCTTGCTGGTGTGGGGCATCTGGAGTATTGGTATTGACAAGATAGGTGTTCTTGTTGTTGGTCATAAAGAAGCGACCTGCTTCCTCGCAGTCTTTACGGAAAGCATCTTCATTGTCACCTTTCACCATCACCCAACCACTGGCACCACACTCGCGACAGAACCAAGCGGGCATAGCTACACCATCGTATTTCTCCAATCGCCATACGAATTTCGGTTCCATGCTCACTATTCTGCGAATACCACTTAACTCTCGAATCCATATTTGGACTTGCAGTGGCAGATAAGGACGCTTGCGACCACCCACTTCCACTTTTGCTCTTGAGATGAGTGCCAGCAAGTCGGATATTCGTTCATAGCGTGGACGTCTTTTCCCTTCGCGCTCAGACAGCTGGCCAAACTCACTATTCTTATCTGACAGCTGCTTCACCAAATCTTCTATATGGATGACTTTTGCTTCTGACGTGATTGACAACAAGTCCCTGGTGATAGACTGGCTTGCTAAGTTCTTTGCTTCAAATGCATTTGGGTCGTTGATAGGACTATTAAGGAACTCATCTACTCCCTGACGGTGTTCTTCTATGATACTATCAGTTGCAAAGTGCTCGCCAAACACATCGGAAGCGAACTTACATAGTGCATCCTTCGCATCATCCTCTGACCCCATCGTGGCAGACGTGCCGATACAGCAGAGATGCTCATTGGGTAGTGACAACTTTAACTTCAGACGTCGTATCAGATTGGCGACATCTGTTCCTTGTGCGCCGTCGTAAGTGTGAAGTTCATCTAGAACCAAGTATTTGAGCAGAGTGTTCTTCTCTTTCCGATTGTTATTCCACAGTCGCTGGTAGTTGTGGCGCAGCAGTCCATAGTCCAGCATCTTGAAGTTTGTCAGCAATATGTCTGGCGGATTGCTGAGAATGGTTTCGGTATCTTCAATGATATGCTCACGAGTCATCGTGGTAGAAAGATGCATCTTCTTATCTCCACGCCCGATGAAGAGACCGGCAGTTACTTGTCCCTGAAGTCTTGGGTCATCGAAAATGGCTTTTGCCAATCGACCTGCTTGGTCTGTTGCCAAAGCGTTCATCGGATAAAGTATGATGGCTTTGATACCACGTAGCAACCTATTCTTGTAACAGTAGTCTAGTACTGGGAACTGGAAGCACTCTGTCTTACCAGAACCAGTACCTGTTGTCAGCAGCGTATTCTGTGGACGATGGCCATCTTCTGTTGTCAGCCGCTGGAACGACTCCATCTGGTGCTGATACGGAGGGAAGTCCGGTTTAATCTCCAGAGGGATACTGATACCTGCCGGACTTGTGACAAACGGTGTCTTCAGGCTGATGTACGGTCCCTTTATCATACCATGTCGAGTGTCTTCTATGAAATCATAGAAGGCATCACTGACGTTCTTGTCCTTGAACCGGTAAGTAGCCTTAATGTATTCTAATATTGAGGTCCTTACTTCTTCTGCTTGCTGAAGTGGTAGCATATTCTGGATAATTTTGTATCAATGATTATATTACGGTAGTAAAGTGATTATACTTTAGAAAGTGAAATGTATTTCTTAATTGTGCCATCTTTCTGAACTCTGATATATTGAATGGTTTTACATTCAAATTGTCTTTGTAGGTTCAGCATGGATTCTTCCACAGAATCAAAATGTTTCTCTTGCTCTTTCTTTAATGCAATTATAGATCTTCCTTGTAACCATGAGGAGTCTGCTTCAAGTTCCAAGTACTTAACAACATCATGCTTAATCTGGTAAAATTGGTCAATATAGTTGTCCCAATAATCAAGATTCATTCTTTCGGCAAAGATTTTTGCGTCTTCATCATTGCCAAGGAACTTCGCTACTTTTATAGAAATCGCAGCAGCAATGAAGGTTAGTACTTCTGCTTGCATAACCATATCAAGATAGTTGAAATAGTGAGATTCTCGAAGAGATTGTACTTTTTGTTGTGCTTCTTTTTTATCACTCCATTTATAATCAACCTCAAGGTTCTTAATTCCAAATAATAAATCCCTGTATTTTTCTCTTATTATCTCTACGAATCCAGAGAATTCAGAAACAATCTGCTTATCTGCAATATCATAAGTAGTCTTTTTACTTAACTCTACGAAACGATTATAGGCAACCTTCAATTTGGCACGATCATCGGCAGAAAGAACACTAATAATGATGTCCAGTTTATTATCAATTGATATTAGTTTTTCTGTAATAATATGCTGATAATATTGAGAAGTCACAGCAGCTATGTATTGATAAACTAACAATGGAGCGACATTACCAAAACCTGCCTCTGAAAGTGATGCCTGTTTTGAGATTTTCCCTTCACTCATCACAAAGCCTCTCATAGCTTCTGGATTGTCTTTTATTCTACAAAGGTCTTTAAGTGAGACATCACATTTTAACAATCCATTAAAAGCAGTTGCTGTCATAGCCGTTTTCGCAGTTTCTCCTCCTAAAGTGGAAACAAGAGCTTTCCATTCATTAGCTTCATCCGTTGTCATATACGATTCTTGGCAATTTTCCAAATTAATGTTAGTCTCTTTTAGAACCGTAAGTCGAATCTGATTATCACAAACAGATAAATCTCTAATTATTGGTGCAGGTGAAGAAGCATTTACGCGCTTTTGAAGTTTCTTTTGCCCTTTACTACGCAATAAATTGCGAGTACCTTCTTCTACAGCTCCACCGACAGCAGTGAGTATCGTAAATATAAGTTTGGGATTCATAACGACATATTTTAATTGTTGAATACCTTCTCGAAGTGCGTCCATGCGCGACGATAGTCTTCTATACGGTCACACTTAGTGAATGGTGCGTAGTATGTTACTTTCTGACCTTTGTAGAGTTCACTTTTCTCAATAGTGTGCTCATAGGACTCACCATCCTTCATATCACGAATTTTTTCCCAGACAGGGCGATCAACACCAACACCAGTCAAACCTTTCGAACAAGTGAAAACGATATTGCCCTTGCGGTCATACCATGTGTCGTTCTCGTTCTGCTGAAGTACAGGGAATTGGATGGTATAAATCATCTCCAAGTCTTGTAGGCTCAGTCCCAAAGCCATCGCCGCAATCACATCTATCTCCACCAATGCCTGACGACGTTCGAAATAGTTGCGAAGAGGGGTGTTCCAAGACCAGTCTCTCTGTAAAGTGCCAAATGGCTTTAAGCGAGGGTCATCGATGCTCCAAATTTGATTGCAGAAATCATCAAGCCAGCACTTGCTCCAGAGGTCAGCGTAGTGACGCGTGAGGCAATTAAGCATTAAGGTGCGAGAGAATAAAGCGGGCTTGAACTTGTCGGAGATACCAAGGGGGAATGGTAAAACCCTATTCGCATGAATATCAGAAATCTTAAGGACCTTAACATAGAAGTCCATTACTAAAGAACTTGTCAAAGCGGTAAATTCAACAAGCTGATTATAGTCTTTAAAAGTAACTGATACAACAGCACCGATGTGAAGACAGTTTGGTAGAAGGATTGCACCACTTAGTGATCTCTCTGAATTACTTCCTATCATGCGTCTAAACCCAACTTTGTAGTAATCAGACCAATCATCATACACAGTATTACCATCGGAATCTTGACCGCATGGGAAACCAGTTATCAATTTCTTGAATTGCTGGATAGGAATTGTTGGCGTATAGTTTGTACGTGGAACATATCCTTCATCTATACTTTGTAAATCTATAGTGTCATAATCGGAATTTAATATGCACTCTTTTCGAGGAGTTTTATAGATAGGATTTCCGCAGAAGAAATGTGGTCCACTATAAATCAATTCGAAATTATTGAGTTTTGGGAAACAAGTGTTACGTTTCATCAGCCCCTTGTCAACAGAGTTCGTCTCATGCAAACCTTCTGAAACTTCAAAACAAGAAATATCTTTTAGGTGTGAAGGGAATTTGCTGAGCTTTTCTAATACAGACACTACAACTTCTGAATGAATAGAAGTGAGTTTAACACTTTCCCAATCAGCTCCGCCTTCAAATGCTTCACTTAATATCTTTAGTTCTTCTTCGCCAAAAGTAACTATACGTTCCTTATGTGGAGCTGTATTCCAATTCCCGTTTTCGTCTTTAATTCCACCACACAATCCATGCCCATCATGAGTGAAACAGGCATCAATAGTATTGGGGTGGAAAAGATTACTGAGTGATGCAAAATGCGGTGGTGAGCTTGTGTGCTTTCTCAGGAGTTGACCACCAAACGCGGTATGGTGGTCTACTTCTGCGAAAAGACGCAGTTCGTTCTGGTATTGGAAATGATACTGAAGATGCTTATAAAGTTCACGACGAAGTGGCTGACCTTTGGGGTCATCATAGATGCTTTCAGGAGTTAAAAGTCCCATATAGCCATCACTCCCCATCATTTCCATACCATTTGTTAGTACACACTTATACAGATTTGTCTGTTGACCAACCAATAGCGGATAGTTCTGATATGCATTTAAGAACGTTGTTGAACATTCGTTCTCCGTCTCTTCGGTCCTATATAGCTTTTCCAACTGCGGATTTGCAACAAACAATTCGTCTCGTTTGCGACGTACATCTGGTGCAGACATTTTGCGGATAGCAACTTCTGGATATTGTTCTGATATAATACCGACTTCGTCAAACTCCAACTTTATCCATGGTGGATTACCACAGATGATATCAAAGCCATCACGTAGCCAGAATACTTCAAGGAATTCAAGCATAGGATGGAAGAAATGGTACTGCTTTGCATATCTACTGACTATCTTAAAACGGTCAGAATCATCGAAAGCATTGCGATACTCTCCCCTGACACCTTCTAGGACTTCTTCCTTAGACATTTGAATCTGTACGCTCTCTTCATCACTGAGTGGTGTAAGATTATAGATTGGTTCTTCCTCAGCAACTCCAGAGAACAGATCTCCCTGCTGTACTACTTGGTGAGCTCTACTGCCAGACACATTATGCTGACGCATCGATTTCCCCTTGATGTGGTCGGATAACCAACGGGTAGTATTAGAGTCAAGTTCTTGGTCACTAACGTTGAGCATCGCGTCGATGTCATTCCAGTAGTCACGACGAGAAGGAAGATACTCAGCATCTTTATAGTCCCAAAACCATAGTGAACACCAATAATCCATCACCATGCGGAGACGGAAATATGCATTATCGTGACGAAGACGGTCATCATTGAGTCGCTGTTTTGTCTCGTACTTCTCTTTCAGGAACATCTCTTCTTGATAGTGACCTGGCTGTTCCCAAAGTTGCATCCGGTTTTCCGTCATTTTGTTTATCTCACTCTGATAGGAGAAATATTCCAATAGAAGCAAGTCTATCTTTTTTGACAGCCGCTGCAAGAACTTATAATCATCGTCATTGACAGCCGCAGTCCAGTCCTTGACGATATCGTTCATGTGCTTGGCTTCCGTAGGATAGTCTTTCTTTCGCTCACTGATAGAACGTACTGCCAGCATTGCCTTGTCTGGTAGTAAGAAGTGGTAAATCTCATCCTGCTTACGATTGACACGGTTCTTGAAGAACTTGACTTTGTGCGGAGCTTCAGTCCACCAAGAAGTAGGCTGTAACTTTCTTTTCTTACTATTGTTTTTATCTGGTGTCCCAACTACATCACTTCGATTATAAACTTTCAACCAAGCGCCAATTACAGCATTGCCAAGTGCCAAGCGATTGGAGAAGAACGGCGTTTCCATGTCCTTGTGAATCACATTGAGCCATAGCGACAGTTTGCCAAGTTCAATAGCCGTAGGGTTCAAGTCCACACCATATACATTGTGAGTAGCAATATACGCCTTTACCTTCTGAACTTCATTGCGACGTTCCATCGGTGATACGTGCTTATTCTTTTCTTTCTCACGATAGATGATGTAAAGTTCTGCTAACTGGTTGATGACTTCGTTTTGGAATGCAGCAGCACCCATTGCCGGCTCTAATATCTTCAGATTGAGCAGGTCGCTGGCACAAAAGTCATCGTTTGGATCTTTCAGTCGGTCAACGAAGCCTTTTAACGTGTACTTAACTGTACTTTGCGTCAACACTTCCGGAGTGTAGTAACTGGCAGACTTCTGTCGATCGCGACCATTCAGACGATAGACGAATGTGCCTTTCTTATAGGTATGAACATCACCGTTGTCGTCCCATTTAATTTCGTCATGCTCAAAAACGTCCATGCGACTGGCAGGAACTAAGAATGTCCCATCTTTTTCTGCTCCAGCTTTGAACACTTCTATATAGTCTTGATCTGCATAGAATCCGCGATAAGCGAGCAATGACTCATAGACTGAACCCAACTGGTTGATGCCAAGATTGATGTAACTGATGCGTCCTGGCTGACGTTTGCCGTCAGGCTTTGAGATAGAAAGTGCATAAATAATCTTCTGCCAAACGGAATTACGGTACTTGATGCCCTGGAGTGCTTTCAGTTCCCCATCGTTGAACAGAGGTGAGTCAATTCTCTTCACGACAAACGTCTTTTGGCTACCATCCTCGTTGTAGCCAGTATGAATCATCTGGAACAGACGCCACAGAGAGTCGTGGATGAAGTAGCCGTCTTTAGTGCTTTGATTCTGCATCTGCACAGTCTCTAAGTCGCGCAGTTTGTCAAGTGAATAGCCATTCAGATAGACTTCGTCATTCATTGGCAAAATGCTGAGTTCTGGACGTGCTTCAGCATAGAAGATGAAGAGCAGACGATAGACAATGGTGATACAGTCATCTTTGACATTCTGAGCGAACATCTCATCTGTCTCGTCCTGTTGGTTCCCTAATACATTATGTATATAATATATGGCTTCATTGGCCAAACTCTCAACGGCTGTGATGACACCTTCCTTCAAATCCTTGGTGACAGCGTATGCATTACGAGTACTGGCTTCGCCCAGTTTGTCCATCAGTGCTGTCTGACTTTCATTTGCTAGTGCTTCACGTCCGCAGAGCAGATAGAATAGTGTATAGTAGTCCTTGGTGGCAGAGACTGCTGCTTCAGAGATGAGTTCTTCGATGTCGAGCACCAGATAGCTGCCATGCTTGAACTTTTTCTCTTCAAGCAGGTATATTCTGCTACCGGCAAGCACTAACACGTACTTGGGACGCTGTTCTTCCGGCAGATAGAAGATTTCTTCAATTGCCTGATTGATAATCTTTGGACTTATCTTACATCCTTCTGGAATAGGGAGTGTGGTAACTTTCTGCCAATTACAGAAACGGTAACGTTGTGCGGCTTCGCTCTCGTCTTCGTAACATTGCTCGAAAAGACCTTCTACCCGCTGGTCGCCCATCTGGAGCATCGGTTGCATCTCCATCACCATCAACTGCGGCTGAGTACCATTGCGATAGATGTGGCGTACAGGCACCACACGGTCGGTATCCAAGTAGAGCCACTGAGAGTATGAATTCTCTGCATTGTAACCAAGCATCTGAAGTAACCGGCTGTGGAAGTCGTGCATCTTCTTCAGTACATACTTCATCGGAAGATTGCCGTCGATGACCTCTTTCTTGAACACGTCATAGTATTGATGACGCAAGTCGCTGAAACGTTTGTTCAACTCCTTCAGGTCATCACTGTCAAAACCAGACTCCTTGAAGACATTGTCTTTGAAGTCCTCAGTGAAGTAACCAGGGTTGAAATAGTCGCCTATATTTTGGATGAATCTATACATTATGCTCGGATTTAGAAGTTAAAGAATACTGCAAGCGGACGGATGAAGGCATCACCTTTCAGGGTGTTCATATTCTGCACATACTGACTACTCTCATTATGAATAGTCTCTATCTCTTTGACGATTCGCTCTTTCTTGTTTTTTGAAATGTACGTAATCGCTGTGTCATCGTGGAATAAATCCAGTTGACCGAATGCGTCAGCTTGCCATTTGCGAAGTTGCTCTAAATGCTGATCCTTTCGAACTTGCATCTGTCCCTCCATCTCAATTTGCTTGCGATTCATATAAGTAATGACGGACTGGTCCACTGCTGGACTAAGGAGCGACTCCAGTTGCTGAAGTTCCTCATCACTCATTTGATGATAGTAGAGTTGCTGCTGTAGATATGTAGCGGCAAAGTCCTTGATACTCATTGGCTTTGCATGAAGAAGCCCGTCAGTATCTACGGGTACAACGAATATCTCGCTGATAACTTGTTGTCCTAGACCATTAGCAATGCTTCCGTGGAAAACATACCAAGCCGTATCCTTCGGTAGAGAGTCCACTTTTGCTGCCAAAGCAACGTCTTTCTCAATGCAACTGTCGAGCATACTGAAGTAGTAGCGGATGACAGGATGCATCTCATACAGCATTTGGAACTTGCTCCATTTGTTCTGCTCGTTCTTCTCCGTCTTCTCACGGGTCTTAGAGATGTACTTCTGGACAAGATTCTTGTCCGTAGTCAACCGGAAATAGTCGTTCTTCACCGGCTTCGCTTCCACAGGTACACCACGAAGCGCATATTCCAAGTCTGCTGTGTTCAGGATTTCAAGATATTGACCGTCGTTCTGGATGTTCACATCGTCTTTGCGAATCTTGCCTGCAGTCTTCAGATGTTGGAAGAGTTCGGCATAGAATTCTGCATCGCTGCTGAAGAGTGAGACTTCTGTCTCTATGGGGTGCTCTTCTTCAACGGCCTTGGTAGCAGCACGTTCACCGATAATGGCATCAAGCGATTTTTTCTTTTTCTTCTTGACAACTTGGTCGATATGGTCTTCCTGCAAAAAGTCTTCGTCTTTCTTCAAGATGGCTTGAGAGACAATGACCTGCTCTGTGTTGACATCATAGACCTCCATCACGCTACCAGCATCGCCCAATGAGTTGTACACCTCGTTTTCCTTGGCCCAGAGTTTCTTCAGGATGTTCAAGTCATCGCGAACGTCCTTGTTCTGAGAGTGCGCTATCAGATAGTGGATATAAGGAGTGCGAGTCTGGCCATAGCGGTCAATACGACCGTTTCGCTGTTCCAGTGTGATGAGCGACCAGGGAAGATCGTAATTGAACATCCGGTTACAGTTGTAGTGCAAGTTCACGCCCTGGGAGCCAGCATCACTACAGATGAGCAATCGAATCTTGCTGTCACCTTTGCCGAAGTCCTCAATCATGGCCTGTTGCTCAACATCGCTGAGAGAACCATCAAAGAGTGATATAGTATCATCATCGGTAATTCCGAAGTCCTCTACCAAGCGCTTCTTCAGATACAGCATTGTTGCACGACGCTCCGTGAATAACACATAGCGTTCGCATTTGGGCTTGCCGTTCCATCCCAACTCAATTAGTTTCTTCTTGAATTGGTCATACTTGTTGTCTATCTGTAGGGCAAGGATGTCTTCGAGCATCTTCTTCATATCGGTGATGCTTGCTTCGACTTCTTTTCCTCGCTCTTCCATTATCTTTATTCGATTGATGAGAGATTCCAGAGCAGCAGCTGGTGAAGACAAGAATGCCTTGAACAATGTTAGTGAGAAGAGTGCATCAGAGCCTTCTTCACCCTGTTCTCTCAACTTTGCGAACTTATACTCTTGTTGCAGTGCAAGGAATGCTTCTTCCTGCTCGTTCAGATTAACTTCTTCAGCAATAATCTGTCGATCCTGGAAATTCTTGCGGACATTGGCATCCTGTATATCGTTTTTGAATCGACGTACATATTATGGCTCAACATCTTTCTTCGTATAGTCTCCACTTCGCGGTATAGCAGTTGGCTCTAACATACGGATGATGTTGGCGAAAGAGTCTTTGTTGCCATTATGTGGTGTGGCGGACGTGAGAATCATACTCTCGCAATGACCTGACAGTGTACGTGCCAAGTTACCGCGAAGTGTGTCTGCATTGCTGACGATGTGGCACTCATCAATCACGATAACGTCCCAATGTGTATCTTCGATGTAACTTCGGAACTGAGAGTTGTCCTTTAGTGTATCAATAGAGATAATCGTTTTATCGTAGTACTCGAACGGGTTTTTGTTAGCGGGTATCTTGCTGCGAATGCGGTTCACACCAACACTATCAAGACGGACCAAAGGTATGTCGAAGCGGTTCCAAAGTTCTTCTTGGAACTGTGACAAGATGCTTTTCAACGCGACTACCAGCACTCGCTTGGCACGTCCACGCTTCATCAGTTCTGTAAGCAGAATACCAACTTCGATAGTTTTACCCAGACCAACTCCATCAGCAATCAGCAAACGTGGACGTGCCAACTTCAGAGCCTTCACAGTGGGCTGCAACTGGTAGTTGGCAACATTGAACGCTGCTTTATGAGCAACAGTTATCTTTTCCGTCCACAAAGGATTGTTGCGGATATTTTCTTCAATGAACAATCTGGTCAGCAGATAACCAGAACTAGTATCTGGGACGAAATGAAACTGCTTGGGGTCAATGACCTTGATATCCTTGTCCAGATTCGTATCGAAATAGTAGTATTGGTCTTTCACCAACTCAGATAGTCCACGTGCTTCTATAACCCACTCGCCATTATCCAATGGCTGTGAGTTTACCACCATGAAATCTTCGCCACGAGCAGTGATTCTTTGACCTATTGAGAAGTTTGCCATAATCGTTTAGGTGAAGTTCAAAGTTACTGTTGCTTGTTTGTGGATGACCAAAGCAAGTCTTTTACATCGACATTGAGACACTTTGCTATCTCTAACAAAGTCTCAAGTCCAGGTTGTGATGTATTAGTACACCACTTACTTACTGTTGCAGGGTCCTTGCCTAGTTGCTCGGCCAGCCACTTGTTAGTCTTCTTTTGCTCTGCGAGCACAACCTTCAACCGGTTGATATCTTCTCGTTCTACTTTCATACAATAATTGCGTTTTGTGCAAAGATAATGATTTCTTGGGGAATATCGATGAAAAATAACATCTTTTTCACAAAAAATATAAAATATTCTGTTCTTGCTTGGTAATTCACCAAATATTTCCTAAATTTGCTCCAAGAAACCAAAATGTCACTGATATGAAGATTACTACATTCAATCCCGATGGCAGCATTAAGGAAGTTCGTGAACACCACTTCCAGATTCCTAAGTATATAACATCATTCGATCCCAATCAGTCTTTCTTGAATATCAAAGAAGAGGAATTGGCTCTTATGACTAAGAGTGAAACTGATATGGATAAGGATATGATGATAAAATACTATCGCAAGCTTTTAGAGTATGATTTAAGTATCTATATACGAGATTATCCTAAATCCTATATGGGCAATGGATATATAAAAGCAGCAGATAATGATAAAATTATTTTTTACGACGGAGTTCTTTCATACCTTCTTAGCCTATACAATAAGCCACATGACGCATACAATACAAAAGAAAAGTATAAGGAGATTCGCAGGTTTCTGAAAGACAGTCGGTTATGGGTTGACACATTATGGTATCATGCTAAGAAAACCAACTTCGATTATTCTGGAGTACAAGAAATTTCTAATGGCAGTCTATCCAAAAGTCTGGCTGACGTTATTCAGATATTATATTCTGTCCTTGAAAAATCTCATGAACTTGGTCTTATACAAGATGGTGGAGCTGGGGTTGAATTGATGCACGCACTATATCCATTTACAGACATACCACATTCATTGTGCTTAAGTTCAAATATACTTGAAAACGATGATGTGGTTGTGAAAATGGCAGAATCTTTGTATTGGTTAAACGAAGGTAATCGTGATCTATTATATGCTTTGGCTCACATCATAGATTTATCATCTCATACAGTAATTAGAGCTGCCAAAAGTTCTCCTTTCGGATTTGTCTCTATGATTACGGATCAGACAACAACAAGTAATGAAAAGGTTGTAGTATTACCCGCTAATCCAACTAATGGGATTGAAATGACAGAGATAGAACTGTCAAGGGAGGAAATAGTAAGCATCATCTGTCGCGATTATGTGGGGTCGAAGAATTTCACCAAGTATGAAAATGAATTTAAACAGGAGTATGAAGATTATTACAATAAGAATTCAAGTGATTTAAATACAATAACAGAAAGGCAGGCAAAGAAAAAATTCAGAACTAATTATTTGATACCTCAGCAATGGTCAACGTTTTATTATGATAGTTTGGATGACCTCGAAAGTCAGTACAAAAGGCAGTATGAGAATCACAAAGAGTTATCAAGTCCTTTCTGTTATTATTACCTTCTTGTGAATATGTGCGACCCAGGGAATCGCTATGAGTTCAAAGATGATTTTTTGATAGAATTAGTGAACTTGGCAATAAAAGAAAAATGTACCGATAGGTGTGAATTATATAAGCAGATGCTTCGCCTTAACTATATGGAGGAGTCAGCGTATATGATTCCCGTTGATAAAACGGAAAATCAAGTTGAAGAAGCTACTGTAATAGATAATAAAAGGAATGAACTTTTAGCGGGAGAAAATATCTCTATTGTCAATGATTTATTGCAAAAAAGCATTAAGTTTATAAGTGTTGAAGATGCCATAGAAAGAATACTTGTTTTCTTATCTCCGCTATATGACAAGAGATATATGGTAAAGTCTACCGATAGTGACATTAGTTTATTTTGTAACAGATTAAAAATTCTATTAAAGAGAGATGAATTTGCCCAGCATCTTGAGCCCAAAGAGCCAAAAACAGATAAGAAGAAAAACAATAGACAGTTGGGTTTCAATGTAAAGTTAGTACTGAACCTAAAATCCGCAACTATCATCCAATACACGATTAAGGGTAGATTTATGAGTCGTTAGTAGCAGCTTTCAGTAAAAAGCAACAGCACAACATCAATATGTAGCCACCATCCCCTTACCCCACG
>Ga0256405_10004207_pt1 | contig 27550 bp, 33 predicted proteins | sample RumenRJG_02DNA_FD_189096 | JGI IMG/M metagenome (GOLD analysis project Ga0256405, IMG submission 189096) | Bovine rumen microbial communities from Lethbridge, Alberta, Canada - RJG_02 | ecosystem: Host-associated > Mammals > Digestive system > Stomach > Rumen | place: Canada: Alberta... | reverse complement strand
ACAGCAATTCATACCACTTGTTTTCCAAAGCACCTCGTGGTGCTTGTTTCGTTATGCAATTATCAAGGTTCGATGCATCTAGCGTTTACGCTACATTTTTCATATTGACTTTTAATAGTTAGTCTTTTATTCTGAATGGTTTATAAACAGGATAAAAGAAGGTTTTGTGATGGTCAGAAACCCATACAATCCTTTACAGGTAACGAAATACAGCCTGTCTCCTGATGTGGTTGATCTGATCGCATTCTGCTCGAAAAACCCGTCACCGGTGTTCCCTTATATGAAGTATCTTGAGCCATACGGTCAGTATTGGTTTGTTACCATTACTCCCTACGGTAAAGATATTGAACCCAATGTTCCCGATTATAAAAAGGTTATGGAAGATTTCAAAAAGCTTTCCGTCATTGTCGGAGTGGACAGCATCGGATGGAGATATGACCCTATCCTTGTTGATTCATATCATTCCGTTGACTGGCATATTGCAAGATTTGAAGAGATGACCAGGGTGCTTGAAGGATATACCGGAACATGTGTTATCAGTTTTATAGATATCTACAAGAAAGTCGAAAAGAATTTTCCTGAAGTAAAAGCCGTTTTAGGAGAAGACCGGCTCAGGATCGGGAAAGCATTTATTGCTATTGCCAAAGAACATGGCATGACGATCAGACCATGTGCGGAGGGCAATTATCTGGCAGAATACGGAGCAGACTGTTCAGGATGCATGACTGTCTCAACATATGAGAAAGCACTCAAGACAAGACTGGATGTCCCGAGACGCGCTAAGAATCAGCGAAACGGAGAATGTGCCTGTCTGTTGGGAACCGATATCGGAGCATATGATACATGCGGTCATCTTTGCAGGTACTGCTATGCTAATACAAATGCCGAACAAGTTATGGAGAATATGAGAAAGCACGATCCGTTGTCTCCATTCCTGACCGGCAACAGTGAACCGGGTGATGTGATCCATGAAGCTGACCAGAAAAGCTGGATCGACAACCAGCTTAGGCTGAACATCTGATATGGAAGCATTTGAGAGAATGTAAGAGATACTTCAGGAAGAACCCGGGCAGAAGCGTTATGTTGAAAAGCATGGATATTAACAATCCGTTAAAGAAATCTTGAACAATTTAGAGTAAAATATTGTTACTTAAGGGTTTAAGGAGGATAGATTCATGGCATTCAAAAGAGCACTTTGGCACAGCGGACTTACCTACAAGCAGACATGCAATAAGTGTCAGACTGTTATCCAGTACACAGATGATAAACTGGATTTCAGACCCTGGTATGCAGACGGCTTTGTGTACTGTCCCAAGTGCCGCACACCGCTTCGTCACAATGAGTCTTTCGCAATCGATGCGAACGGCAACTACATCAACACAGCACCTGCAGCTGCACCTGCGCCCGCGCCGGCTGTCGCAGCAGCGCCCGTGGCAGCAGCACCTATTGCAGAAGGCTCCACAGCTTACTGCAAGAACTGCGGCCGTCCGTACACTGTAGGAGATTCGCATTTCTGTAATGGCTGCGGCGCAAAGCTCGACTGACAGTAAGCAGATCTTAGACGGATCACAGACCCGGAATGCATCGCATTTCGGGTTTTTGTTACAATGGAAGCCACTATATAAGATTTGCTTTGCCGAATCGCTCTTTACCCGGATGATATAATTGTATTGTCAGAGAAAGTGCTCCCTTGGTACAGACAATAAACAGTTTTGGCAACTAATCAGACCGTGGCAGGGATGTGCGTGCTATCGTACTTTTTTAGGGGCTAAAAGAGTACGATTTAGTGCTTTGCGAGTTGCAAAGGTGTTTTTTGTACCTTTTTAAGGGCTAAAAGAGTACGGTTTTATGCTTTGCGAGTTACAAATGTTTTTAGTACTCTTTTGAGATGGAAAAGAGTACGATTTGAGGTTTTGCTCTTAGACGTAATAATCTTGAATTAACTTGACAAACAGGCAGGAGCGTCATAACATATCAGCTGATATGTACAAGATAAGATTAAGCAAAAAACACATTATTAAAGATCATTCAGACCGGTTCGACCAGTTCGAACCGGTTTTTTTGTCGGCACATATCAATATGCGATCTTTGATATGTCGATAGGAGGATAACGTGGACGAGATCAGTGTTAAAGAGAAGCTTCTGAAAAGTGCATGCGATGAATTTATTAAATTCGGTTTTAAAAAAGCATCTATAAGAAATATTGCATCGGGATCCGGAGTGACAATCGGAGCTTTGTATTACTTCTACGACAGTAAAGAGGAATTGTTCCTTGAACTTATACGCGGTAAAGCAGAGCAGTTCGAGAAGCTTTTCGAAGAATGGATCGAAGCGGAGTTAAAAGAGCCTTCTGTAGCCGCATCCAACGAGCATGCCATGATGGACTTCTTCCTCAACAACAAGGAGGCATTTATTCTGCTTGCCGAAAAAGCAGCCGGAACATCCTATGAAGGATATGCGGAAAGATACCTTGAGAGGTTTACCGATGTCAGCAGAAGGTTCTTCCGTAAATATATTGAAGAACCTGATGAGGACCTTATAGAACTGATTGCGCGGGTGAGGTTTAACGGAATCGTTAAGATCGTAAAATCTGATATTCCGAATGAAAAGAAATATCAGCTTTCCGAGTGGTTTGGGGAATATTCGGAAGCAGGTTTTGAGAAATTGATACAAATATGCGGAGGCAGCAGATAACATGAAGGAAAGATATGATCTGAAAAAAGATGGATTCTGTGGAAGATGGTTTGAAGGAACGACAGAACGTGAGAAGGTCGTTATTGCAATTCCAGGCACCGGAACGGCAGAAGAGAATATGATGAAGCTTTTGGGATACATTCCCAAAGCAGGATTCTCAATGCTCGTCATCGGTCATTCGGTCTGGAATGATGAACTTCCGAGCGATCCTGTTCAGGTCCCGCTCGACTACGTGGAGAAAGCCATTTCTGTTCTTAAAGAAGACGGATTTGAACATATAGCGATGTTCGGTGTATCCTTCGGTGCCAGATACGATCTCATATGTGCTTCAATGTTCAGTGATATCGAAGTGGTAATATCTGCGGCACCTTATGATTACATAACAGAATCCGTAAAGGGCATTACAAAACCCTTGAATTGTTCAACGATAACATATAAAGGAAAGGATCTTCCTTATATCAATGTTGAGGTATTGCACCATAATATAATCGGCGGTTTTATCAAGTTGTTGTTCGCCAAAGGATACGGTCTCGGTAATATGATGCGTTGGGGATATGACAGCTGTATCGAGGAAGAAAGAGCAAGGGTTTTATGTGAGAACATAACGGCAGACGTTCTTCTGCTGGCGCCTGCAGTTGATGACTGCTGGCCTTCCGATGTTGCCGTTCCCAGGATAGAGGAAAGAATAAAAAAGGCCGGAAAGGTTAAACGGTTAAAGACCGTGATCTATCCGAAGGGAAGCCACATCATCGCACTCGATCTCGATGCCACACCCGACAGAAAAAAGAAGATGCAGTCAATGCTTAACATGGAGAAGAATGATCCGGCTGCATGTGATAAGGCTCGTCGCGACAGTATGAATGAGGTAATCAGCTTTCTTAGGGAGTGGGATATATCCTGATTAATGAACGGATCCTTACGGACCGTTCATATTTCAATAAGTGCTTTACAATCTGAAATAAGCATTGCAAAAAAACAAATTGACTATATTTAATTCATATGTTAGTTTTACCTGGTATTAGGGAGTAGCTTGCACGGAAGCGTGTAGCATATTATCGTCAGTACGGGATATCATCCCCGGGATATGTTCGAAGAAGCGAGACTTTTACATCATCTTTTTTGATGCGTGGAAAAGTCTTTTTCTTTTCCCGCGGGAGGCGTAATGACGATAGCGGTTCAAGTTACTATACTTATTGTAAGTTTTTTCCTGCTGATCAAGGGTGCTGATATTTTTGTCAAAGGAAGCTCATCCTTGGCCAAGAGGCTGAAGGTCCCGAGCCTGATCATAGGGCTGACGATTGTTGCTTTTGGTACAAGTGCTCCCGAACTGGCAGTAAGCACGTCGGCTGCCATTCATGGTTCAAATGAGATTGCCGTGAGCAATGTCCTTGGTTCAAACATATTCAATATCCTTGTTGTACTTGGCACATGCGCCATCATAAGACCAATTCCTGTCGAGAAGAAAGTCATAAAAAGGGATATCCCGTTCTCAATAATCATTACTGCTCTTTTATTTTTTACCGCCTGCGGTGGAACTCTGGTTAGCGGACGTATGACTTTTAGTCATATGGACGATATGACCGGGATAATAACCCGTGTCATAGGAGCCGTTCTCCTGCTTCTGTTTGCATTGTACGTGCTGTTTCTTATCCATTCTGCACATAATAATGAGCCGGAAACAGATGAAGAAAAAAAGAATATATCCATGTGGAAGTGCATTCTGCTGATCATAATCGGTATTGTGATGATAATCCTGGGCGGAAAGCTTGCTGTTTCCAGTGCTGAAGAGATTGCCCGGGCTTGCGGAATGAGCGAGACATTGATTGGGCTTACGATCGTAGCAGCCGGCACGTCTTTGCCTGAATTAATCACATCTGTAGTTGCAGCCCGTAAGGGCGAGGTAAATCTCGCAATAGGGAATGCTGTCGGGTCTAATATTTTCAATATATTACTTATTCTTGGAATATCGTCAGTTATTCACTCGATCCCGTTGACTGCAGAGTCTGTGATCGACCTGTTTGTGCTGATCGGAATCAGCATTTTAACACTTATCTTTTCAGTTTCAGGTAGAAGGATAAACCGCATAGAGGGAGCTGTTATGGTGCTCTCATACACTGCTTACATTGCATTTGCAGCAATCAGATAGATAAAAGACATATTGAAGGAGGGTATATGACAGTTTTCTCGATTTTTACATTGCTGGGCGGACTTGCATTTTTTATTTATGGAATGAATCAAATGTCTCACAGTCTGGAAAAGATAGCCGGAGCCAGGATGAGGAATGTGATCGACAAGATGACCAAAAACCGCTTTTTGGGTCTCTTCATGGGATGTTTTATAACGATTGCCATGCAGAGTTCATCTGCTGTTACTGTAATGCTTGTTGGTCTGGTAAATTCAGGGATCATGGATATCAGTAATACTGTAGCAGTTATCATGGGATCAAACATAGGAACGACGATCACGGCGTGGATAATGAGTTTGATTGGAATATCGAGCGATAATCCGTTCGTTAAAATGCTGAAGCCGGAATCATTCTCTCCGCTTTTGGCATTTATCGGTATCGGTCTGATCATGCTCTCGAAAAAGACAAAAAACAAAGATGTCGGAAACAGCTTCGTCGGATTTGCGATACTTATGTATGGAATGATGATCATGAGCAGTTCCGTAGCGCCTTTGGCTGATTCCCCGCTATTCTCGAAACTTCTGGTTACATTCAAAAACCCTATATTAGGCATGTTGGTAGGACTTGTCGTAACGGCTGTGATCCAGAGCTCCGCTGCATCCGTGGGAATGCTTCAGGCCCTGTCTATGGCAGGCGGAATGACATACGGCATGGCCATACCCATAATCATGGGTCAGAATATCGGAACTTGCGCGACAGCCCTGCTTTCGAGCATAGGAGTTAATAAAAATGCCAAGAGGGTTGCTGCCATTCACTTGTCTTTTAATATTATCGGCACGGCGTTTTTCATGATACTTTACTTCACTTTGCATGCAATATTTGATTTCTCATTTGTTGACAATAACATTAACCCTGTAGGCATAGCTATGTGTCACAGTATTTTCAACATTGCGACAACAGTGATATTGCTTCCGTTCTCCAAGTTGCTGGTTAAGATCGCCACCAAAGCTATCAAGACTGAACCTGAGGCAAAGATAGCATTTATCGATGAAAGACTGTTTGAAACACCATCTATAGCGGTATCAGAATGCAGCAGCTTCTCAGTTGAAATGTGCGAGTTGACAGGCATGGCAGTCAAGAAGGCTGTTGAATGTCTTTCTGCTCATAACGAAGAATTGATCAGTGAGATTGCAAAGGCAGAAGGAAGCATTGATATGTATGAAGACCGGCTGGGATCATATCTCGTGAGATTATCCGGAAAGGGATTGTCAATACGCGAGAACAGAAAAGTCTCCAAAATGCTTCATACTATCGGTAATTTCGAGCGTATAAGTGACCACGCATTAAACCTTACAGAGTCATCCAAAGAGATTTTCGAGAAAAAGATCCAAATGTCCGAACAGGCCTTGTCTGAGATCAAAAGACTTGGTGATGCAGTTCTTGAGATTGTAGATATAACGACTAAAGCTTATATTGATTCTGATACAGCTCTTGCAGAAAAAGTAGAGCCATTGGAACAGGTCATAGATCTTCTTGCGAAAAACATAAGGTTGCATCATGTAGACAGACTTCAAAGCGGTGACTGCACCATTGAACGTGGATTTGTCCTGGCAGATATACTGAATAATTATGAAAGAATATCGGACCATTGCTCAAACATAGCGGTTGCTGTCCTGGAAGCTGACAATGATTTTTTTGACCCGCACGAATATACTAAGAATGTCAGGTCTGAAGATAATGAAAACTTCAGAAGAATGTTTGACGAATATAAAGATAAGTATCTTTCTCAGGTTTTTTAATCATTTAGAGCAAGAATTGAAAAATATCAGATTTCTTTGTTTGTAATGGTTTTTGAGCGTCCTATAATACAAATGGATGATAGTTAGAAGGGAAGTCATTAGACGATGGCATTTTCTGACGCTTTGCAAGAAAAGATCATGAAGCTCGGATCAAAGCAGAAACTTGGAGCAGTAATAAAACACATAAACAACCCAAATGATGACGTAAGAATGACGGTTGCGATGGCACTGGGCATGATTCCCACGTACGATTCCGGCATGGCTTTGATAGAGCTTTTACGTGATAAATCTCCAATGGTAAGAGCTTCAGCCGCAGAAGCTGCAGCTGCCATACATGCCAAAACTGTGAGGAGTATGTGAAAAAACTGGCATTTCAGGATCCTGATCCTAATGTTAAGCAGGTAGCCAAGAAAGCATTTGAAAGTCTTAAGGATAGTGTCGTCTGAATCAAGGAATAGTTTTTACAAATATTGCCAAGTTTAGTAAGATCTGATTCAGATATTAATGTGATCTGTAAAGAACATGATCTTATCTATCCTATCGAGATATCGCTTTACTATGAGTTTGCCGTGAAAGATGGCAGTTATGCTTCATACGGCAATTTAACGAGTATTTGTCATGTCCTTCAAAAGTAATAGGGAAGATAGAAAGGAATTAAGATATGGCAGATACAAAGAAAATCGTTGTAGTTAACGCAGGTCCGCGTAAGGGCTGGAATACAGATACTCTTCTTACAGAGGCATCTAAGGGAGCAGAAGATGCAGGTGCCTCAGTCATAAGATTCGATCTGTTCAAACTCGAAAGATATACAGGATGTATTTCCTGTTTTGGTTGCAAAAGAGAGAAGTTCAAAGGACACTGTGTATGCCGTGACGGTCTTACCCCTGTTCTTGATGTCATCAGAGAGTCCGATGGTCTCATTATCGGTTCACCCAACTATCTTTCGGAAATGACAGCTTCATTCAGAGCATTGTATGAACGACTTATCTTCCAAAACCTTACCTACAACGTTGAGAATCCATGTTGCAATGAGAGGGAGATTCCCGTCCTGCTCATCATGACGAGCAATGCACCTGATACAGCATACAGAAACCTGGTTGAGAACTACAGACAGACATTAAGCCGCTTTGTCGGTCCATGTAAGAGTTTCATAAGCGGAAATACATTACAGCTTAATGATTACAGCAAGACCGACTGGCCATGGTCTATGTTTGATCCTGAAGATAAGAAGATACGACATGAGAAGATCTTCCCCGAAGAATGCAAAGCTATATTTGAACTCGGAAAAGAGTTAGCCTGAAGAACAGGTGGTTTTTATAAAACACTGAAAAGATGTATCTTGAATAAGGTTAACAGATTAAGAGGTTAGAATGGAAGAGATCATCAAACTTGATAAATCAGATTTATCTGCAGTAGCCGACCTATACAGAAAGGCTTTTATGGGTGAACCGTGGAACGATGACTGGAGTGACAGATCTCAGCTCGAAGAATATATAAAAGACGTGTCAGGTGAATTTCAGGGCCTGAATTACGGTCTATTGATAGACGGTAAACTTGCAGCAGTATCTTTGGGCACAGTCCGTCACTGGTGGGAAGGGACAAACTATAATATTGAAGAGTTATGTGTCGATCCGGATTTCCAAGGCCGGGGAACAGGAACAAGATTTATGGGCATGATCGAAGATGAAATGCGAAGGCTGGGATTTGCCGGGATCTTTCTTCAGACGGATAAAGATAAGCCGTCATACCGTTTCTATCTTAAGAACGGTTACAAAGATATGGATATGCATGTAAGCATGTATAAAAGCGTTATTTAACGGCATCTTATTTTTAAAAGAAATGCTGTTAGGGTATTATAAAAAGCAAAAAGTCCCGAAACACATTTGGTGATTATATAATGGAACATATAATCTGCAGAAAACCCGACCTATAAAGAAAGGTGCTTCTTAAGGGGATTACAGGGGAAATGAAAGTTAATTAATATGTCAAACGTAAGAGATCGCGGAGTTATAGACATAACACTGGAAGAAGACGGCAAATACGTCCTCGTGATTCTCGATGATATGAAATGGGAGCCTGCGACACGTCAGGAGCATGGCCATATTCTCCAGGCTAAGATCAATGATTATCTTGATTACATCGTGAGTGGGCAGGCCGAAGAGGCAAAGCCCGGACTCCGTCCCGTAATCCGCATCCTTGCACAATATTCATACAGTAAGTTTTGCATTGATTTTCTTGAACGCGTGCGTGCTTTCATTAAGGGAAAAGATGATATCTGTGATATCGAATGGACACATTCATCTGAAGACGGTCCGTTTGAAGACGGATTCAGCGATGATTTTGTTTTCGACGAGACGAAAATATATCCAAGAATAAAGAAGAACTGGGCCAATGATCCGCAAAACCAGGTATCATTGATGCCCCCGGATGCATCTGCTCCGGATTATCCGGATCAGATGGTGATGATCCGCGTTATGGACAGTTTTATCGGCATGCTTGTTCAGGATATGGGCAGTGTTCTAACTTATATAACTTACGACAAGCTGCCTGACGGGGCTGATGTCATGGAACTATGGAAGAAGGCTTTCGATAATCTCTGCAGAGATATTCATTACAGATGGAATGAATCAAAAGAGCCCGGCGTTTACGGCATTCTGGCAGGCGGGGATTTCGAAGCGGAAAGCTTATGTCTTGACTATGTCTGGAAAAACCTCTCGGATGACCTGAACGACGATCTGATCGTATGCGTCCCCACAAAAGACATCGTTTTGTACACGAAAGCTGGCGATAAGAAGCTCGTGAAAAAGATTTTGAATATGGCTTCAGACATGTTTGAAAGCAACCGGAAAGAAACACCGTATCTCTTGTTCTGCAAAGATGTTTTTATTTTTGACCGGAAAAGCGGGCGCCTGGAGATCAGTCAGAAATACAGTTTTTGATACGAAGGCTGTTTTTACTTAGAGTTAGCAGAAACTAACTTTATATGCTATAATTCTCCGCGAACACAGGAGATCCGGCAATGAGTCTTATATACAGTGCGTTAAAGCCAATTCTTAGAAAATCGACTGCTAAAAGGGCTTCCATGACAAGGGAAGGTTTTATCAGACAGGCCGAAAAAGTTCAGAAACGCGCTTATAGATTTCCGGACATAACCGGATACGATAAGCAAGAGCGGAACATAAATGGATGCCAATGTATCATTTATTCCAAGCTTGATAGTGATCACAGCAAGGCAATTGTTTATTATGCCGGTGGCGGATATATCAGATATCAGATGCCAGACAGGAAGAGCATCAAGAATTATATCGATAAGACAGGATGTGACCTTTGGATCCCATTATACCCGTTATACCCCAAGAATGATATGTACGACGGAGTTAAATTCGGATATGAACTTCACCGGATCATGTTAGAGACATATTCCCACGAGAAGATAGCGTGGCTGGGGTACTCGGCAGGTGCTCTTCTTGTAATGGGATTAGGTAAACACATAATCCATAAGGGTTATGAACTGCCGATGCCGGGTGTTATCGTAGCTTTCTCGGTTTTTAATCTGTATGCATCAGAGGAAAGCATCAAGCGAATGCACGCCCTAAACAGCAAGGACGTCGTTATGGGAGGAGATCTTCCGAAGCAGTTTAAGGAGTTCTATGATCCGGACGGGATGATCCCTAAACATATTGCAGGTTGTGCTGCAGAAGATGATTATTCAGGATTTCCGGCTCTGCTGCTCGGATTTGGCGGTGATGAGATTATGTCAGGCGATGCTCCTGATTATGAAGCCGCATTTAAGCGCTGTAATGTGAAAGATTACAAGATACACATAGAACCGGATACTTTTCATGCATATCCTGCATTCACTTTTACGCCTGAAGGTAAGAAAGGTGAACAGCAGGTTATCGGATTCATTCAGGAAAAACTGTGTGTAACTTAATGAAGCATTGCCGAATAACTGACTAAGTAATAAAAAATCTGCTTATGAATTTTGAGAAAAAGTGATATACTACCTCGCGTAATGAGCAGCAAAGAAGCGTAAGTCCGATTACGGACTTGCGTTTTTTGTTGCTCTTTTATATTTGAAACGGAGATGAATAATAGTGAACGAATTAGATCTTGGTAAGGAAAAGATAAACAGGCTTATAGCGAAGTTTTCGGTCCCCTGTGTTATCAGCATGGTTGTTGCAGCACTTTATAACATAGTCGATCAGATATTCATAGGCTGGAGTGAAGCAGGGGCTTTTGGTAATGCTGCAACAAATATTGTCTATCCATTTACGGTGCTTGCTCTTGGCTTGGCTTTACTTATAGGTGACGGAGCGGCATCAGGATTCTCGATCGCACTTGGAATGAATGAGAAAAAGAGCGCTGAGAAATTTGTCGGGAATGGTTTGGCAGTGCTTGTATCAGTATCTGTAATACTTTGTATAATCGGATTCATTTTCCGTAAAGGTATACTCAGCCTGTTTGGCGCCAACCCTGCGGAGGAGTTGTGTTATCAATATGCTACGGATTATTTCCTCGTAATCTGTTCCGGTCTTCCTTTCTACATGATAGGTCAGGGATTAAACGGAAGCATCAGAGCTGATGGTTCCCCTAAGTACGCAATGTCATGTACACTTTCGGGTGCAATAGCCAACCTGATCTTAGATCCTGTGTTTATATTCATGTTCGGCATGGGTGTCAAAGGGGCTGCTATAGCTACTGTTATAGGCCAGATCATAACATTTGGCATGAGCGTTACTTATCTTTTCAGACCAAAGCAGTTCAAGATAAGCAGGGAGTCATTATGCCTTGATCTGAAAGTTATAAGCAAGATCGCAAGTGTAGGAATGGCTTCACTTATCGTTCAGCTGTCCATAGTCATAATCATTGCCGTAAATAACAATCTTCTTGGCAAATACGGATATGAGACTTATGCAAGTACAGGTATCGCATATGGAGCTGTAACACCACTGGCTGTAGTGGGAATAGTAATGAAAGAATTCGGGATCGTTGTATCTGTCGTAATCGGCATCAGTCTTGGCGGGCAACCGATAATCGGATTTAATCTTGGTTCAGGTAAGATGGACCGTGTTAAAGAGACTATTGCAGTTATTACCAAATTGATACTTGCAGTCGGCACGATATCGTTCCTTGTTTTCGAACTCATACCTGATGCAGTTATAGGATTGTTCGGGAAAAATAATACGCCGGAGTATATGGAATATGCGAGACTTTGCATCAGGATCTTCCTGGGAGGCATCATACTTACCTGCTTTATAAAATCAGCGGCGATCATGCTTCAATCAATGGGAAACAGTTTTAAATCCACATTGCTCGCTCTTTTACGCGATGTGATCATTTTTGTTCCTGCTTCCATCGTTCTTGCTGCAGTATCCCACAGTATCGTTACTATGCTTTGGGCAGCTGTGATATCCGATGTGATATCGGCAGTTATCGGATTCATATTCATAAGAAATACCATAAAGGGAATCTCGAAAACCGAGAAAAATACCAAATCAAAAGCTATAGCTGATCTTGCTATCGAGAAAGCTAAATCGTAATTCTGACAATATGAACAACGTGTAGATTTGTGCATTTCGAGCACTTCAGACCATAACGTCTAATTGGAGTAAAATAAATAAAAGACAACGTGTAGCTATCGACTGCGTAAATCCGGTTGGCGCTGCATGTTGTTTTATTTTTTGAACAGGAGATAAGAAAAATGAAAAGAGTAGAATCAGCATGTATATGTCAGAATCTTCATTTCTTGCTTAAGGAAGATGCACCTCACGACTATGCAGTCAGACTTGTCAAAGAAGAAGTGGAAAAGTACAAGACTTCATTGGACAGAAGTCATACCAAGTATAAGATCGTCAGCGAAGAAACGCTCGAAGACGGTTCGATAAAGATCGAGATCAAGAAGCAATACAGTACCAGCCCGGTTGGTGATTATCTGAACTGATCATGAATCAAATAGATATCGTTAAGAGAAATATCTATGCTCTGTATAAGGAGCATAAGCCAGTTCATGCCTGCATTAGATTAAGGCATATGAAATCATGTGAGCAGAACAGCATAAGTGCTGTTATTAAAGCTGTTTATGCTAATGTTTTTGAAATAGAAGAGATTAATACAAAGAAACCAAAAACATATACTTTTCAGTATGTTGATGTGATTACCAAAGAAATAGATATCCAAGAACTTGAGGGGACATTGCCTAAGAACATAGATATAAAGCGCCCCAGACCACGAAAAGTCTATTAGAATTTATCCGGGTTTTGTGATAGTACTCTGAGCGTTAAAAACATAAACGACACATGTAGTGCTCTGCACGTAAATCTGATCACGGTACATATGTTATCTGGTGGATTACGGGCGGGCACTATTTTTGTGTCTGCAAGGTCTTTATGCCTGGAAATCAATTTCAGAGAAATCTTCATCAAGCTTTCTTTACTTGCATGGTATAATTCTTGTTGTGGGGTAACTTTTAGAAAACAAAATAATTAGCAAAAAGGACCAGACATAATGCCTTATAACTATTCATATCAGCTTGATCCTAATCCCAATCTGGTTTCTTTGGATAAGGTTAAGTTTGATCCTGTTACCGAAGAACATAGAAGCCGCATCGAGGCAGAAACGCAGCTCTTCCGGCAAAAGCGGCGGAAGGACCTGATAAGATCCATAGCCTTTTTCGTGATATCCTTGCTGCTCATCGTTCTGGGTGTGATCTTATGGCTCAAAGTATCGGTCATCCTTCTGTTTCTTCCGGTGTTTATAGCGATACCTTTCCTTATCATTGCAATAATCTCGTTGATTTCATGCGTGGGATTTAAGGTCACAGGCATAAAGGAATGCCGGGTCACTCACCTGGAGACCCATAAGTATTATACAGACAATGCCTATGATATGCCTGTGGAAAGGAGCACTGACCGGGTTACAGTCAGGATAGAAGACACCGGTGAAGAGGTCTCCGTCGTGACTGATGCTTATACCCAGATGCACTGCATTGAGGGCAAGAAGGTCTGGCTTCTCAAAACATCCAAAGGAACGATGATTTCTTTCGTATGATCTCTTCCTGAACGATAATATCAACAGATTTGTAAACTAATCCAACCGTGACTGGGATGTGCGTGGAATTGTACCTTTTTAAGGGCTAAAAGAGTACGGTTTTGTGCTTTGCGAGTTACAAAGGCATTTATGGTACTATTTTCGAGGGTGAAAAAGTACGATTTGAGGTTTTGCTCTTAGCCGTAATAATACTGAATTAATTAGACTAAACCCAAGAAAGATTTTCGGGGTTTTTAAGTGCAAAATCATAGCGGAAGATCAGCAATGCACAGGTATAGACACATAGCCGTTTGATCCGCTCATTTACGTCATGCTTTATGCGGGTCATCTTATAAGGATTCCTTTTTAGCTTAGCTATTAGGACAACCAGCGTTCAGCACCAGACGATAGTAATATTATCCTTTTCCATAAAAATCGAATAATTCTCTAAATCCTCTTATCCTCTTAAGGAAAGATACGAGATAAATATGTTGTTCTTGACTGATAATGAACGTTATCATATACTCTAACGACTGTTATCGCATAGGAGGTGTTTTTCCATGAGCTTTGATTCAAATAGGGAAAAGATATTGAATGCAGCATTGAATCTTTTCTCGAGTCGTGGCTACGACGGCACGTCAGTCGATGATATTGCATCGGAATGCAGAATGAAGGCCCCTAATCTTTACAGGTATTTTAAGGGCAAGGAAGAGATTTTTAAGTGTATAGACAGTATTGTGGAAGATCAATATAAGTCATCGATGGGAATGGGATTGAATTCGATGCTGTGGATCCATAATGCTGCAGAGCTTAAAACTTTCAGCATGCACCAAATAATGTTTACCCTGACAAACGAAAATGTTATCAAAGTCAGGAAGATGACTACTATAGAGCAATTCAGAAATGAGTTCTTGAGCCATAAAGCATCAGACCATCAACTGAATTTCACTCTAAACCAGTATTCCGATATATTTTCAGATCTGATCAAGTATGGGCAGATTTCAGAAGATGACCCCGCCATGTTGGCTTTAGAGTACATTTCCCCTGTAACAGTACTTATCCAACTCTGCGACAGAGAGCCTGATAAGAAAGAAGAAATTCTGAAGAAAATTGAGTGTCATATTGATCGCTTTATCGATAAATATTTCATAAAAGGAGAGAGGAAATAAAAGATGGAAAGGAAAAAATCAATCTTATTTTGGGCTATTACTTTTGGAGGGCCTGTAATTCTTGGCATCATGATGGGAATAGTGTTTTATTCGGGCAATAGTACGGGCATATTTCCCGTTGTCTGGATGTTCCTGCCGGCAGCTGCCGTGATGATCGGACAACTTACTGCTAAAAGAAAAGACGATGGGCAGGTCAAACTTCCTAAGCGATTTATCATCACCTTTCTCGCAACTACAGTTGTGGAGATAATTGTGTCTTGTCTCGCGTTCTTTATGGACGGAAACACAGTAACTCTTATCGGAAACTTCGTTTTCATGGCAGGAAGTGTTTTGTCACTTATCTTTCTCCTTACCGAGAAAAAGGAAACACGCAAAGCATACGGTCTTTCAAACCAAAAGATCGGCAAAGGGATCATTTACATACTCATATTCCTTGTCATCTATCTGATCATTGCCACAGGTCCTGTAATTGTTGCCCTGCTGGCAGAGGGCGAAAAAGTCACTATGGAATCATTGGGAATTACCACAGCAGGAATACTAAATGCCGTTTCTTTGCCGTTCATGTTCTTCCTGACTTTCCTTCCATATTTTGGTGAAGAGTACGGATGGAGATATTATCTTCTTCCAAGGCTCATGAGAAGATTCGGCGGAAGATCATCGCTCTTCATCGTTGGTGTTGTCTGGGGGCTGTGGCATGTGCCGATCAACATGTTCTTCTATTCACCAGATACAGCAGTACAAAGTATCTTAACCCAAGTAATTGCGTGCATAGGGTTCTCTGTTTATTTCGCATATGCATACATGAAGACAGACGGCAATATTTGGGTAGCAGTGGCGATACATTTTCTAAATAATAACCTTGCTGCAAGCTTTGGCGGTGGGGATGGCTCCGGGAAAGAATATTCATGGATCTCTGTCGCAATAGCAGCAGCCGTTTACATCATACTTTTAGTACTGCCGTTCATATTCTCGAAAACATTCTCTAAAGCAAACACTGAGGCGTTTGTAACCAGAATGCTTACACCTGCTGTAGTGCCGGATACTACCCAAGCAGTTGCTGCAGAACCCGTAGATGCAACCAGTCCCGTCACTTCATCTATAAGCGAAGAAGAGGCCTCAGATGAGACTTTTTCGAACAAAGACTGATCAAAATCAATGGATTGATTAGAACTTGTATCAGGTAAAGTTTTTTTACGCAACATAAGATAAAGGGGTGTCGCAAAAGTGAAGCAAATTCACTGAGCGGTCCCCCTTTTTTATGCTCAAAACCACGTGTTTTTCAGGCCATCAAGCCGCTAAAAGCCGTTCTGAAGTATAATCTCAGGTTAAAGATCAGAAATCCTTCATCATAGCTCTGAGATCATCATCTGATTTATCCTGGATTGACGACTCGTCGAAGAACTTGGCCTCCATGACCGCAACAGCTTTTCCGTCCTTAACAAATACAATATCGTAAACACCGGGTTGTGCGTTATCAGGACTCAGATAGAGAGCACCCCACTGATCGGCTGCCTCCTCGGGCTTTGCTAAAGTGCATGTTGCGAGCACTTTGGTGTCTTCTTCGGTGAAGCCCATATCCGTATAAACATTAGCATCGTCTGCATGCTTATATACGTATACCCATAAACCGTCGTTGACGCTCGTATCAGGATAGAACTCGACCCACTCGTCCAACTGAAAAATGCATCTTATACCCTTTACGTCCGGATCCTTCGCATTGAATTCCTCAGAGCCGACCTGATTACCTTTCACAGTTAAGCCCTTGATAACAGGGCCGCCGTCAGCATCTTTATCAAACTGATAGAGCTCACCGGGGAGCAGCACGATGGCACCTGCATCTGAATTATTATTCTTGGTTGCATCCGAATTACCGCCGGCATCTTCACCGGCAACGGAATCTTTTGTGGTTTCCCTGTCAGCTGTTGATGTCCCGTTCGAATTAGCGCATGAAGATAGCGACAGAAGCATCATGGCTGAAATGATCAGTGCTAAAATCTTTTTCATTTTGGTGTCCTCCAAAATAAGTAAATGCCTTCTGTAAAATATCTGAACAAAATGAATATCTCCTTCAGACAAGGTTATTATATCATTCGAAGTTGATCAATACCGACAAGAGAACAGGATTTGTTTTCGGATTATATTCAGAGAGGTGCCATGTCTAAGCTCATCCTTACGGATTTGGATTAGAAATAGGGCATTTCAGTTTTTAAGCCAACAAAAAGCTAACCGAAATTGAACCCAGACCTTTTCCAAGAATAATGTACAACTGTGTTTTCCGGGCCAACTTGATGTCCCCAAAATGCTATCAAGAGATTTTTACTGCGATGTTATAATATGGAAGACAGAGAGATTCCTTCGTCGATGAAGTTTTTATTTTGTTAGTGTGTATTTTTATGAGGGAAGATTATGATTACTTACGAAGAGATTAAAAACAACGAAGTTATTAAGACATATATTAAAGCAGCGGATGATTCACTTAATGCCTTGGGTTATACAGAGCACTCTTTTCCTCACGTGACTTATGTAGCGGAGAAGGCAGGAAGCATATTAGAAACTCTCGGCTATCCTGAAAGAATGGTTGAGCTTACTAAAATTGCAGGATATATGCACGATATCGGTAATGTAATTAACCGCGTGGACCACAGCCAAAGCGGTGCAGTTATGGCTTTTAGAATTCTTGATAATTTGCATATGGATCCGTCTGAAATTGCCATGATTATCTCTGCTATCGGTAACCATGATGAAGGTTCCGGTGTTCCTGTAAGTCCCATGGCAGCAGCTCTTATTCTGGCTGATAAAAGTGATGTAAGACGTAATCGTGTCAGAAACGATGACATGTCTACTTTTGATATCCACGACAGAGTTAATTATTCAGTTAAGAAGTCCGAACTTAAGATTAATGAGGCACACACCATTATTAAGCTTAAGCTTTTTGTTGATACTCATTATGGTTCCGTAATGGATTATTTCGAGATCTTTATGCAGCGAATGATGCTCTGCAGAAAAGCCGCTGAGAAGCTTGGTCTTCAGTTTAAACTCATGATTAACGAGCAGCAGCTGATATAAAATCGCAACTGGAATATCACTAAATAATCTGCAGGGGATTTATATGAAAAAGGCAAAGAAGTTACTATTCCAGGCTGCTTCACTGATAATGGCAGCAGTCATGTTTACAGGCTGTTATTATCCATTAACGGGTAAGCAGAAAGGTTGGATCAGCCAGATCGAGAAGTACTATCCTGACGATACATTCACATATGTGGGACACAGCACGGTATCCATGGGAGTCACAAGCCCTTCCTGCATAAGCCTTGAATCAGAAAACTTCCCTCATGTTGATGTTCAGATCTATGAGGTCGACGGAAAACTTTACAGCAATTATCCCCGTTATTATCATGAGGAAGCTGTCACGGAATACTTCTCTGATCTGATAATTTCATGTTTTGGATGTGATTACGTAGAGCTCGAAATGACCGACACGGCAGATAAGCCCCTTAAATATGTAAGCGACGAAAAGTACATTGAAAAATATGCCATCCATCACTATATTGCATATGTGTACTATGAAGAGGGTCACGCTTATCCCACTGAAGATGAGCTTGGAGAAATGGCACTTGATTATTTTCAGCATATAACCACAGATAATGATGATCGGGGAAATGCGTTCAGCCTGTGTTTCGTCCGTCCGGGCGGCTCAAAAAAACACAATGATCTAGATATGAATTATACGTTCGGGTTGCACGATGGTGTTGCATCTCTTTACAATGACAAAGAGAAATCTTATGTATTCAAAGGACCACTGGAAGATTTTATATAAATATGTATTTCTACCTAAGCACTAACATTTCATAGTAATCATTGTCAGCTTAATCAACAGTTAAGGCAACTAATCCAACCGTGACTAGGATGTGCGTGGAATTGTACTTTTTTAAGGGCTAAAAGAGTACGATTATTGGCTTTGCAAGTTGCAAAGGTGTTTTTTGTACCTTTTTAAGGGCTAAAAGAGTACGGTTTTGTGCTTTGCGAGTTGCGAGTTACAAAGGCATTTATGGTACTGTTTTCGAGGGTGAAAAAGGGTGAAAAAGTACGATTTGAGGTTTTGCTCTTAGCCGTAATAATCCATAATTTAACCGACAAAGACCTGGGAGCAATCTCAGGTCTTTTGTATGTTTGAGCAAGTATTAAGTTTAACGATGCACCATTTTTTGAGTATCATTCAGGAATATAACACTGCCCAACGGGATCAGATTGGGATTAGGATCAAAATGATACCTCCACTCCGAATCCATTATCACATCTAGTCCGGATCTGTCATCAGTTTATCCGGTCTTTATAGGATGGAACAGATCCAGGCTGCAAGGGCCGATGCCGCCGGGAATATGACCAGGAGCTTAAGAAGCTGGCTTTTGATATTGTATCCGTACTTCCTGCCGTTATATACGGGTGCCACCTCCGGGTAGTAAAACTGGAAGAACTGGAACTTACAGAGCAGGAACCAGTCAAAGAAGATCATGTCATAGACCTTATAAGTGGTGAAGATCAGAACGAACCTTATGAAAAACTGCCAGAATGAAAAATCACACCTGAAACCGTCCCAGATCGACACGACCCCTATGCCCAATATCATGATAATACTGATGGCCATAAGCACCCACCCCATGGTTTTCGCACCGTAGAAGATCTCGCCGGTCCTGGGCTTCAGAAGTTCCAGAGCCTCCTTCGGCGCAGATGACAAAAACTTATCATTCCGGATCATCGTTACCGCTGATATCAGCATAAGAGTCATCGCCGCACAAAAACATATTGCCAAAAAGAACGTTAATAACATGTCTGTCATTCTCCTTATAACTTCATTCAATTCAGACTGGATTATACAACAATTAGTTAGCAAGAGCTAACCTTATGCTGAACGATGCACCGGTTTGGAGTATCATTCAGGTAATCCCGTCTATTTTGGGAAAAACCTGATCATAATCCATTTCATCAGTTGAACCTGTACTGATTTTTTCCGTCAAATGACACCAGCATAAACAATGTTGTAATTGGTCTATAGCTGTCATAGTAGCTATAATAATTGGAACAGGTATAATAGGTTAAATTGTCAGCAAAATGAACTGCAACATTTATATATCTCTATTTGTATTTAAAGTATCAGTCGTAACCGGAGGAGAACTTAAAGATGCTTAACCCAAAACACATTTTGATATGTATCCTTGTCGCAGGCTTTGTTTTCACTTTGCCGGCCTGTTCTAACGTGACTGATACTAAAGCTTCCACATCTGCAACATCAACAAGATCGTCGAACTATAAGGCGCCTGATATGCCGGATAACATGGATCACGAACCTCCGCAGGGAATGGGATTCGACATTTCAAATGAAGATATCTTCGAGAAGGGTTATTATGCAGTTCAATACGATTCATTCTCAGGTGCTTATTTTTCGTGGTCATCGACAAACAATTCCGATTCAGACATAGAGTGGAGCGTATATGTTTCTGACAATGAACTCTCTGAAGATGAGATTAAAGAGTTATCCAAAACGAAATCTCTTGGGGTCAATGAAGGCTCGGACGCAGTAGCAGAGGGGCAGTGGATAATTGTTATTTGTAACATAAATAAAGAGACTGCAGATGCACCGGTCGACTCGACTTTCCATCTCTCAAGTTTCAGGAACTATGCATGACGGCTCTCAAGTCCTGCTATAAAGATGAACAGATTGAGAAACTGGCTGATAATTGCTATCTTGTCAGACATGCCGGGTCATGGTTCGGATAGTCATCAGAAAATACGACTAAGGAGTCAGGTTCAAATGTTTGTCGTTTTACAGGAGACGGGAATATGAGAAGTAATCTTATATATTGCAGATAGCTTTGATAATGCAGTGAAAATTGGAATGGAAGGCTTAAGAAACCTTTCAGGTGAAGAATGCTAAATTAGCAGGAAAGATGTCAATGAGGGATATATGAAGCTATACATATTGTGGCATGTTCATGCGCTCGTTGATGATTATGGCGAGCATGACGAGGAGAAGCTGATAGGAATCTATTCATCCAGCGAAAAAGCACAGGAGGCCATTCAAAGCCATAAGAATCTGGAAGGATTCAGGGATCTGCCATTGGAGTGCTTTGAAATCCACGAAACTGAACTGGATAGGTCAAGTTGGAATGACGGCTTTACGACAGCTCGCTATGTGGAATAAATTAACAGTATTACAGGTGAGAAAAGCCATGAAGAAGGCTAAATTATTTGCAGCCGTTGTTTTAATTGCTTCTATGCTTTCATCGTGTACATCGGTGACGCAGGGGAAGACTGAAAACCATAATAGTCAGTCTCAGATTGAGCACGAGGCAATGGAGCAGTTCGAAAATGTCTTTCTTGAAGCTCTCAAAGATAAGGACAGCGACAAGATCATCGACTGTTTCTCTGAGCAGTCTCGTCAAAGAACCGATGATTTTGATGAGGGTTGTGAGTATATTTTCGAGCTTTATAACGGAAATGATAATCCGGAAGTTGTAGAGGGCTGATATGGATTCTTACGCAACCACTGTAAAAGTAAGAAAGATAATGGGCTTCAAGGATATTCGTAAAGGACTTATTCCGCTTCTTCTCTGGCCTGTTCTTATGATAGCAAGCCTTATCATCGGTGTAAGGGTTACGCCATTTGCACTTCTTGTGATGCTGATCCTCTTCTTTGCGATAATACCGATCTGCGTATACTTGGGTAAATTGACCGCACCTTTTCGCGGAAAAGAGTCTTTCGAGAAAAAGGAAGTAATATTTACCGTAAAAGGCGAAAAGCTTTACACGGATAAAATAGAACTTGAGGTTGAATGGGATGAGACTGATCACTCTGTATTCGTCGATAACACATATCTTTATAAACCATTTAAGCATCAGAAAGGAACTGTGGTAACGAGATTTGCCGGTATTATCGAAGAGCCTTTTGCAGACGGTTTTATGAGCTTTCTTAAGGAGAATGAAGTAGAGGTTATGGATTCAAAATCGGGAAAGAGAATTTAATATGCAGCGTAAATTAACAGCAGAAGAACGGCACATCTTACTTGAAAATCCGGAACTTGTGATGTTCGCTCCGAAGGGAACGAATTACTTAAAGCTTTGGATAGTAGTTGAAGTGTTTTTCTTTATTGTTCTGATTATCGGGCTGGTTTTCCGGAATGCTGTTCCCTTTTTTAATACGAATCTCTTTATAGGTATTACAATGACCGGGATATTTGCTCCGGGTCCTGTTTTGGTATTGGTTATGTTCTTGACAAGTAATCCTAAGTCTTGGGGAAAACCTAACAAGAGACAGCAAAAAACGCATTATCTGAGGGAACTTAAGAAGAGCATGCCGAAGGAACCAATGATAAATATAGTGACTATTGAGGGTGTTGTTCCTCATGATGGAGCGGTCTACTTTCACGTTGACGGCAAAAATGATAGTTGGGGTTTAACAACATACGTCGCTAATCCATTTAATCTTGATAGTGGGACCAAGATTGTTATTGTTTACGGGAATAATTTCCACGCATTTATAAAAAGAGCTCCACAAACCGAGAGTTTGTATGAATCTTTATTGCAGGAAGGTGCTAATAATGTGGTTTAAGATGTATCCGTGGGTGCTCCCGATAATTATTGGCGTTATTGGAAGAAGAGTTTGAGCAATGGTTATTGTTTGAACACACAAAGGATAGTTCAGGAAGATTCATGACTGCATATAATAAGAGATTATCGTTTGATTAATCATCAGATTTGTAAACTAAACTAACCGTGACTGGGATGTGCGTGGAATTGTACTTTTTTTAGGGCTAAAAGAGTACGATTATTGGCTTTGCAAGTTACAAAGGTGTTTTTTGTACCTTTTTAAGGGCTAAAAAAGTACGGTTTTGACTGCTTTGACTGTTTTGCAAGTTGCAAGGGCATTTTTCGTATTTTTCGAGGGTGAAAAAGTACGATTTGAGGTTTTGCTCTTAGCCGTAATAATACTGAATAAAACATACTAAGCCCGGGAGCAAATCTCGGGCTTAAATATTGTGGTTAGCTATTCATTAGATTTGGTTAAACAGGTAAGTAATACACAACCCCAATTATTATAGTCCCGTTATTAAAGAGTGACTCATCAAAAACTGCACAAAAATGAAAGTCAAAGATAGTCAAAAATGATTAGCACTCACCTCTTGCGAGTGCTAATTGACGGACTATAATGTAGTCAGAACAAAGGAACGAGGATCAAAGAAGAAATCAGACCTCCACCTCTTGCTCGGATAACAACAATTCAAAGGAGATGATTAGTATGTTGATGTCCGGTTTATTTGGAGAAGATTTGTTTGATGATTTTTGGGGTTTCCCTACGAGAGAGCTTGCTAATATCGACAAGCAGCTTTACGGAAAACACGCGCAGAACCTCATGAAGACCGATGTCCATGAGAACGAAGCAGATTATGAGATGGATATGGATCTTCCGGGATTCAAGAAGGATCAGATCCAGATCAATCTTGAGAATGGTTACCTTACCATCAGTGCCGCTAAGGAGCACGACAGTGAGAAAAAGAAGCATGGCAAGGTCATTCGTCAGGAAAGATACGCAGGATCCATGCAGAGGAGCTTCTATGTCGGTGAAGGTGTAAAGACCGAAGACGTTAAGGCAAAGTACGAAGACGGTGTATTAAAGCTTTGCATCCCGAAGAAGGAACTTAAGGCTCTTCCTTCCAACACAACGATCGCCATTGAAGGCTAAAGAACAGTTACAAGAACAATGAACAAGGCTCGGGGCTTACATCTCCGAGCCCTTTTCATATAATATGGCTTCAGTCTAATATGAGATAGAAGCTTTTACTAAAAACAACAACCCTCAAGAAAAATGTCAGATTCCAATATCTGGCATGTCAAATAATCGACTGTTACTTTTCTATTAAATGGGCTCACGGATAAGAAGTATATACAAACCCCCATCAAATCCAGTTGTATAATAAACTCCGGGAGGATTGATCTATGGACTTTATGTCAATGCTGTTCTATTTCATGATCTACTCATTTGCAGGCTGGGTGATAGAGGTTGCTTATCATGCTGTCACAATGGGAAAAGTCGTTAACAGGGGATTCCTTAACGGCCCTATTTGTCCTGTCTATGGAGTGGGAGTGTCTCTGGTACTGGTCGTTATGCAGGGACTGGCCAAACAGAATATCGAGACGAGTAATCCGCTGGTCCTTTTCGCTGTGGGGATAGTGATCGCCACGCTTGCCGAGCTGGTCGCGGGATTCCTGCTGGATAAGCTTTTTCATGCTAGGTGGTGGGATTACAGCAATGAGAAATTCAACTTGAACGGGTATATTTGCTTGTCGTTCAGTATTGTTTGGGGGCTGGCGATAGCTTTCGTGCTGAGGGTGGTGCAGCCTGTGGTGGCAGGACTGGTGGCGAAGATCCCTCCGGTGGCCGGGTACATTATACTGGCTGTACTATATACTGTTTTTGTGATCGATATAATCCTGACGACGCTGTCTGTGCTGAAATTCAATAAGCAGCTAGAGCAGATGTCCGACCTGCGAAATGCTATCCTCAAGGTGAGCGACGGAATGAGCGAGGTGATCGCAAACGGTACCATCAGGACAGTCAGCAAGTTCGATGAGAGTAAGGAGAAGGTGGAAGAGCGCCGGGCTGAACTTGAGATTAAGCTGGAGGCACTGCGCAAAGATATGACGCTTCATGCCCTCTACGGACGTGGAAGGATATTGAAAGCCTTTCCTCATCTGAAACACAGACGATATGGTGAGATATATGAGTGGCTGAAAAGCAGGCTCGATCGTGAGAAAGGTGATCCGGAGTAGCGCCGCGGGATCTTGTTGTGGCAACAGGCTCGAATATTAACTTATCTCTATAACTTAAAACTTAATAGCCCCGGAAAGCCATTCCGGGGTTTAGCCCGTTATATTTAAGATTTTATCTTCTCCCGGTCTTGATGAAATCGATCAGTTCTTCAAGATCGTCAAATTCATCATAATCACCCATGATTCCTTCACGGTGGTAGACGATACCGGCCTTCTCGTTCTTCTCAAGGCAATCGAGAAGAGATTCTACACCATACCTTTTGGCAAACTCAGCGAAGGCGCGGGCTTTGATCTTATCTGCATAAAGTCCTTTACGGCAGTTTGCAGGCTCACATTCATAACACCCGGCTAAATCCTTATTGATTCCGCATCTTCTCACTTCACACCATTCAGCATCTTTGCACCATGACAGTTCTTTGTATCCGTCCCTTTTACATCCCTTGCATATAGTGTTTTCCGAACAAAGACAACATGCCAATCCACATCTTGCAATTCCCAGTTCACGTTTCATATACATCTCCCTTTATCTCACATCAATCTGATAGTCCGTTATCCTGTTTATTATTCCAACCAAGAGAAATTGACTATTTATAGCCAATAACTAAAGTCCAATCATACCCACAGGACAATAATATGCATTTCTGTTCAGTGGTAATATTGATTCTCCCGTATCGATGATCAATCCCTTATCTAAAGTTACGTATTCAATATTATCAAACAGGGTTCTCACCATTGTTGATTTCCCTGTCTGTCTGGCTCCATAAAGGGTAATGCATGCAAACTCACCGGCAGCTTTCAAAACAGTCTTTTCCAATTGTCTATGATAATACAATGTCATTACCTCCAATTCCTTAGTTGAGATGATTATAATCCGAACTCTCGGCAAAAATAACAACACAATGCTATTTTTGCCGAACTTATTCAGTATCAATCAGATTTTTGTCAGCTCAAACAAAGTTCTTATCAGCCTTTTTCCAGAACGAGAAATGGTATCCATTGGTACAGTAAATCAGCAATATAACCTACCAAGCCCGGAAGCAATCTCCGGTTTTAATTTCGTGGTTAGCCACTGCTAACATATGGTGTATAATCCATATTATGCTTGCAGCATCTTCTCTAATGAGAAGCAACAAGTCATACGGAGTAACATATCAGGAAGAGAGAGTTGTCAAGGAGGAAGAACAATGCAAAGATCGCTAAAATACAGAATCTTATTAGGGCTTTGCAGGTTATTCAGACTGCAGAGGATTATGGAGCTTCCTCCGGAGAAGGCACAGAGACTGTTCAAGAAAGCATACAAGGGAGTGGTAATCCCCGAAATGCATGATGACATAATAGACATAAAGGATGAACAGGTGCTCGGCTCCACATGTCTCTGGTACCGACACAAAAGCGGCAATGACAGGGCATGTATATATCTTGTTGGTGGTGGAATGCTAAAGTATCCAAAGCCCGGACAGGCGAAAGAAGTGCTGGATCTTGCAAAGGAAACGGGCGTGGATTTCGTTCTTCCGTATTATCCGCTTGTTCATACAGGAAATACGCTGACGGATGTTTACGAGATGCTGTTTGCCTTGTATAAAGAGATGCTGAAAAAGTATTCTTCTGAAAACATATACTTTCTGGGGGGATCCAGCGGAGCAAATCTTGCTTTGGGAATGATCTCATATATCAATAATGAAGGGGAGAAACTTCCTATGCCGGGTAAGGTGTATGCCGGTTCTCCCGGCTCATTACTCATATCTGATGAGGAAAAGAAAAAGGCAGAGAAACTGGACAAGACGGACGTGATCATGAGCCAGAAGGCAACACATTCCGTGTGGGAGGGGATGACCGGAGGCAAAAAAGTTGCGGATTACATGGAATCGCTTCAACTTGGAAATTATACAGGGTTAAAGGATGTGTATCTTACCTTTGGAGGCGATGAAGTATTTGCAGCTGCAGCTGATTCGATCAAGGCGAGACTGGAACAATATGGTGTTCATGTCACGATGGAGGTGGCTCCGGGCATGTACCATTGTTATGCTGTTATTCCACTCGTAAAGGATGCCAGACCTGCATACCGGAGGATGGTTGCATATATTCGGAATTAGGCAGGAAAAATACTCATGTATAACTATTTATTTTGGGGCATAGTAGGAATTATAAGCGGGCTCTTAGCTGCGTTGGCTGATGTGCCTCTGGTGAAGCCCGGAAGACCGGATCCCGACACGGCTGTGCTTAAAGGCAAGATTCAGACTTGGTGGGCAGAGGTACCATCCAAACGGTATGTAGCATCATTCTGGATGTCATTTTTAGGTCAGCCCGGAACGTACATTGTAATGTGGCTTCTTGCCGGATTGATAAGTAAAAATAATGAACCCCTTGGCATAGCATTGAGGATAAACACATTCATAGGATGCTTTACAGGCCTGCTTTGTCATGTAGCATTTTGTATCAAACCACTCATATATCAGAGACTGCATAAAAAGCTCAATGATGATGACTGTATTGAGATTATCGATTCTGTTGACCCTCTCTTCAAAGTGCCAATGTTAATCGGATTTCTGACACTTTGGTTGGGCGGCACTATTATTGTCTCGATAGCAATAATAACGGGAGCTCTTTCTGTATCCAAATGGTGTTTGCTGTTGAATCCTGTCGTATCGATAATATTACTTATGACATTGAAGAAAATGAAAGTTAAGATTATTGGTCCTCTTGGAGTGGGATATATGCTTTTTGCAATACTGCTAATCATTGCCGGAGTTGGTTAACTCAGGCAACATAACTGACAAAGAACAAGGGACTGTCTCAGAATGGAGGAGATGGTCCCTGTTTAGTACCATAGAAAGTGTAATTGTTAGAGAGTAATTAACTCCGACAGTTGCACTTTTTCTTATAATACGGGGAGTAATTGGCCTGACGTA
>Ga0256405_10004206_pt1 | contig 27557 bp, 19 predicted proteins | sample RumenRJG_02DNA_FD_189096 | JGI IMG/M metagenome (GOLD analysis project Ga0256405, IMG submission 189096) | Bovine rumen microbial communities from Lethbridge, Alberta, Canada - RJG_02 | ecosystem: Host-associated > Mammals > Digestive system > Stomach > Rumen | place: Canada: Alberta... | reverse complement strand
CTATACCTTCGAAAGCACTCTTTAGTGAGATTGTAGTCATTGTGAAACTACCGCTCTCGGTAGTAGGATTGCCCACATACATATATTGCATGCTACGTGCACGTGTTCTTGTTCTACTTGCGTTCAGGTCAATCTTCACGTCTTTCCATGGTTCAAGAGTCATACGAATTTGTAGATCTTCGGTGCTGTTTGTTGTTGCAGGAGTAGCAACAGAATCGTTGTTAAGCAGCCAACCATTGTTCTTGGCCTTGTCGATGTACGAATCGTCCACCAAAGCGAATGCGAAGTCGAGGCCAGGAGATAGAAGTCCTGCTCCTCGTTTCTGTCCAAAGGCATCACCAACAGTAGGCATGAATCCAGGTAGAGCCATAGAATACTGATTACGGTAGCTTATGCTCACATTGCGCACCATCATGGCAATACGTGCAGCCACCTGAGCAGTCTTATACCATTTTTGGTTGTCTAAAGGTTCCTTAGGCGTAACAGTAACCTTCAGTTTCATGGCAGAATCAACCTTGTTTTTTATGATAATGGTATTATCGTCTTTAGTGCTGTATTTCAGTTTAAAGAGTTTTCCTTCGGCTGTTCTTCCCGTAACCAGAAGTCGTTTGCTTTTTTTGCCATGGTTTACGGTTATAACAGTATCGGGCAAAAGTGTTATTTCTTTTTCAAAGCCTTTTTTATTCTTGGGAAGTTCCTTCTTTTTCTTTTCTTCTTGTTTCTGTTTTTTATTAGTGCTGTTCTTGCTAAGTGATGTGTTTTTGCGCACATTGCGCGCATTGCTTTTGTTGAACCTGTCGTTTGCTTTCTTTAGGAAAGGAATGTGATTGTATAGCTTTTCAAAATTTAATGTGCTTGAAATATTCAGATCACGATTGTTAGTGATGGTGTTTCCAAGTGAAGTACCATCATCAAGTTCTGTGCCACGTAGCCAGTTGTAGGTGGCTGTGTAGTTGGCGTTTGCATTCACCCAGTCGAAAGCAGGAATAAGGTTCAGAGGAAGCTGATAGCTGAGTGTGAAGTTTTGCTGATAGTCGAGTGGAGTGCCCATGTGCTTGATGCTTGTCCACACCGAATCTTTCCAAGCCGAATAGCGGTCGGGGTACAAATCTTTGTTCACAGGTGTGTAAGGTTCTTCAATCTGAGCATTGGTAGCACTCTGGAAGTTCATGTGCAGATTCTTAGTGAGATCCCATCTAAGAGAGAACTGTCTGTTCCACAGAAACTGCTCTGAGAATGTGAGCGGAATACCAGTGTTCTCTAAACTTTCCATATCACGTTCCTGAAGTTCATAGTAGTTGCGTGTCATTTCAGAGTTGAATGCAACACTTTGTGGCAGCCAGTTCAGTCCAAACTTCTTGAATATGTCAAGCCATTTACTCTTGCTTTTTATTTTCTTAAAAGGTTCCCATGCTTTATATACAGGTGTCCAGTTGTAGTTCATTGAGCCACGCCAGTTGTCTTCGTTTTCATAAACCGTAGTTTCTCCCTGTGTGTGGTGGTGAGAATGACTATATGAGAATGAGAAGTTTGCTGGATCATAAGGCATAGGATGGCGTTTAGTTTGAATGCCCACACGTACATTTGATAAAGAGAAATTCTTGTCTATGGTCTGTGTTATGGCTATGCTCGAAATAGAGTCGCGTTCATGCTTGTTGGCTGCAGCATCCAAAGCATCTTTTAGTTCCATATCTGTGTCAAGAGGGTTGTAGCGAGGCTTTTTCTGCTCTTTTGTTACGCTGTAATATAATGGTGCACTCACCTTAGCTTTTTCTGGGAAGAATTTACCCAGCTCCACACTTGCTGTGAAACTATAGTTACTATAGTCGTCTTTTGTTCGTTCTGCAACGCTACTTTCCAGTCCGCCAAAGCCGTTTGACATGTATTTGCCTTGCGCATTTATTGTTCCAAGGTCGCTTAGTTGCATGTTAAGATTTCCTTGTGCAGCCCATCCACCTTTGTTGTTATAGTCTTTTAGTCGCAGTTCGTTAACCCACACTTCACCGCTCTTGCTGTCGCCCGAGAGGTTGCGCACACCAATAATCATGGTTTTTATCTCGCCAAGAGTAGGATTACCCATCACGGTAACCTTGTTGGCAGGGTGATTCTCATCGTAGTCAGAGAAAGCTCTTGAGAACGAAGCAATGCCTTGTGCTTTTGCCTGATTGCGTTTCTTTTTTATTTTAGTGAATATGTCGAGAGGAATATTTATCATGTTCTCTTCTGGCCACACAGCCTCACATCCTGCATGTGAATATCCATCGTAGTGTCCAGGAGGAGTAACCTTCAGCGGAATGAGATATTCATAGTAGTTGTTCTTGTAGTCGCTTCCCAGTCGCAGGAATACAGCCAGCTGTCCATCTTGCAGTGCAGTTTCGTTTGTCTCGGTTGCATTGGCATGAGTAAACATTTGCAGTTGCTTGTATTGGCGCATATCGATAGTGGTGTTTTTGTAAACACACTTTGCTTCGTTGTTGGCAAGATTAGTGACATCCATCTTCAGAGCCTGCTCGTTTTGTTCTGTAAGTTGAGGCTGACTTGGATCTTGCTCACGTGTGATGCCAGGAGGAAGGGTGTAGTTAACAGGAGTTTTGTCGCCATTCTCTTCAATGCTTACTGCACTAACTGCCATTTTACCGCCACCTGATGTTGTGTTGTCGAGATTCTGTTCATATACTCGCCACTCGCTTCTCACAAGGTCAAGACTACCGAAACGCATCACTATTGGGTGTTCAAAACCTGTTAGGAACATGCGCATGAAACGAATACTTGACAAATCGGTTATTCCTCCCACATTCTTCTCATATTCATCTATAGGAATGCGGAATTGATACCATCTCACTTTTTCAGTTTTTCCGTTTCGCAGTTTTGGTTCAGCTTCGTGAACATCAACAATAAAGTTTTGTCCCACTTGCATATCTTTAGGACGTATGCTCACGTGATATTGGTAGTATTTTTCGTATTCATTGAGAGTGTAGTCCTGATTAATATCTTCTACATCAGGAGTGGTTTTGTATGATGTGTCGTAATTCTCTGGGCGATTCTCACTATCGGGTGAGTTGCCTTGAGGATTATTGATGTATTTGTAGCGTCGAAGAATACTTGCTTCTATTTGATCAAGGTCGCGTCCTCTGAAATAGTGATAGTCGTCGTTGGCAACATCCGCCATGATACTGTCAAACACGGCAGGGTTAACCTTTCCTTGAATAGATGAAAGGAATCTCTGATATCCTTGGAATGTTTTTTCTTCTTCATCGGTCAATCCGTTGTAACCAACATCCTGAAGTGCTCTTGCTCCGCTTGATGTTGCAAAGGCATAGGTTATGTTTGACTGTGTAGGCACCTTTCCCCATTGTGTCCATGTGAAATTCATACTACCGTCAACAGGCATGCCACTTTCGTAGAATTTCTTACCGTCGTGTAGCACATCCTCGCTCACCTCACCAAGATTGATATAAAAGTCGCCGCCATAGCTGTCGGCATCATCTTTTTGATTTGAATATAGGAAAGGGTCGAGTAGCCAAAACTCAATGTATTGTATGTTGGCAGCCTCAAAGTCGTTAGTGTCGAGTTTGCGCATCATTCCTCCCCAATGTTGTTTAGGATTGGATAGAGTACCATTAGCATTTAGGTCGGGGTTGAAATTATACGGACCTCTTTCGTTTGGATAATATGCAAGGTTCAAGATGCTTAGTGTGTTGCTTTGTCCAGAATAGTTGCTGTAGTCTCGGTTTGGGAACAGCTCACGCATATACACCTCTCTTACATAGTGGTTTGAGAGTTGTTCAAGGTCGCTCTTAATGTGTCCTGGGGTAAGACTGCTACTGCGTCTTGTGAACAGTGGGTCTATGGTGTACCATGAAAGTAGTGAGCGGTTGTAACTACTTGTGAGTCCTGTTTTATCGGCACTCTCTCTAAATATTGACGGGGTGCTTGAAATAATCCAGTTAGTTGGTGTCATCACGTCAATAGCCGATTTGCTGTTCTCAAAGTCGTCAAGATACGATGCGTTGTCTTGTGTGTTGCGACTTTGCCCCGCAATGAGCTGTGCAAACTCTCCTGTGAATGAAATTTGTGATGGCTGAGACAGGTGCAGTAGTGGCAGTTTGTCGAGCATGTCGGTGAGCCATTGACTTTCTTTCTTCCAGTTGATATTTAATCCCCACAGAGTGTTGTTCAAAGGTTCTGCGCCCATAGTCACCTTTGTTGTCATGGCTTGTTCCTGCAGATGCTGAAGTGTACCGCTTATCTGGAAGTTCTTATTGAAGTCGTATTCCCAGTTTACACCAAACATCGTTTTGCGCATTTGTCCATAGTCGCTATTGCTTTCAAGCGACACATTTACTTGTGTGCCTGCATCGATGATGCTTTGGTTAAGAATGGTAACCTCTCCAGCGCTATAGTCAACACTATAGTCAGAACCTTCTGTTAGTTTTACTCCACCCGCAGTTACAACAACACTTCCTTGCGGAACATTGTATGCTCCCAGGGAAATAACGTTGGCCGATGTACCACGGAACTGTCCCACAAGGTTGAATTTATCTTTTTCTGCAATCTGCTTTGCAACAGTCTTTGTAGAGTCATAAAGTTCGGTGAAGGCATATTTGTTTGCGTTTTCAGCACTTACACCTTTGCTCACCAAATAGTCGTATAGATATTTTCCGAAAGGTTCTGTTGCAGGGAAAAACACTCGGCCGTTGCTCACAGTGTAGCCTTCAACAAAGTCAAAATATCCGTTGCTGTGTGGTTTGTTGTTATTGTCAAGACGATCGGCTCCAAGTAGTTTGATAATAGTTTGGTCCTTTACTTGTGCTTCAGGAATATAGCTTAGATACACACCTGTTGTGTCACTTTGGTATTTCACGTCGAGGCGGAATTTTTCTTTCTCTACAGATGACGCAAGATAATACACATTCTTCATCATCAAATCCCAGTTGCCTTGTTTAGGGTTGTTGCTGGTGTTCTTCAGCGATTTCACGAACAGAGCTTTCTCTGTGTCGGTGATGTCAGAAGCAAATTCTCCCACTTGATATGTTTTACCGCCATAGGTGTATTCATAGGCAACAGCCAGCACCATGTCGGTTTGTATTCCTGATTTCAGTGAAATGTATCCGAGCGCATTGTTCACTGTGTATTCTGATGAATTTAGCAGTCGTGCACTTTCAAGTTTTTCATAGTCGCTTCCTCCAACAAGGCCTGCACCGTCGAGCACTGATGATGTTTGGTCAATGAGTCGTGCATCGGCAAATAGTGTAGTCATTTGCTGATACTCGTCGTTAGCTGTGTTCTGTGGTATGGCAACACCAGTTGAAGTCCATCTGTTGTTGCTTATTCTGTTTGCCTCACCAAGGTCGGTGAGTGCAACAATGTCTCGTGTGTTAGTTGTTGTCGCGGTTTTGTTTGTAACCCATATTTCCACGCGATTAATGTTTACGCCTGTAGTGAGGTTAGGCAATGTTTTCATTGCTGCATCATAATGGTCGTGGAAATATTGTGAAAGGAAGAAATGGCGGTTTTCCTCGTAGTTGGCAGCGTCAATCTCAAATGGGGTGAACTGTTTTCCTCCTTTGCTTGACACGCTTTTTGACGAACTTTTCTTTTGTGATGCAACAAGCTGCAGTTTCAGTTTACCAAACTGCATATCTGTTCTTACACCAAAGAGAGAACTTGCTCCCTGTATTAATGAGGAATTTGATGGGAAACTCACGTTTCCAGCCTCTACAAGTTTTATGACCTCATCTTCCTTACCTTCATATTTTAATTTTAGGTTTTGTGCATCAAAATCAAAGGTAGCATCTGTGTTGTAGTTAAGGTTCATGTTCACCTTGTCGCCCACCTTACCGTTAACATTAAGATTTATTTTCTCGTCAAAGTCCATAGTGGTTGTCTTACGGTGTCGCAAGGGTAGCGCAGGGTTATCGATTTTTTTCACCGTACCGCCAAATTTCAGTTCGGCTGTACCCTGAGTGCGAATACGTACACCTCCAGGCCCGAATATTTTTTCGGCAGGTCCAAGGTCGAAGTGCATATCTGAGAAATCAAATTTCTCTTTACCTTTGTTTTGGAATATCTCACTGTTTTTTTGTCTGAAATATTTTCCCCATCCTTTTTTGTTCACCCATTCCATGTATTCCTTTGGAGTCATCATGATAGGTGCTTGAATATATACTCCATCAATCTTATTGCCAATGATATACATGTTGAGTTTCTCATCGTATTCCACATTGTATGGCAGGTTCTCTGGATTTCTTAAGTCAATGGCAAATGTGTCAAGATCGCTATAGGTTATAGGCATTGTGTGTTGCACTCGCCATTTCAAAGGCTTGTCGTCTTGAGCCATAGCAAACATCCCCGCACTTATGATAAGCATGAGGATCAGTGAAATGTATTTGCTATAGTTCTTTCTGTTCAAAATAGTTTTAGTCTTTTACTTTATTCTCTTTAGTGCTTCTTTTATCACCTGTTCTACTGGCATATCAGGCTGCTCAGTTAGTATGGCAACAACAATCTTCTGACTTGGAGCAGGAGCAAATCCCAACATAGTCATTGCTGCAACAGCCTCGTCGCGTGTGCTAGTGTTCACCATAGGAGCAGCGCCACTTGCTGTTCCCACATGTAGCTCGTCAGCAATGCCGCTTGCCATTATCTTGTCTTTCAAGTCAACAATCACGCGCTGAGCAGTTTTCAAGCCAATTCCCTTCACGCTCTTAATCATTCTTTCATCACCATTGGCAATAGCATTGCACAGTTCTGAGGGCGACATAGAAGAAAGCATCATACGGGCAGTGTTTGCTCCCACACCACTCACTGTGATAAGCATGCGATAGAGTTCGCGTTCTTTTTTGTTTTGAAATCCATAAAGGGTATATGAATCATCTCTGCCACCAGTTTGTATGGCTTCGTGAACATACAGTTTCGTTTCTTTTTTGCCCTGAATGGCAGTATATGTAGATAACGAAATGTTCATACCATAGCCCACTCCTGCAGCTTCAACCACTGCATAGGTTGGTGTGAGTTCTGTTAGTTCTCCTTTGATATATTCAATCATAATTTTCTTTCTTTTTCTGTGCACTTTGCAATGTGTATATGCGTGTGCATCTATTGTTATGCTGTTATGTTTGTTATGCTTTCACATTAAATAACGCACGCACGCGTATGTTTATTGTGCATCTCTTACTTTTTACAGTATAAATGCGCAATAGTTCTCTTTATTATTTGTCATTTATCGTTTCTCATTTATCAATTAGAGTGCATGCTAAGTTACAGATTGTTACTTTTTGCTATTTTTTAGATAAAAACAAAAGAAAAGTGTAAATGGTTTCGTGGAAAAAGTGTAAATTTGCGCCAAAGAAATAGATTTTATAAACCAATTACAGTATAAAAATGAAGAAGATTAGAGCTGCCGTAGTAGGCTACGGTAACATTGGACGTTACAGCATTGAGGCTCTCGATGCTGCTCCTGATTTTGAGATTGCAGGTATTGTAAGTCGCCACGCATCAGCTAACAAGCCAGCCGAATTGGCACAGTATGAGGTTGTTGACGACATCACTAAGCTCAAGGATGTTGATGTAGCTATTCTTGCAACCGCTACTCGTCTTTGTCCAGAATATGCTGAGCAGATTACTAAGTTTGGTATTAACACTGTAGATAGCTTTGATATTCACGGACAGATTCGTGATTACCGTGCTTCACAGATGGAGAAGAACAAGGCAACTAACACAGTGAGTGTTATCTCTGCAGGTTGGGATCCAGGTTCAGATTCTGTTGTACGTGTGCTTCTCGAGGCTATTGCTCCTGAGGGTTTGAGCTACACAAACTTTGGTCCTGGTCGTTCTATGGGACACTCTGTTGTTGCTAAGAGCAAGAAGGGTGTTAAGGAAGCTTTGTCTATGACTATTCCATTGGGTGAGGGTATTCATCGTCGTATGGTATATGTTGAACTTGAGGATGGTGCTAATCTTGAGGATGTAACCAAGGAAATCAAGGCTGATGATTATTTTGCACACGATGAGCTTCATGTGTTTGCTGTTCCTTCTGTAGCTGCACTTAATGATGTTGGTCATGGTGTTCACATGGTACGTAAGGGTGTGAGCGGTAAGACTCACAACCAGCGTTTCTCTTTCGATATGAGCATCAACAATCCTGCTCTCACTGCACAGGTATTGGTATGTGTTGCTCGTGCTACATTCCGTTTGCAGCCAGGCTGCTACACAATGCCTGAAATCCCTGTTATCGATCTCCTACCAGGGGAGCGTGAGGAATATGTAGGTACTTTGGTGTAAAGGCCTCCCCCATCCCCCTCCGATAGGAGGGGGCTAACAAACAGGCAAAATGATATTTAAAAAGCCTCTTGCAAAACTGCAAGAGGCTTTTTATATTTTAAACTTCAAAGTTCAAAGTTAAAACCTCAAAGTTAAAACAGTGGATCTTCAGGTGATAGTAGTGTAGGCTTTTGTTCTGCAGCCTTCTTCACTTTCTCTGAAGCATATTTCTTGTTTACAACAAGGCGGAACATATATTCCTCAAACCAGCGGTTGGTCATAATGATACAACCGTTCTGACCGCTATCTTCACCCCAGCTGTTTTCAACCTTCCATTTTACTGGGTTGCCATTTTTGTCGAGGTCAACAGCAGAAAGAGTCATGGCATGAGTAGAACCACTCTCAAATGTTGCTATGCGCTCAGCTTTAGTCATAGGGAACTCTGTGTCGAAAAGAGTTTCATATTTGAAGTTATCGGTGTCAAGATAGCCCAATTTTCTATCCAACTGCTTACCCACATCATAGCTTGAATACATTTTTCTACCATCCTTCAAGCTTGCAATAGCAAGTTTCTCAATTTCTTCAACAGGAAGGTTTAGATAAGTCCAGTTGTGACCATCATAGGTGTGGCGGTCGTATTCAATCTCGTATGTTTTCCAATATTCATGACGAGGATCGTTCATCACCATTACGAATGTGCCGTTGAGTTTGCCACCAACAGTTTCTTTGTAGAATTCCTGTGGAGTGTATTTCTTAGCTTCGCCCACAGCATTACCGTCTTTGTCGCGGAACTGATATGTAAACTCTTTTACAGGTTCACCTAATGTGAGTGCAAGAATGTTGTAAATCTTGCCAAGCATCTCGCTCTTGCGCTGTTGTACTTGTTGCTTGCTTTTGCCTTCATTAGTCATACGTCGCAGTTCCAACGCATATTCTCTCAGTTTTGATTTCAAAACTTTTGCCATGCGACTTGTGTTCTCGCTTGAATATGTTTCGGGCTGTGCCGACTGAGGAACAAGACCATATTTCTCTGCCAAATCGGCAACACCGCAGAATGTTCCACCATCGTTGATAGGGCTCTTGAAGAAGAACTGCAGGCGTGGATCGTTTAATGGCATTTTGGCATTGTCGATAACTCCCTGAAGCATAAGGTTTGCTTTCTCAAGCTGATCGTAGAAGAAAAGGTAATCCTGTGAGAATTCCACAATGCGCTTCTGCTTGTCGTTCAATGCAAAGTTTGAGCGTAGCACGTTTAATCCCGAGAACATCCAGCATCTGCCAGAACTCTTTTGATTGTGAATGCTCTGTTTTGGTGTTTCTACCGAAAAACTCTGAAGGTCTTTTTTGTTAAGTGCCTTTAGCTGAGGGTTACGCACCAAATTATCAATGTCGTTAGATGCTATAGCCAGTTGCAAAGCCTTGTTGGCTTTGTTTGCCTGCTGAGCTTCTATTTGTTGCAACTGCTGTTTAGAGATGCCACCGTCTTTTATTTGTGCATTCGCAATTCCTGCTGTCATCATACACAATGCAAATAATACTGTTTTATTCATTTTCTTTATAAGAAGTTATAAGAAGATAAAAGAAGATATAAGAAGATAGAAGCCAAATGTTTTGTTGTTGAAATTCATAATTGAATAATTCTTAATTCTTCATCGCACGAAGTGCGACTAATTCTACATTCAACATTCCTAATTCCTAATTCTTTTTATCATACGCGTGGTGTGGATAGTCAACAGTGTAGTGCAATCCACGACTCTCCTTGCGTTCAATAGCCATGCGAGTGATAAGATATCCCACATTTATCATGTTGCGGAGTTCACACAGATCGCGGCTCACCTTCACACGCTTGAACAGGCTCTCGGTCTCTTCGTATAGCAGGTCAAGGCGATCCCACGCACGTTTTAGGCGCAGGTCTGAACGCACAATTCCCACATAGTTTGCCATTATTTCGCCCACTTCCTTGTTGGCTTGAGTAATGAGCACATGTTCTTCGTTGGTGAGAGTACCCTCATCGTTCCAGCGTGGCACTTTTTCGTTGAAGTCATAGTCGTCAACATGTTCAATAGAGTGCTTTGCTGCAGCGTCGGCATATACCACTGCTTCAATGAGCGAGTTGCTTGCCAAACGGTTTCCTCCGTGCAATCCTGTGCACGAACATTCGCCAAGGGCATATAGTCGCTGAATGCTCGACTGCCCATTTAGATCTACCTGAATACCACCACACATATAGTGTGCTGCAGGGCGCACAGGAATCATCTGCTTTGTGATGTCAATACCTATCGACAGGCACTTGGCATATATATTTGGGAAGTGTCTCTTTGTTTCTTCTGCGTCTTTGTGCGTAACATCGAGATACACATTGTCAAGACCGTTTTTCTTCATTTCCTTGTCTATGGCACGTGCCACAATGTCGCGAGGAGCTAAAGATCCACGCTCATCGTATTTCTCCATGAACGACTCACCGTTGGGCAGTTTTAAAATACCGCCATATCCGCGCATAGCCTCGGTGATGAGGAATGCAGGGTGAGTTTCTCCAGCATGATAGAGTGATGTAGGGTGGAACTGCACAAACTCCATGTCTTTCACAGTTCCTTTAGCACGATATACCATAGCTTCGCCGTCGCCAGTTGCAATGGCAGGGTTGGTTGTGTTGTTATAAACAGCTCCACAGCCACCTGTGCACATCACTGTAACCTTGCTTAGATATGTGTCAACCTTTTGTGTGTCGGGGTTGAGAACATATGCACCATAGCAGTTTATGTATGGTGTGCGGCGTGTAACCCTTGCTCCAAGATGATGCTGGGTGATAATCTCTACAGCAAAATGATTTTCCTTGATGTCAATATTGGGATTTGCACGAACAGCAGCCATCAATGCACGCTGAATCTCAGCACCAGTGTCATCGGCATGGTGAAGAATTCTAAATTCAGAGTGTCCGCCTTCGCGATGAAGATCAAAGCGACCATCCTGCATCTTGTCGAAATTAGTTCCCCATTCCACAAGTTCTTTGATTTGTTCGGGGGCTTTTTCAACAACCTGCTTTACGGCTTTGTAATCGCTGATGTAGTCACCGGCGATCATGGTGTCCTGAATGTGTTTGTCGAAATTGTCAACCTCAAGATTTGTTACTGACGCAACGCCTCCTTGTGCAAACGACGTGTTAGCCTCGTCCAAGGAAGTTTTGCAAATCATACATATCTTTCCCTTATTTGCTCTTGCAACCTTAAGAGCATAGCTCATACCGGCAATACCTGAACCGATGATGAGAAAATCATATTTATATACCATGTGTATATTTGTAAACTGATTGCAAATTTACTAAAAAGAAATCATAATGCTCAGTATTATACGATTTTTTTTGTAATTTTGCTGGCATGATGAGAACTTTTCACCAGCGTTTCACTCTTTCTGCCAAGATAGCTATTTTGTTGGCTGCATCATTGTCATTCTATTTGTTTTGGAATAAAATGATATTGGGAGGGTTGATTGTAGCCTTCGCTGTTGTAATGATGATAGAACGGGTGAGCCATTCTTCTTATTCGTTTGTGGAGCGCAATGGCGAACAATGGTTGCTGGTGAACCATGGACGGTTTTCAAAAACAAAGTCAGTTCGTGTGGCTGAGATAGTGAAGCTCACACCAATGAAAACATCATTTGGCATGAGCCATTATTTGCTCTTGCTCTATGGTAACAATCATATAATGAGCCTTCAGCCTGCCGACGAACAGTCTTTCTGCAAAGAGCTAAAGTGCAGAATGGAAAAAGTTGAGAAAGAATAAAAGATGAAAGAATACATTTTAAAGAGTAGATTACTAACTTTATTGATACTATTGCTGAGCACAGCCCCTTTGGCAGCTCAGAATGATGATGTTATCGACGATGACGACGAAAGTGTTGCCGATTCATCATTGATTGATTCTATAGTCCCCGACTCGCTAACCCTTCCTTGGCCGCAGGGATTGCAGCACAAACTAACCAAACTGCTTGAGAGCGACATGTTTAAAACGTCGCAGGTGGGTTTGATGGTGTACGACCTTGATGCCGATTCATGCTTGTTTGCACACAACGAGCTACAGCTCATGCGCCCTGCAAGCACCATGAAGATGATAACAGCTGTTACTGCTCTCGACTGTTTGGGAGGCGACTATAAGTTTAAAACCGAACTATGCTACACTGGCACGATAGAGAACAACACTCTTGAAGGAGGCATATATCTCGTGGGAGGTTTCGATCCACGTTTCAACAGCGATGACCTTAGTGCATTTGTAGAGGGACTTCGCAAGATGAATGTTGACACCATACGCGGGCGTATATGTGCTGATAAAAATATGAAAGACGATAAGAGTTATGGTGAAGGCTGGTGTTGGGACGATGACAACCCTATACTCTCGCCTTTGCTCATAAGTCGTAAGAATAATTTTGTTGATCGTTTTCATCGTGCTTTGCGCGACAAAGGAGTTGTTGTTGAAGCCACACTCATGGAAGGACGTAAACCCTCTGACGCCTATTGCATCGTTGACCGTTTTCACACCATCGACCAAATTCTTATGCGAATGATGAAGGAAAGCGACAACCTCTATGCCGAGGCAATGTATTATCAGATAGCTGCTTCAACAGGCAATCGCCCTGCTTCAGCCAAAAATGCCCGTGCTGTTGAAAAACGACTTGTTCAGAAACTGGGGCTCAATCCTTCGCGCTATCGCTTTGCCGATGGTTCTGGACTTTCGCTCTATAACTATGTTAGTGCCGAGCTCGAAGTGAAATTCCTTCGTTATGCTTTTGAAAACGACAATATCTACAACCACCTCATCCAGGCAATGCCAGTGGCTGGTGTTGACGGCACATTAAAAAGTCGCATGCGTGGCGCTTTTACAAAGGGTAATGTAAGAGCCAAAACAGGAACTGTTACTGGTGTGAGTGCCCTGGCAGGATATTGCACAGCTGCCAACGGACACCGACTTGCATTCTCAATCATTAACAACGGACTTATGCACGTGGGCAACGGCAGAGCATTCCAAGATAAAGTGTGTACAATTTTGTGCCAACCGTAAGCATTGCGGAGCAATGTAATGAGTAATGAGTAATGAGTAATGAGTAATGTGTAATGTGTAATGAGCCGATGAAAAAATTACCATTTATTTTCCTTCTTGTTCTTTCAACCACAGGTTGTAGGTACAAAACCACAGATTTAATAGCGCCTGAAGGCGACACTGTTGCACAGGCGGCATTTCTGCCACCCGATACAGCAGCCATCAATGCCCGCAAGCGTGCTCTTCAGGCAAAGCGCGACAGCCTGCTTGCCGACAGCCTTATGCGCGATAGCGCTGATAAGAGCCCCCTCCATCTCCCCCTCAAGAGGTGAGAGAACTATAAACAATAAAGCTCATTTTGAATATTGAATTTTGAAATTTGAACATTGAGATTTATGATATCATAAAAGTTCAAAATTCAAAGATAAAAAAAATGTAGAAAAGTTGTTTATTCCTTTCTTTCTTTCTACAAAAGTTCTTCACGCATATCCTTTATTGCTGATTTTAGAGGTTGCAATTCTTTATCTATAATCCACCATATTTGCTCTGCATCAATTTCAAAATAGTGGTGGGCAATTATATCTCTAAGGCCTTTTACTCTCTTCCATGGTATTTCAGGATGACTTAAGAAAATTTCTCCAGCAGTAATTTTATCAAGTCCCTTTATACTTTCACCTATTGCTATGAAAAGCATACATATAGAGTCAAGAATAGTGACGCCTGTTGGGCTAACAAGAAAGTCATCAGCACAATGATAAGGTGTTGCTCTTTCTTCTATAGTTCCTATAGAATGTAGAACCTTGGTTAATATGTCTATAGCAATTTCTTTATCGTATGGCATATTGTCCTTCTTTATCTATTCTGCGCCTAAGCAACTGGTTCATATTTTTGTGAACACGGATTACATCCACCGGACAAGTTAGCAGATTTTCAAGATATTCTTTTAAATCTGCGAGTAAAAATGGATTTGGGGTAGTCGTTTCAACACAAACATCAAGATCACTATTGGCAGTTTGCTCATTGCGAGATACTGAGCCAAAAATACGCAAAGTCTTTACTCCAAAATCTTTCATTATTTTGGGGCTGTTCGTATTAATTATATCAATATATTCTTGTAGTGCTCTCATATCGTTATCATCTCATGACAATGGCAAAGATACATTATGTTTTGCAAAGTTGCAAGAAAAAAGGTAAAAAATAGGAGGTGCTTTCACAAGTACCTCCATATTACTTAGCAATGCTGTACGCTAAGAATAGTTATAGTATTATTCAAGTTCCCAACTCCCATTTTCTAATTCCAAGGTGCATGTGCATCTATTGTTATGCTGTTATGTTTGTTATGCTCTATTAATGTATTCCTGTGTTTTCAGATACACATCGGGCACACAATCGCGCTCAATATATCCTCGATAAATCCATTGTCTTATCATTTGCCCACAGCCCCTTTCGGGTAAGCCTTCTGTTTGCCTTAGTTCGTTGGCGTCTTTTGTTGTGAATGGATTAGGAAGCATGTCGAGCAGATTTTTTCTTCCACGTAGCCCCTTCACATTCTCTTTTTCTTTATCCTCAGCAATCTTGCTGCCAAAGAAGTGCATCTTGCACCAAAGGTCGTATTTCAGGCTCCATTCGGTGAACTCCTCAATCTCTTTGCTCCATGTCATATCGTTGGCAATGTAGAGCACCATTGCTTTCAGATAGGCTATGGTTACAGCGCGATATGATAGCTCCTGATATATCTCATCGTCGCTGAGTGCAGCCTCTTCGGCACATTGGTTTGACAGTCGCTGAGCCAATGCCAGAGCCTGTTTGCACTCAATGTGTCCTGTGGCAAGGTTCAGGTTGGCAATGTAGGGTTTCAGCTTTTCGGCATATTTCTCATCATATTTGCCATACACAAAGGGTATGCTTTTGTCTTTTATTATTGTGCAGAAGTTTATGCGCGAGAGTGTGCCGTCAACGAGTCGTCCTTTGAAGAAGTTGATGCCTTTCTGAATGGTGCTGCTGGCGTTCCAGTTCCACCTCAGGTTCACACGTGCTGTTACGCTCTGAGTGCCCACACGCTCTTGTCCGTATTTTCCGTTGTCAAAGCACAGACAGATTATCTTGCCCACATCTTTTGTGCCGTTGGTCTGTAGCTGTTTCAGCAGGTCGAGCTCTTCAAGGTTGGTGTATAGATAGTGCTCACCAGCGTCTTTCATGCGTTGCACAAAGGCAGCGTTGGTCATGTCAGAAACAAGCACCTGCACGCAAAGGTCGTCGGGACGCTTAGGCTTTTCTTTGTTGGCGCCTTTTGTTTGTGTAGAGTCTTTCCATTCCTGTTCGCGCTTGCGGTTTATCTCATCGCGTTCCACAATGTCGGCAAGAATATATTCAATGGGCTTGTTCACAGCCGATTTTCCACTTGATTGTGCAGCCATGTTCACGCACATGAATGTGGCTTCTTTTTCAGTGCCGTCGATAAGCCAGAATTTCACGCCGTGCAGATGAGCAGCAAGAGCAGGAAAAACACCGTTTGCCACTGCTGGACGACACACCTCAGGCACATTCTTTGTAAGGTGTTGTATGAGAAACGGCAGTTTCTTAGGCATTTCAGGGGGTAGCGTGTTTTGATTTTCATCTTCGTTTTCGTTTTCTTGTTTGTGGCGTGCCATGGCAATTGCGTCTTTCACCACATTTGGCATCACCTTATATTGTGCTCTCTGGCATGCTGAGTCGATGGTGCGACGCCATTTGTCGTGGGCTTCGCCATAGGTGGGCAGTATCTGTGCAATCCAGTTAGGATCGTCGTCGCATATATAGCGCAGATAGGCAGCCATAGAGAAGATGAAGTTGTTTCGGCTTCCGTGTGCCGGTTTGCCGCCCAACCGTTCTTCAAGGCATGAAACGATTGTGGAGTAGGGGATGCCGTTGAAGGAAACGTCGCGGCCTCCCCCATCCCCCTCCGAGGGGGAGCCTCCCCCATCCCCCTCCGGTAGGAGGGGGCTATCCAACTTGCTGGCAACCTCACCCCGACCCTCTCCAAGAGGAGAGGGAGAATTAACTGCTGGCGCCTGTTTGCTTTCAATTTCGCTTGCGGCACTCTCCCTGCAGGGGAGAGCGGGGAGAGAGGTAAATAAGTCTTCATTAATAAACAGCCAGTAGTCTTCGGGCACAGCAAATGATAGGCGTGCCAGGTCTTTGGTGCATGCATCTACTTGCAGGTTCAGGGCGTGTGCATAATACGATTGTGCCTTAACAATGTCCATGCCCTGAGGCACAGGGAACACCAGGCGCAAGCCCTTTGTTGATGGTGTAACGTGAGCCACGAGCAAGCCCATTTCTTTAGCCTTCTTCTCAATGGACGCATACAGCTGTCGAGGCTCCTCCACGTGGTCAACATCAATCATTATCAGTCCGCTTGGGTGAGCACAGTAGTTTTTGCGCTTGCCCTCGTCAAACCATGCGTGCCAGCAGAATGCAGGCAGTTTGCGTTTCAACTCTATCTTGCCTTCGGCAATGAGTTTGCACTTCTCTTTTATATCCTTGCGAGAAATAATCTCGTAGAACAGCTGACGGCTCACTTCCTGAGCCTTGCCAGCAACACTTTCGGTAAAGGAAAAACGATACATGAATGCAAATTTGGAATTTGGAATGTTGAATTTTGAATTAGTTGCGCAAAGCGCAATTACGAATTACGACTGTGGAATTATACCACTCGGTCAGTGACCTTCGGTTTAAACGTTAAGTAGTTCCTTTCTATCTGATATTATTTCGCCCACAACTTTTGAAACAATTCCCTGCATAGTGGTTTCTGTTTCTGTTCTGCACTCCACCACAGGCACTTTTATCTGTATGATGTAGTGTCGGCTGGTGCGCTTAATTTTGTAGTTCTCGCCATCAGAAATTCTTGTTACCAGCGGTGGCAGATACACATAGTTCCTGTTTTTGAACTCAGCACAGCCGTTCTTGCTCACTTTCATAGTGCCTCGCATGTTCTGTTCCGTCACGAGTGTTTCTTCACTTGGCAGTCCGCTGTTAAAGCTGAAACCATTCTTGCTAAAAGTAGCAATACCTTCAATACTAATTGTTTTCATAATTGTTTATATTAGAAAATTCCATTTTACTCATTGCCTTTTCGTAAATCTGATGCACACGTTGACTGGATAACCCAAGTTCGCGTCCTATATCTGCAAACTTTTTAATTTCATAGTTTATGCCATAAACCTTGCAGATAATCAACCTCTCACGTTTGTTTAGTATATTGAGCAGTTTCTCAACAATATGATAAGTTGATTCTTTATTTTCAGGGTTATCAATGATACCGCCACAAAGTTCAAAGTTGCAAGTAGCGTTCTCGCTGATGCGAGATGCAGAGATAAAGTTCTGTATACTCTTTCTGCAATAATTATAAGCAAAGGTTACAAAGCTTACATCTCGTTTAGGGTCATATTTTTGTGCTGCTGTGCAAAGTGCCCAACAAGCCTCTTGTTGCAAATCTTCAACACTAACACCTCTTGCTGCTGCAAGTGATCCATAATGTTTGCCCATATTCATGGCAAAACCAATATTCTCTTCTACTATCTTTTGCTGATAGCATGTGAGCTTAACGCTCTTTTTCATTATATTATTCATCTTTTTATTTTAAAATTAGTTCCCATTCCTTTAGTGGAGTGGGGAGGTTGTGAGAAGCTGAGTTGCTCCTCGTTATAGTTATACTTGTTGTGGGGTAAAATCGTGTCACCTCAAAGTCACCTTTTATGGTTTAAGAAACAGACTATCAATGAGTTGAAAATTTTCTGGTAAAACTTCGTTCACCCTTTTTAGCCTCATTCTCTTTAACGATTTCATTTCAAAAAGTGCCTGTAGTGCTTTTGCAGGAAACACTCCCTTGCCACGTTGCCATATCATAGCGTGTTTTCTTCTACTATACTGACCATAGTCGCCGCAGAGCAATCGCCCCATGAAATATGCCAGCAGAGTTTGGCTACCCAGCGTCCATTTCAAATGGCCGTCGTCTTGTGGTTGAATATAACCATTGCTTATAGCCTTGTTAAAGGCTTCTGAGTTGCGCATTTTTATGCGCAGTAAAGAATAATTTATCTTGTTCATTATTTTACTGTTTGTGAGAAGAAACCTTCAGATTCTTTGGCCATTTACTCGAGAATATCCTCCTCACGTCTCAGCTCGGATTAAAGACCCCTCCACCTCACCTCCTGAGGGGAGAGATTTTATTTGTTTGCGTTTGTTAGTTTGAACTCCTGCCCTCTGGAGGGAAGGGTGAAAAGGGTATAAAAAACACCCGCAACCATTTCTGATTACGAGTGCAAAGATACGAGATAGAAATATTGCTTTTCCGTGTTTTTCCTTTTTAGAAAAAGCCGACAAGTAATAACAAGAAAAAACAAGTTTTACTTGTCGCCTTTCAGGCATTCACCTGACTATTCCAGTTTGATTTGCTTGGTTTATAGATTTTGTGTTTGTTGAGTATCTGCCACAGATCGCCTTTGCTTGATGAGCGAAGAATCTTACCCTCCCTTAGCAGTCGGTTCACATAGTCGGTAACCATAGTTGATTTTGCTCCATCAACATTGCGCACGAACTTTTCAACCTCGGCAGCATCATCAAGAAAGATAGGCAGCAGGTCGTTATACAGAGGCAAGAGTTTAGGCTCCACGCACACATCATCCTGTGTGCTTTTCTTCATCATATAAGTAAGTTCGTTATAAAGCTTAGGATTGTGCCGCTCAATTTCATAATCGCTCATCATTCGTTTCACCACAGCAGCATCGCTGGCATTGCGACTGCCCCATTGCAATATCCATTGGCGTTCCAAACTGTTGGAAGCCTCCTCGCCAGCATTGTCTTCAAGGCGCACCATTATGGCAAGCAGAGTTTTCAATGCACGCCACATCTTAGCGCTGCATTGCAAATACCACATTCTGCCCATGAACAACTCGCCATCCTGACGAAACAAGTCGGTAAGTACCTTTGGCAACACATTCACAACATCGGCAGCCCGCTCACCATAATAATGCAGCAGTCCATCCATCTCCTTGCAATGAGCAAGTTCCAGAATGTGCTGAGCCTGGAGTTTGCGCACCTCAGGACTGCCCATGTAGTCAATAACATACTGTAGGCGCTTGGCTATTTTTGCAAACCATGAGTGCGTGTTGCTGAGATTGCTTGCCAGCGAAAGCAACCCCTCAATTTGTTTCTTTGCCTCATAGCTGCAATCGCGCCACATGTTCTCCTCAATAAACTTCAGGCTCTCCTCAATTTCCTCGTGGCACACCATGTCCTCTCTGAAAAGCAAATCGAGCGAATACAACTCCTCAACCACTTGCGCCTCTTTCTCATCGGGCATAAGTGTTCGGTCGTCGAAACTCCAGTTTGTTAGTTCACTTTTCTCCTGAGTGTGAACAATCTTCAGTTTATCATCCGACTGCAGTTCAACAAACAAATACCTGTTCTCCTTGTCGTAGCCCACAACTCGGCCAAGCATCACGGGACGTCCCGTGCTTGCTATGAGCGAATAGGCACACTCCCGGCATTCGCCGCTGCGAGCATATCCCACCCGTTTAGTTCCCAGTTTCACCCTCACGGCATTCTTCTCACTTCTGTTATCAGGTTCAATACACAGAACAACTCTTCTGCCCACCACATGCGAATAAAGTTCCTCAAGACAATCCTTGAAGTCGCCGTGGCGCAGTCCCGTAACCGTAATATTATAAGCAAACTGTGGCATTATGATTATCGAGTTAATTTATTTCGTTTAGTCGCCACTAAGTTACATAATTTTTGGGAGAGTGCAAAATGTAGAGTAGGGAAAAATGTAGAAAAAATCCGCTAAAAGCAATATGTTTTAGCGAATTGTATTGTAGGTATCATAAATTACCTAATCGTATTTCTTATTCCAAACCATTGCGTCTTTAAATTCTGCATATAGCTTAGGGTCTTTTTTAATAATCCAAAATTTGAACCCTAAGTATTCTTTGCTAATATTTAGTTCATCCAATACAGCTTGTTTGCTTTCTTGATTTTTTTCAGTTCTATATTTTAGCAATAAGTCATAGAAATTATTGATATTTTGCTTTAGGGAAGAGAAAAACCTTTCTTCTCTTAGTTTCCTAATATTGTTAGTCCCATTATGAACCCTATCCAGCAATTTTATAGTTGTTTGTATGCCTTCATCTGTATTGTTGGATTTAAATACAGCTTTATTTTTTTCGGCATCAATTGTTTGTTCTATTTCTTCCTCTACATTATAGCTGTCTGGTGATTTTATCTTGTCGAAATTATTCGATTTTTTAAGATTACAATATCCGCATGCTATAAACAAATTATTCCAATTGTTTTTTAATTCTTCGTTGTTCTTCTGTGATTTCAGATGCTCAACCTGATAGTCTGTATCAAGCAATCTTTCGCAAATATAGCATTTATTTGATTGGTCATCTAACAATGCTTTGTTTACTTCATCGCAACAATATCCCTTTTTTTTAAGTTCAGTTGGAGCTTCTTGACGTTTTGCTACTCTAATCATTCTGCATCCTCCTTTGCTAAATATCTGTTCAAAATTTCCTTATATCTGATTTTGATATTTGGAGCTATTGCATCTGATATCTTTTCAAAATCTTCTCGCATTCTTTTGAACTCTTCTTTTTCAGCTTGAGAAGGGTTGTCTTTTTCTGCTAACTGCTTAAATCTGTCAAATCTACATTCTAATTCAGCAGATTCAGGCTTTACACCAAAATATCCCTCAGCCAAAGAATCGAAAGAATACTCTGTAAGATCAGTAATACTTTCTTGGTGTTCAAGATCGTAAGCAACAGTATTTTTCTGAGAGTTCAGCACAAATGGAGAGTGTGTTGTAACAATGAATTGTATGTTTGGGAAGAATGTTGTTAATAGAGGTAATATCTTCTTTTGAAGTTCAAGATGAAGATGCGTTTCTATTTCGTCAATTAGCACAATTCCAGCCATGTCATAGGCTCTTACAATTTTATCTTCATGCTGCATCTTAAATACCAAGTCGGCAATAATATCAAGAGCAGCATTGTAACCTGCTGACATTTGTGTAAACATAAACGATTTTCCGCCAGTGTTTATGGTAAAAGTGTAGTTGCTATAATTGAATTCAAGTTTTAAGTTATCATCTTCAAACAGTTGTTGCAGCATGCGTTCAAATTCATCAAACCATCCTTTTATATATTCTGCATCTGCATTATTCCCTTCGTTGCTTGCAAGTGCTGCCTGTATCTTATAATCAACAAGCATGTTTAAGAACTGAGAAAGCTTATTCTCTTCCCAATTTGTTATACTAAAATCTGGCTTTGCAGGGCTGTTTACCAGTTTAAATTCTGGAACACGATTGTCTCTGTAATATGCTAACAATAAATTACCTTCTTTTACTGAATTGTAAAAGCTGGTATAGTCAGGAAAGGAAAGTTCTATTGCATTCCAGCATTTTGCGTATTCATTTTCTAAATTTGTAAGGTCTTTTTTAAGTAGATCAATATCGGAACGAATGCTTTTATGATTTTCTATTTCTTCTTTTAATGTTTTTATGTCTTCCTCTTCTTTTTTTATATCACGAAAATCCTGTGTAAGTATCAATAGATTTTCAAAAATAGCATTTAATAGCGTGGTTTTCCCACTACCATTCTTACCTGTAATAATCAAGTTTACAGGTTTATTGGTATCCAACTTAATATCTAAGTTCTTTAGATTTCTAAGTTCATTTATTTTTATGCCACTAATGTAATTCATATTACTCATATTCCTTTAGATAATGCTATTTTCTTTTATGCTACAAATATAAACAAAAAAATCGAATTATATTAATTTGCCGACAAATTATTACAAGTATATCTCTGCAATATAGCTTTAACAAAATCTTTGTGTGTCCATATTTAATTGAAATAGTGACCGAGTGGATGCTGTAAGTGTAGCTGTTTCATCCCAAACAAGCAAGTTTAAAAAGCTGGGAGATCTAAATCACTTGTATCCTGTTTGCATTCAGCACAAATAAGACCATTCTGTATAGGTTTTCCGCATTTAAAACAAAAACGTTTACCTTGTTCCCAATGTCCGAGATTATTGGTAACAAAATAGTATAGCCTTTGTGAAATCTCTCCTCCTGTTGTTTCTAAATGTTCTATACGTTCGCGAAAAATTTTAGTAGAGCAACATGCTCCACATTCAGGACAAATGTATTGTCCATTGGGACATTTCTTAGAATCACGGCTGTCGATCGTAGCATTGCATTTTGGGCGATTAAAACAATGATTAAGGTAAACAACAGCACCTCTGTTTGTACAATTAGAATTGTCACATGAGAATTCATTAACAGCTCTACTTGTAAAATTAGCAATTTCATTTGGTTTCATGAGCTTACCGCAATGACGGCATTTTAGATGCTCATAGAATTTGGCAAAGCTCTTTAAATAGCTTGACACTATTGTATAATACCCAAATCTAATAACCTTCCCTTTTTGGGTTGTATAATCAGTAGGTATTCCAAGAATATGCATCAAATCCAATAAAGTGTACGATTCCCATTCTGATGCAGTGTGAAATCTTGTAGGATGACAGAAACATGGTTTATTTCCGCACCAATAAAATGGAATATTATGATTTTTATCGTATTCGTCTGACATTCTACATTCACAGAACGGATCTTCTGTGTATTCGTTGAGTTTGATGAATGTTAAGGCACTGTTTACATCTTTGTAACGGAAGTTAAAATAACGAGAAAGTGTGTAAAGTTCCATTTCTCTTTTTTCTTCAAAAATATAATATGTCCCGTATGAATTTGTTTGCATGGAATATTCCGAAGGTTTATATGTTATGGAAATAAGCTCATTTACAGTTGCTTTGTATTTGTTGTTATAGTTTTGCAGCGTATTATTTTCACTAATCATTTTTTCGGGGACAAATACTACTATTCCACCATTATTATTGGGCCATATAGCACCATTATAGTAATGTTGTCGCCACGACTGGTTGTTATCATACTGCTTATAGATCCTTCCATGGCACTCCGTAACAAATTGGCGAATTCCAATCCATTCGCTGTGGTCTTCACGTCCATCAAGAAGTTGTAACATAATATTGTTATTTAATTCGGCAGATGGATCTTTTTCTCTTAGCTTTAGGTATGTGAAAATTATTTCCAAAGGGAAACAAATTTGATGAATGTTACCACCGATTACTTCATAAAGAGTAGCGGCTGTTTGCTTGAACTTTCCTGCCGCAATGGCGCAAAATAGTTTTTTTACTACACGAATCTGAATGTATGGAGGAAGCAAATGGAATATATCACGCAAAAGTGCCATTGAACCAGAGGACTGAAAATGAACTGCCCAAAGCAAAATAGGCAGTTTTGAGTCGTTTGGGAGAGAAGCTCTGAATGCTTTAATCTTCTGTGCAAACGCATTTTCCCAATTTCTTTCTTTCCATCCTTCTATATTGCTCGGCTTATTGATTTTCATAAGTTCAATAAGCAAAATTGCAAGCGGAATTTCTTCATCTGTTAAAGACATTCCTTCCAATCTAACAGCAATTGCTGTGAATAAGTCATCGTTTGCATTAACTAACATGTCCTTGATGCGATCGTCGTGAAGTATGGGTCTGTTATACCATCGCTTATTATTTGCGAGCACACTATTCAAAGTTATTCCGTTAATAACATCTTTTATGATTGTTATTGGCAAGGTAGAAGCAAGTCCATGGTCATAGAGAGCTAGCAAGTCTGTTTTGCTTCTCTCGCTTATGTATGTTTGCCAAAGTTCATTATTCTTGCCGTCAGGAAGTATTTCGATGATGTGTTCAAGAAATCTGATGTTTTCTAGTTCGGCAGACTTATTGTTTTGCAGAATGTCATCTGTAGGAGAGCCATCAAAGTTCTCCGAAAGACTAAACTGACTGATGAGATTAAAGGCATAATTGGCAATAAGCAAACGTAAATCTTCTTTACAACGAAATTTGTGATTAAAAAAGTTGATAAAATCATTATATTTCCAATCTTTAACAATAGCATCAGCCATAGTATGGGCTTCCTCTTTGGATAGCCATTCGTTATCTTCACCAGCTGAGCAGTTGGATATCAATTCAATATTATTTGCAGTACGCATCACAGATAAGATATCGCTGTGTAACGATTTCTTGGTTTCTTCATCAAACTGCGAGGTAAGGAAAGTGTATGAACGTATATATGAATCAGGGAGCCCCTTTTTTTCATTTATAGCGTCCTGTACATCACAACACAATTTTTCTTTGACGAGTGAGTAAAGACGTTCAAGGTATTTTTTTTTGTAATCTTTATCTAAGAAGTTAAAGAACGTTAAAGCTCCAACAACAGCTTGTAGATTTTTATCTCCCAAAAAAATATTCAAAAAAACAGTTATGTCTGGCTGTATTTTTTCAACAGCCTCAAGCCTCTTTGAACTATCTAGACCTTCAAAATAGTTGGAAATAGAATTTGTCAATTTATCATATTTTTCCAAATCATACCCCCCAAAAAATATATCAATATCACTCTCTCTAATTTTATATAATAAATCATTCAAATATTCTTGAGGATTATTTAAATAGCAAAATACAGAAGACTTAAATTCTTCAAAGGCATGAATTTCTTCTATTTTTTTTAATCCATCTTCGTGCTTGTTTGGTGTATAATTAAGGACAAATTCAAGAGTTTTGTACAAATCAGCATGAACATGATCATCTTCAATCATCTTTTTTATAATATCAGAAGCTATTATATCTATAATTTGTTGGATTTTTTTTGTGTATTTCTGCTTTATATTATCTGGAAGCAACTCTGCATTTGCCCAATAGTCAGTTATTTCAGAAAGATGTTTACGTCTACTAAGAGGCTTTGAATTTCTTCCATTGATCAAAAATGAAATATATTCTTTAGTATTCCAGAAATCCATATAATCTATCCATAACAACAAGATTGATTCGTCAGTAACATATCTACAAGCAGACGGAAATTCTTTCAATATTTCAAGCCATTCTTCAGTTGTAAAGATGGAGAAGAAATTAATCCATATCTGCTTTTTATCCTTGTCAAAGTCTCTATCGTAGATATATTTCTCTTTAATCGAGTAGCCTGTCTTATAATGCTTTATGAAGAAATAAAAATGTTTGAAAGTAGTTTTTGGCGAGCGTTTCTTATCTTTTAGAATAATGTCAGCTACTTTATTTGCTTCTAATTGTAGCGGTATATGGCAATGGCAATATATGTTAAACATATGTTTATCTTTGAATTCTACCTTCTCATAATTGCCATAGTATGAAAGAGCCAGTTGCACGTCTTCATTTGAAGTGCTGCTATATCGTCGCACATTGATTGCTTTTTTACGTCCTTTGTCTTGTTCCAATATCTGGAACACAACAATTTTTCCTTCTACCTTTGCTTCTTCTTCTGCAAAAGAATTGGAGTTTACATAGAAATCTTGTTTATAAGCAGAATGTAGCGGCATACCACAATGGTTTGAAGCAATAAAGCCAAAGTCCTTGTTGTTGTCGAAGAACTTAATTGCTCCTAAGAAGTATTTGCCATTGTATGCTATTTTGTCATTTTGAAGTGTCATATTTTTGTATCCTTTAAACAGTTATGTTTAATTCTATAATTCAAAAAAAATGCGTTCTTATGAAGGAGTTGTTTTAATTGCTTCGCCCAGTCTATAAGCATGTAAAGCTTTATTCACATCACGTTCGAAGGCATCACGTTTAGGAGTGCCTACTTTGCCGAAATGCTTGTCGAGCACATCGTCTAATAGGGTAAGATTCATTTGTTGAGAATTCACCATAATATCATATAAAACATTTTCCCCAAAGGTAATAAAAATCTATGAAAGTGATGATGAATGTATGTGCAATTTTATTGTTATGCTGTTATGTTATGCTTGGTATTAATTAGGATGTTGTTGTGTAACTGATTGAATATCAGCGGTTTGTGTTCTTGTGCTTCGCTTTGAGGCATAACATAACATAACAGCATAACAATTAAAATGGACACGCTATACAGAGAGTGAACAGAGTTCTATTTATATATATATTTATAAATATATATATAAATAGTATCTTATGTTAAACTGCTCATTACTCAAAAGGTGTGTGCGCATATTTAATTGTTATGTTTGTTATGTTATGCCAATTGCTTTCTCAAGCATACTGATTTAGTTTACTTTTACCAAGGATAGTTTTACTGTTTCACCCGACTTAGTTGACGCTTTATCTGGAAAAGTTGACTTTTTGCACGGATTTATTTTTCTGCTGTATTTATGATTTGGGAAGTTGAGGTGACCCGATTTTATGGTGTTGATGGTATAACTATAGTGAAGAGCGATTGATTTTAATCTTTGAAGTTTGAACTTTGATGTTTGATCATTATGATTACTTTTTGTTTGAACGGCTCAAAAGTAGTAAATCAAATCATAAACTTCAAAATTCAATGTTCAAATCTCAATGATATAGACTCAATATAGACGCAATATAGAGAATAAATAACTTGATGTTTAACAATTAAAACTTAACATTTATGGCAACAGTTGACACAATCGATGTAGTAACCGGACTTCATGGCAAGTATGGTTCTAACCGCAAAGACTACTTTGCAACAAACACAAGTAGCAAGAAGATTCGTCTGGCACGACTCAACAACCCTTACAAGGGTCCTGCTACCGAGAAGCAGTTGGCTCACATGGAGTCGTTCAAGAGTAAGGCTCTCAAGGCTTCGGCATGGCTCAATGCCAACAAGCCATCAGAGGCTAACGGCGAAAAGGGTACCGAGGCATACCAGCTCGCACAGCGCATTAAGCGACAGTTGGCACTGAGCAACGTGCGTCAGGTGGTGTGCAAGTATATGGATGAGGAGGGAAATGTGAAACTGCCAACCTCACCCCAGCCCTCTCCAGAAGGAGAGGGAGAACAAACTGGCGGCGGTGGCAGCACCAACCCAACTCCAAACCCATCAACCGGAGACGACGACAATGGAGGCGAGGAAGGTCCTTCCCTCTAAAGACCCTACCCATCCTTCAATGGTCTTTACACCCCCTTCGATTACTTCCCGTCGGTCAGTGGGTCTTCGACAAATCTCCCCCGTTCCCGGGGGACAGGAACCTCGTGAGGGGAGGAGTCGTTTAAGCTCAAATTAATTGTTTAACTTTTAAAAAAAAATCCTCTCTAACCACTTGCTAAGTTCATTAATACTAACTAATTCTGTCAGCAGCTAATGAGCGAAGCGAGGCACTCTAAGTAAGATTTAAATATTGAAAG
>Ga0256405_10004205_pt1 | contig 27567 bp, 23 predicted proteins | sample RumenRJG_02DNA_FD_189096 | JGI IMG/M metagenome (GOLD analysis project Ga0256405, IMG submission 189096) | Bovine rumen microbial communities from Lethbridge, Alberta, Canada - RJG_02 | ecosystem: Host-associated > Mammals > Digestive system > Stomach > Rumen | place: Canada: Alberta... | reverse complement strand
TATTAAAAAAGCACTTGTAGAACTCAACGGTCCTGTATTTGCGCAACTGCAAAACAACCGTGAAGACTGGGCGATGAACGACAGATACCTGTTCCCGGGGGCTATTCAGTACTTTGGACCAAGTTCTGTTTGCGATATTACAACAGTAACTTTGCAACTTGAACAGGCAAAATCTTTAGCGTCAGTTTAGTATAAATGCAGTTAAGGAATTTGTCTGATACAATAATAAATAGTAGTAGGTCGGGGTAGCCATCCCGACAACAATATATCGGCGGGATAGGTATCCCGCCCTACTTTTTATTATGTCGTTGCGAAATTTGTAAGGTGCAATTTTTTGCACCTTATTTTTTATTTGTTTTTAGCAAATTTTATTTTTAGGAGCATTTATATAATATCAATATTTTGTAAGAGGAATTAAATGAATGGAAGTATCAGCAATTAATCCAACACAGCAAGCGACTTTAACACCGCATGAATTATTAGAAAGATTTAAAAAAGGTGAAAGACCTGAATATAAAGTGAGCGATAGTGACAAGATGTTGCAGGAATTAGATGTACTTGCTCAAAAATATAAACAGGCAGTATCCGTTGATAAAAAAGCAGATTTAATCAATAAAGAACGAGAAATGCTGTATGAAGAACTTTTAAAACCTGAACTTACACTCTCACGACATTATAAAGAGATATCGGATATTATGCCCAAAGAATTTACACCACAAGAGATTGATGATACTTTGAGATTATTTAATATTACAGGCATTGGCAGAATGGAACGACTTGGCGGTGCATATCAGCATAAAACTCCAAAAGAAAATGTTGCAGTTCTTAAAAATGCTTACACACAATTTGATGAAACAACAAAAGCAGGTAACAGAGGCAGAGATTTTGTTATAAGAACTTTAGCATCAATTGAAGAACGAAATTCGAAATTAAAACCTTTTATTCAGGAAACATATAAAGATTTATTAGACATAACAAAAGACAAAAATTTAGTTGAAAGCATAACTCAACTAAGAGAGGATTTTGATACTTCCTCAGCATTAAAACAGTTAAAAGAAAATCCGAATAATGACTTTTTATTCAGAACAGTAATTAAAAAAAGCTCTCCAAATAATAATGAGACAAGAGAATTTATAACCGAAATATTAAAAAGTGAAAAAGCCGAACCTCAAATGGTAAGAACAGCAATTTTGGGTGGCGGTAAATTCAGAAGTGATGATATTTTTGGGATTATTAAAAACATTGCACTTAATACAAAAGAACCTGACATTAGAAAACGAGAATTTGCAGTTCAATCAACAGCACTTTATTTGAAAGATAAGCCGGAAGAAGTTAAGGAAGTTTTAGAACAAATCAGCAGGGAAAAATCTGAATTCGCACCGTTAGGCAAAATTCTTCTTGATAAAATTACAGGAAATTATCATGGGCAAAAAGACAGAGAATTAAAATATGCAGGTATGACAAAAAAACAAGCCGATAGATTTAAGAGTTTGTTTAATCGTTATTATCAGACGGAATCGCCTTTGACCACAAGACAAGAAAATGTATGTCAGTTGAACACTTTGCCGTTTAGAAAGCAGTTGGGAAGATTTGTCGGTAAAGGCAGACATTATTTAATCCAAAGTGATACTTATACAAAACAAGCACTTGAAGATGTTGCAAAAAGATATTTCTTTAAAAATGCCGGCATCTATAATTCAGGCGATTATATGGATGCATTTGACGGAATTGCCGCTGATAATTACAATATGATGAACCCGTACAGAGTAAGTTCCTCAACTCACCAAAACCAAATGGCACACGAAAATGGACATACCGTTCACGATATGTTTGATAAATCAGATATGAAAACTCTAACAAGACTATATAAAAAAGCAATGCGTGAGAACAGGACTTTAGATTACTATGCGGCGGCGAATAAATATGAATATTTCGCACAGGGTTGTGATGCATTTGCATCGGTTTATAAACCGCATAAAGAAATATTTGCAAATAGCGGACTTGCACATACAATTTATGAGTTAATAGATAAAGATCCTGATTTGTTGAAATTTATTAAAAAAGTACTGAAAAAATACCACTAGGGGTAAATGAATAGCAAATTTTATTATTACGGGTTTTATAATTTGTAAGGTGCAATTTTTTGCACCTTATTTTTTAATCCTCAAATTTCAATTCAAGTTGTTTTGGTTCTTTGCGAACGAATGTTGCTTTGGGTTCTGATTTTTTCAAAACTTTTTCAACTTTTTGTTCAATAGAATTTGCACTTTGTACGGGTGCTTCAATTTTCGGGTATAAAACTGAATTGATGTCACTAAAATGGACTTTTCTTTTAAGCATTGTATTCAGATGATATTGTATTGTTTTTTTGATTTCTTCAAGCATACCCCAACTTTGTTTAAAGCGCATAAAATTTGGATTAACGGGTGCAAGGGTGCGTTTTGTATAATTTTCATGGAACTCAAAATCATCAAGTGAATAAATAGTTTTGCCCGATTTATTTTTCCCTGCCTCATTAAATACAACTTTGAGCATAACTTCTTTATTTCTTGGGGAATGTAACAAAACATTATCATGTTTTACATAGTCGAGTGAATTATTTTTTACGGCTTTAGACAGTGCTTTTACATATTGACTGTGAGAATCGCCATGAGTCCATATCGAATCGGCTTTTGCAAGTCCGATTTGCTTTGCACCTTTAAGGTTTTCAATTATGGAAACATCAGCACCTGTCGCAATGTAGCCTAAGTTATTTCTGCGGTAAACCGAACGGACTACATTAAATTTTGCATAATCGTCATCAATTTCTCTGAGTTTTGCAGACATTTCTTTGTGTTTAACAGTTTCAGGTTTAACTTTTTCAACCTTGCGTTTAATTCCATAAAGCCTGCGTAAATTGTCATAATATTCCTCATTAAGCCAGTTTACGATTTTTGAATTGAGTTGTTTGTAAAGTTTGTGATTTTCTGACGGGTTAATAAATTTTACTACTCCGTCTTCGCCCTTTGTACAAATACTGACTCTGAAAGAATGTCCGAAGGTTTGGTTATTGTTGTTGATTGGTGATATTTGCATGAGGATTCCTTTTTTACTGAAGTTTGCAGGTTTAGAGTTTGATGTTTGAAGTTCATTACAGTTATTAATTAATTTGAAATGAATTTGCAAACTCGCAATCTTTCAAACTTGCAAACTTTATATAATAATATCCAAACAAAACTTTTTTTGCGTTGTTTTATAAAGTTTTATAACAAATTGATATATATATTGTAAATTTCTTGCAAAAAAAATTTGTTGAAATATAATTATGTAAGAGAAGTATTAATAGTAATACATTTTTATTACAAAAAAAGAGGAAAGAAAAACATGAGTACATTAGAAACAGTTAAAAAAGTTGTAGTAGATCAATTAAGTGTTGATGAAAAATTAGTTACACCTGAAGCAAAATTCACTGATGATTTGGGTGCTGATTCTTTAGACACAGTTGAATTAGTTATGGCTTTGGAAGAAGAATTCAAATGCGAAATTCCTGATGAAGACGCAGAAAAAATTCAAACAGTTCAAGATGCTGTAAATTACATCGACAGCAAATTGTCTCACTAATTGAGTTTTTTAAAATTGAATTTTATAAATATGGGAGTGGGACGGTGCTGTTTCACTCCCGTATTATTTTTAATACGTCATTCTGAGCAAGATTCTTCGGGCTTAAGCCCTCTGAATGACGAGTAAAAAGCGAAGAATCTTATTAAATAATAAGGAAAAAATTATGGCAAAGAGAAGAGTAGTTATTACAGGTATGGGCGCAGTTACCCCGTTTGGCGTCGGTGTAGATAAATTTTGGAACAGTCTGAAAGAAGGCAAAAGCGGTACATCAACATCAGAATCTATTGATATATCAAAGCATGTAGTACATGTTTCCGCAGAAGTTAAGCCGAAAGATTTTAATCCGGAAGATTATCTTGATGCCAAAGAAATTAAAAAATCAGACAGATTTTTACAATTTGCAATGGTTGCGGCTGATGAAGCAGTCAAAGATGCAAAGTTGGAAAATATAGAAGAATTAGGAATTGATCCGTACAGAGTCGGTGTTATTGTAAGTTCTGCCGCAGGCGGGTTCAAAACTTTTGAAGATAATCATATCAGAATATTGGAAAAAGGACCTTACAAATGCTCTCCGTTTACAATTCCGATGATGATTGTAAATATGGCATCAGGTAAAATTTCAATGAGATACGGCTTTAAAGGTTTGAATAAAGTTGTTGTATCAGCCTGTGCAACGGGTACACATTCTGTGGGTGACGCATTCCGTTCAATTCAGTATGGAGATGCTGATATAGTTATTGCAGGCGGATGTGAAGCAACAATTTGTGATGTCGGTATCGGCGCATTTTCGGCGGCAAGAACATTGTCAAAACGCAATGATGATCCGACAACAGCATCAAGACCTTATGATATAGACAGAGACGGTTTTGTCATGGGTGAAGGCGCAGGTGTTTTGGTTCTTGAAGAATACGAGCATGCTAAAGCAAGAGGCGCACATATTTACGCTGAAATAGCAGGTTACGGACAAACCGCAGACGCTTATGATGTTGTTGCACCTGATCCTGAAGGCAAAGGCGCAATTAAGGCTATGGAATTTGCACTTAAAGACGCAGAACTTAAACCTGAACAAATTCAGTATATTAACACTCACGGTACAAGTACGGGTTTAGGCGACAAGGCTGAATCTCATGCAGTTGCAGAACTTTTTGGCGATAAAAAACAAAATCCGAACTTGTTTGTTTCATCAACAAAGAGTATGCACGGTCACATGCTTGGTGCGACAGGTGCTGTTGAAGCCATTGCCTGCGTCAAAACAATTAATGATAATGTAGTTCCGCCGACTATCAATCTTGAACATCAGGATCCTGAGGTTGCGGATTTAAATTATGTACCGCATAAGGCTGTTAAGTCTGAAATTCATGCGGCACTTTCAAATTCTTTTGGATTTGGGGGACAAAATGCTTCTTTAATCTTTAAGGAAGTATAGTTTAATAATTATTCCAAATTTAAAAAGCCTTGCAATAATGCAGGGCTTTTTGTTTTAAACTTTTGTAGTCAGTGACGGTGCAATGGCAATGAATGCTCTGACCAAATCGCTGTCCCACTGTGTTCCTGCGCCTTCCTGCAAGATAGCGCATGCTTTTTCTATCGGCATGCCTTTTCTGTAAGGTCTGTCGCTGACAAGTGCGTGATAAGCATCTGCAACCGAAACGATACGGGCTTCAAGCGGTATATTTTCGCCTTGTAATTTTTCAGGATAACCGCTTCCGTCAAGTCTTTCGTGGTGATATTTTACTATCGGTATAAATTCTCTTAATGCTTCATTTGGCGCAAGAACCTTTTCAGCACCGATAGACGGGTGTTGTTTCATTATTTCCCATTCTTCATCATCAAGTTTACCCGGTTTTTTGAGTACGCTTTCCGGAATACCGATTTTGCCTATATCGTGAAGCATTGCACCGATTTTAATTCTTTCAACTTCTGCTTCAGGCAGATTAATTGCTCTTGCAAGGGCTTCGGAGTACCTTGAAACACTTGTTGAATGTCCCTTTGTATATGGATCTTTGGCATCGATTGCACCTGCAAGAGAGGTTACCATTTCCATAAGGTTGTTGTGGTTAAGGATTTCAACATTATTAATCTTTTTAACAAGTTCGTCTTCAAAATTTATGCCGTTTTCAAAATGGCGTTTTGCAAGAATTTCGGCAAACGAATTAACTGCAACATCGTCCCAGAAGTTGAAGTCTTCGGTGCTGATGATGGCTGACATGCCCTCTTTATAACCTTTTGCCTGCGAAATATACATAGCTTGTTCCGCAAGAAGGAGTAACTTTTCTTGGTCTTGTGCGCCGTCAGGATATGTTGCAACCCCGACTGATACCTTGACAGGCCCGACATCATCGACAAAACAGCATGACAGGCAGTAAGTGATATATTCTGCCATATATTTTGCGTTTTTAGTGTCGGTTTCAGGCATGATAACGGCTATTTCATCACCGCCGTAACGCCCTGCACTGTCGGTATTTTTAATATTCTGCTTAACTTTTTCCGCAATAAGTTTGATAACTTCATCACCTTTGGCATGCCCAAGTTCTCTATTGATTTTGGTGATGTTATTAACGTCAAACATAATGACTGAAACGGGGGTGTTATTATCTTTCGCTTTTGCAATTTCTTTTGCAAGAACTTCCTGAAAACCTCTGTGAGTGTACAATGAAGTCAGAGTGTCCGTATTTGCAAATTTGTTTGTCTGCTCAAGTAATTGAATATTGTGAATATACATTCCCATATAATTTGCAAGGAATGTTGAAACATTGATATTCAGTCTTGCAATGCTTTTTCCGATAAGCATAACGCCGATACACTTGTCAACGGACATCATCGGCAGAATGACCGAACCGGTATGATTAAGGTACGGAATATTAATATAATCAATATTATCCTTATCAACAATAGTTCGTGAATTGAAACACTGAACTATCGGGTTTGTTTCGTCTGACAAAAATACTTTTGAACTGTACGAATTGCCTGCCTTTGAATACAGTCTGATATTCAGGCATTTTGACTTTTCATGCAAAAGCCCGAAGCCGATAAAGTTCCATTTTTGTTTTTTGACAAAAATATCGTTTAAACGTGAAAACAGGTTGATTAAACTGGAATTGTGAGTAAATGCGTCTGAAATACTTTTCATAATATCGGCATAATTAACCGCAACAGGTGCAGGATTTTGCTCCTGCGGATACGGTACGAAAGGATGTGATTTTGTTTTACCGATATTAAAATTGTTTATTGTTTCAACGATACTGCTGAAACTCTGATTCTCTCCAAACGGATTTTTCTTAACAGGATTCGGATTTTGGACAGGAGTTGATATATCTGCACTGTATGGGTTTTGTGCAGAAGGATTTGGCAAAGACTCTTCTATCCTGTTTACTATATTTTCAATAGGATTAGAACTCAAAGACTTTTGTGCCTTTTCTTTTTCAATTTTTTTATTTGTCTGTTCCAAAATTTAACTACCTGTTTTTTTCCTAAAGTTTCGTAACAAATTTTTTTTGACAAATTTCCGAAAATTGTTTACATAACTTAAATAATTTTACCCTATAACATTATATAATGAAATACTGCAAACAGATGGAAAATCACTCAAATTCCCGATACTTGCCTCGCTACTTTCCGTAAATTTATTACTACATTTATAGTATAAACCATGTTTTGACCTTTTCCAAGCCATGTTTTAAGAATTGTTAAATATCCTTACCAAAACGGATCGTACATAATAATCGGATTCATGTAATAGGATTGATTTCCAAGGTTTTGTATTCTTTGCATGCGAATGTAGTTTTGCATGCGTTGCTGTTGGAGTAATTGTTCGTTTATATATTGTTGCTGAGCCTGCATTTCAAGCATTGCCTGCTCTGCTTCTGCCTGTTTTTCTTTATAATACTGCTCTTTTTTATTCAGAACATAGTTTGTGTAATCCTGATTAAGCGAATAAAAAGCGTTTGTGAGTTGTTGTCCGTCATATCTTACAAGATATTGATTAGCGGTGCGAAAAAATTCGTCCTGTTTTTGACAAAGTTCCGCTGATGTGATGTTATCGGGTAATTGGTTTCTGAAGTATTCCCATTTTGGCGCTTTGACAAAGACTTTGAGTTTGGATAATTGTTTGTCGAGTTTTTTCTGCTCAAGGTCTGCAATAATTTTATTAACCATACTAATATCTGCTTCATTCATGGTCGTATTGCGTGCCTGATAAGCGTATTTGAGGCGGTCAGTGTCATTTTGGGAAGTCTTTTGAATCCGCATAAGATTATCAAAATTGTATCGCTGATTATTCAGCGCAATCGCTATTTTGTGTGCGTTTGCGATATCATTTTTCTCTATGTAAATTTTATAGAGAAGTTCGTTATTTTCATAAGTTTTATTTCTGATTTTGGCAAGATAATTAAGCGCATTTTGATAATCGCCCAAACCGTAATAGCATTGCGCAATAGAGGAATAAATTTTTTCATTCCCCGGAGTTTCGTAAAGTTTGAAAACGTCAAGCGCCTTTTGGTACTGTTTGTTGCGCATATATAAAGAGCCAAGTTCGTTATTTATAGCATCTTTTGAAAAAATCTGATAATTTCTGTCAGCCATGCGGATTTTGTCCATTGTGCGCAGGGCTTCTTCATAGAGATTTTTTTCTATGCAGTTGTTGTAATATTGAACAAGAGCGGGGTAGAAATCGGGATATTTGTATAAAACCTCACCCCAAGCACCTCTGTCTATTAATTGCTGAATTTTTTTCGTGTATTTGTAATTCTGTTTTTCCTCTTTAGTGAGGTTTCGCAGATAAATTTTTTCGGTTTCTTCGTTCATTTGATTAAAATGAATTTGCACCCTGCCATCTTCTATGGTGTAGAATTTAAGGTAGTTTGCGTAAGGCATGGACGGACTGACGGTTTTAACCCTTGTGCTTTGTGCGTTGTCGGCAGTGATAATTATTGCCTGCGACGGGCTTTGCACCGTTGTCAAAACTGTCAATAAACTAACAAATAATAAAACACTAAATTTTTTCATAAAATACTTCCTTATTTAATGACATTTTACGCAAAAATTTACAATTTCACAACAAAAACGAGAATTTTTAATAAAATTCCCGTTTTTTAACTTTTTTCTCTTGTAAAGATTATATTTACAGCATCAAGCCACCGGCAACTTCGATAGCCTGACCTGTTACATAGTCGGTATCAAGTGCCAAGAATTTAACAACTTTTGCAATATCTTCAGGTGTTCCGAATCTTTTCATCGGAATTGCTGCCGCATATTCTTCGATGTTACCAAGATTTGCAGTCATTGCAGTCTGAATAAATCCCGGACAAACCGCATTTACTCTGATGTTTCTTGAACCGAATTCTTTTGCAAGAGTTTTAGTCAAGCCGATTAAACCTGCTTTTGAAGCACTATAGTTTGCCTGACCTGCGTTACCGTGAACACCTACAATTGATGACATGTTGATAATTGAACCCTGTCTTGCTTTCATCATGTATTTGATTACGGCATGGGTTACATAGTATGCACTGCCAAGGTTGATTTTGATAACTCTTTCCCACTGTTCGGCATCCATTCTTAAAAACAAACCGTCTTTTGTAATACCTGCGTTATTTAATAGAATGTCGATGTGTCCGTGTTCTTCAATCATTTTGTCAACGGCTGTTTTTACCTGTTCGTCATTTGATACGTCAAACTGGTAAAACCAAGCATTAACGCCGATAGCCTTGATTTCGTCAATGGCAGGCTGAGCGGTTGCCCCGTCGCAAATGTCATTGATAATGATGTCGCAACCTGCATGAGCAAGTTCTTTGGCACAGCTAAAACCAATACCTCTTGATCCGCCTGTAATTAAAGCAATTTTTCTTTCAGTCATTTTAATCTTTCTCCTTATTTATTGTCGGCGTGGCAACACCGACATGTATATTCCTTCTTTAACTTTCAAATTATAGCATAAATGAATTATAATAAATAAACAATAGTGATTTTTTGTAACATCTTCTACAAATGTATGAATAAGTGTACTTTCGGCACTTTATGGCAAAACCTTTATACTGTCTGATTTATACCATGCTTAACAAAAGTTCACAATAGGTCTTGACAAATTATTTTTCATGATTTATACTATTTGTGTCAAATGAAGTGTTGAATTTACACTTAATCCACAAAGGAGGTAACAATGATTACTGTAAATCCTGTAAAAATAACAACAATAAAACCGATATCTTTCGGTACTAATAATAACAATAATAATTCAAGAGTAGGTTTGATGAATCTTGATAAAAATTCAAATAACAAAATCAACTTTGAAAAAGATTTATACATTACCCAAAAGGCTGATTTTGTTCACTCAAACCCGTTGAAGGCTCTTGGTTACAGTTTTGTAAAGGCTTATAATATACTATCAACCCCGAAAAGAAACACAGTAAACGAAAACTATATACATTTACCGTATATGGCTTAATTAAAAATATAATTTAACTCCTAAATATTTACCCCTATAAACCCCATAAAACACAGTCATACAAAGACTAATTACCCCAAAAGAAAACTCAAGCAATTTACCCCAAACTGCTCGAGTTTTTATTTTTTTTATGTAATTTTTTAGTTAAACAATTCTTTTTATCCAGCCTTCAGGTGCTTCAATTTTACCGTACTGAATACCTGTAAGAGTGTCATAAAGTTTCTTTGTAATTTCTCCCGGAGAGTCCATTCCTGACGGGAAGTTGATGGATTTTCCGTGGTCATCAATTCTGCCGACAGGTGAAATAACCGCCGCAGTACCGCAAAGACCACATTCCGCAAAGTCGTTAAGTTCTTCAAGATAAACTTCTCTTTCTTCAACTTCAAGTCCCAAATAATGCTGTGCAACGTACATCAAAGAACGTCTTGTAATAGACGGCAGTATGCTTGGAGATTTTGGAGTAACTACTTTTCCGTCTTTTGTGATAAATAAGAAGTTTGCTCCGCCTGTTTCTTCAACTTTTGTACGGGTTTGCGGATCAAGATACAGGTTTTCTGCATAGCCTTCTTTGTGAGCTGTTACACCTGCATGCAGACTCATGGCGTAATTTAAACCTGCTTTTACATGCCCTGTTCCGTGCGGAGCCGCTCTGTCAAAATCGCTGACTTTCAGTGTAATCGGCTTTGAACCGCCTTTGAAATACGGGCCGACAGGGGAAACAAATATTCTGAACATAAAATCCTGTGCCGGTTTTACACCCATTACGGGTGAATATCCGAACAAATACGGTCTGATATAAAGGCTTGCCCCTGTTCCGTAAGGAGGAACGTATTTGAGGTTTGCTTTAACCGTTTTTTCTACCGCTTCAACAAATTTATCCTGCGGATAAGGTTCCATTTCAAGTCTTTGCGCAGTATTAAACATCCTTTCGGCATTCAGGTCAGGTCTGAAAACGACCACATGTCCGTCAACCGTTTCATAGGCTTTCATACCCTCAAAACAGGTTTGTGCATACTGCAAAACACACGCACATTCGTTCATTGTGATATTTTCGTCGTCAATGAGTTCGCCCTCATCCCATTTTCCGTCTTTAAACATTGAAACAAATCTTTTGTCGGTCTTGTAATATCCGAAACCCAAATTTGCCCAGTCTATATTTGCTTTTTCGATAGTTTGCATAATTTATCCCTCCTGCAAAACAAGTATAGCATAAAAAACAGATAAATATAAAGAACTTATAAAGATTGTACAAAATACACTTGATAAATTAATCAATTTAATCTATAATATTTGTATAAATTATTTGTGAAAAAAATCACGATTAAAATTAAAAAATCATGGTATTATATAATAAAAGGAGAAAAAATATGACTACAAAAAGCAAAAAAACCGTTGAAAAACTTGAAAAAAGTCTTAATAAATCAACGGTGGTTGACAGTGCGGAACAATTTGAACTCTTAATCGAAAGAGTTAAAAAGGCACAAAAAATTTATTCAACTTATACACAGGAGCAGGTTGATAAGATTTTCAAAGCAGCTGCAACTGCGGCAGACAAGGCTCGTATTCCTCTGGCTCGTATGGCTGCTGAAGAAACAGGCATGGGCGTTTTGGAAGATAAAATCATCAAAAACCATTTTGCAAGTGAATATATTTATAACAAACATAAGAATGCAAAGACTTGCGGTATTATAAGTGTTGATAAAGCAAACGGTACAAAAATCGTTGCAGAACCTCTCGGTATTATTGCAGGTATCATTCCTACAACTAACCCGACATCAACTGCAATTTTCAAATCATTGATTGCATTAAAAACCCGTAACGCAATAATCTTCTCACCGCACCCGAGAGCAACAAAATCTACTATTGAGGCTGCAAGAGTTGTTTTAGAGGCTGCAGTTAAAGCAGGTGCGCCGGAAGACATTATCGGCTGGATAGATGTTCCGTCGGTTGAACTTTCAGGTCAGTTAATGCAGCACCCTGACATTGCGTGCATTTTGGCAACAGGCGGTCCGGGGATGGTTAAGGCTGCTTATTCATCAGGTAACCCTGCATTGGGTGTCGGTCCGGGGAACACTTCTGCAGTCATTGACGAAACTGCTGATATTAAAATGGCTGTTTCTTCAATTATTATGTCAAAAACTTTTGACAACGGTATGATTTGTGCTTCTGAACAATCTGTTGTCGTTGTTGAAGATGTTTACGAAGAAGTTAAAAAAGAATTTCAGTACAGAGGTGCTTATTTAGTTTCTAAGGCTGAACAGCAAAAAATGATAGACTTGCCGTTCATTGATCCGAACAGAGGAACTGCACATCCTGCTATCGTTGGTCAGAGTGCAGTTAAAATTGCTGAACTTTCAGGGTTTGAAATACCTGAATATTCAAAAATCTTATTGGTTGAAAGACCGTCAGTTGACTGGTCTGATCCGTTCTCAAGAGAAAAATTATCACCGATTTTGACTATGTACAAGGCTAAAAACTATGAAGAAGCCTCAAAAATGGCATTTGAACTTGTTTCAAAAGGCGGTGCAGGTCATACGGCAGTTCTTTATACCGACGCAAGAAGTCAGGAAAGAATTGACAAATATGCAGAACTTATGCCGGCATGCCGTGTAATGATTAACTGCCCGTCATCTCAGGGTGCTATCGGTGATTTGTACAACTTCAAACTTGAACCGTCATTATCACTTGGTTGCGGTTCTTGGGGTAAAAACGCAGTATCAGGTAACATCGGCGTTGAAAACTTACTTAACTACAAAACAGTTGCTGAAAGGAGAGAAAATATGTTGTGGTTCAAGGTTCCTTCAAAAGTTTATTTCAAAAGAGGAGCAACTGATTTGGCTCTCCGTGAACTTGCAGGCAAAAAACGTGCATTTATCGTAACCGACAGATTTTTATTTAATTCCGGTGCGGTTGATGCTATTACCAAAGTTCTTGATGAAGTCGGTATTGACCACGAAATTTTCTTTGATGTTAAACCTGATCCGACATTATCAACTATCAGACAGGCTATGGAAATTATCAAACCTTATGAACCTGATGTATTTATCGCATTAGGCGGTGGTTCTCCGATGGACGCTGCTAAGATTATGTGGTTGATGTATGAACAGCCGGATACTGATTTCAGTGATATTTCGATGAGATTTATGGACATCAGAAAAAGAATCTGTGCAATTCCTGATTTGGGTAAAAAGGCTACTATGGTTGCTATTCCGACAACATCAGGTACGGGTTCGGAAGTTACACCGTTTGCAATTATTACCGATGACGAAACTCACGTTAAGTATGCGATTGCTGACTATGCTTTAACTCCGAATATGGCAATTATTGACCCGAACTTTGTTGACGGTATGCCAAAAGGCTTGACTTCCGCATCAGGTATCGACGCACTTGTTCACGCTACTGAGGCTTATGTTTCTTGTATGGCTACAAACTTTACAAATTCAAATGCTTTAGAAGCAATCAAATTGATATTCAGATACTTGGAACCTGCTTGGACTGAAGGTGCAAACAACCCGAAAGCAAGAGAAAAAATGCACTATGCGGCAACTATTGCAGGTATGGCATTTGCTAACTCTTTCTTAGGTTTGTGCCATTCAATGGCTCACAAACTCGGTGCAATGTTCCACATTCCTCACGGAGTTGCAAACGCACTGTTATTCAGACAGGTTATCAAATACAATGCGGTTGATTATCCTCACAAACAGGCAACCTTCCCGCAGTACAAATATCCTGATGCCAAAGAAAAATATGCTCAAATTGCTGACGAATTAGGTTTGGGCGGAAAAACTCTTGATGAAAAAGTTGAATTGTATATTCAGGCAGTTGATAAATTGATGAAATCTATTAATCTGCCAAACTCAATCAAAGATTTTGGCGTAACGGAAGAAGAATTTTACGCTAAGTTAGACGAAATGGTAGAACTTGCATTTGATGACCAGTGCACAGGTGCAAACCCTGCATATCCGTTAATGAGCGATATCAGAGAAATCTATATCGATGCCTTCAACGGTGTTGTAAGAGATTACTATCCTGCTAAATCAAACAAGAAAAAATCTGCTAAGTAGATTATAAGTAACTAAAAAGCCCTCTCTTAAAAGAGAGGGCTTTTTTTATATCTCATTCAAAAAACATGCGCTGAAATGGTTTTGACTTATTTCTTTAAGTATGGGGACTTCTATTTGACATCTGCCACCGCAAAAATCACATCTGGGGTGAAAACGGCAACCGTCAATTTTTTGCGAAAGTGTCGGAGGCTGTCCTTTTATGGTTTCAAGCGGTGTTTGCCTGTTTGACGGAATTGATTTTAGTAATGCTCTTGAATAAGGGTGATTAGGATTAGAGAAAAATTCATCTGCACTTGCCCTTTCGACTATTCTGCCTGCGTACATAACTGCAATATTTTGGGAATTTTCGCTCACAAGCGCCAAATCGTGGGTAATCAAAAGAATAGATGTCTGATTATTCTGCTTGATTTCGTTTAAAAGTTTCATAATTTGAGCCTGAATAGTTACGTCAAGCGCAGTTGTCGGCTCATCGGCAATTAAAATTTCCGCATCGGTTGCAAGTGCCATCGCAATAACCGCTCTTTGCTTCATTCCGCCCGAAAATTCGTGGGGGTAATTGTTCAGCCTGTTTCGGGCATCCGGAATTTGCACCGCTTCAAACGCTTCTATTGCCTGTCTTTTTGCTTCTTTGCCATGCAGATTTTTGTGAATTTTTATAACTTCCAAAAGCTGGTCGCCGACTGTATATAAAGGGTTTAGCGAAGTCATCGGATCTTGCGGTATGAGTGCAATTTTGCCCCCTCTGATTTTGCTCATTTCCTTTTGAGTTTTGTTTAAAAGGTTTTCGCCGTTGTAAATTATCTCTCCGCCGGTAATTCGTGCGGTTTTGGGGATAAGGTTCAAAATACTCATTGCGCTCATTGTTTTTCCGCACCCTGATTCCCCGACAAGTGCCAAAGTCTGACCTTTTTCAAGCGAAAAACTCACATCAAAAAGCGCCTGATTAAAATTGTCCTCAACGGCAAAACCCAAATTCAAATTTTTTACTTCTAAAACAGACATCAAACTCATTATATTGTTTTTGAAAGTTCAAGTAAATAGTTTTTATGTCGGATATTTGGTGCAAAAAATTGCACCCTACTCACTTGCAAAATAGAATAATGTAATTATAATTATGGTTATTATGAAAAAAATACTTTTAATACTGTTGTTACTACTTTTTAGTTCGCCGGCATTTGCACAATATAAACCTATTCCTAAGGATTTAAGCCAACAATATAAAAAGGAAATGGAGCAAATAATTGATGAAGAATATCCTAATATAATCAAGGATATTAATGAGATTGTAAGGGACGCTCAAAGGTTAAAAAATAAAATTTCAAAATATGGTTTTAATTTAGAAGATTATATAAATTTGGCGCTCATTCCAGAAACCTGTATCCCTTCTGCCGATTTAGATTTATATACTAAACTACTGAAAGTTACGACAGAAAAATATATAGGGATAAAATATGAGCCAATAGGAACGGATAGTGTAAATCCTATTAATGATATTTTATCCCCTTATTTCCGAGATAACAATGTAAATAGAGATAAATTAAATAAAATTATCCTCTATGAAAATAAAAAAATTAAAGTAGTTGAAAAATATATAAAACAAATCGAGAAATATCATCCTCTACCAAAAGAAAGATTGTATAATATTTTAGGAAAATACGACAACATACATGAAATAAAAATAAAAAATAAAACATATATATGCCATAACAATAATTGTTATGATTTTGACAGTTTACATTATAATAAATTAACAAAAACATATAAAGTAGATATGATAATGGATTTGATGTGGTGTAATGCTCATCAAGAATATAAATCCCCATATCATGATGGATATATTTCTCATTTGATATTTGAAACAAAACTTATTGATAATAAAGTGACGGTCAAATATAAGGGGTATGTTGTAGGTGATGTCGTAGTCGATTATAAAAATGGTAAGGCTTCCTCTGCACACTACAACATAATTTCTATACATAAAGGAATACCTAAAACCATAAGTAATATCAAAGAATTTAGCAATGACTTTAACACTATTATTGATGTTGATTTAATATTAAAATTGCTAAAAACTTGGTAAATATTTTTCAGGGTCATCACTTTTTCCGTTCTTTTTTACCCCAAAATGTAGGTGTGGACCGGTTCCTATTCCGGTATTTCCACTTAATGCAATATTTTGTCCTTGCATAATAACAGAACCTTTAGATACATTTATCTTATTCAGATGGGCATAAAAACTAGATAATCCATTTGCGTGTTCTATTTGAATATAATTCCCATATCCGCTAATCCAACCTGCAACAGAAACAGTACCATCTGCAACAGCATATACAGGAGTATTTGACAAGGCATTAATATCTATTCCATCATGTAAAGCCATTACATGTTTTACAGGGTGCATACGGTAACCATATTTACTCGTAATTTTATGACCTTTTGAAACAGGTAAAATCCATTTTTGCGTTTTGGGTGGAGTTTTAGGCTGTGGATTTGGTTTAGGGCTTGGTTCAGGTTGTGGAGCAGGTTTTGGGCTTGGAGGCTGAGGAGTTGGTATACGAGGTGGAATTTTATCTTTATCATCCTGCGGTTCTTCACCATCTGTTTCAATTTCGCCTTCTACAATTTCAACTGTACACCGTTATAATATGATTTTTCCATATACAAATTTTACAACAAACTTCCGAGGGGTAAATATAATTGTTTTTTGACCTAACTTCCGACTAAATCTGTCAAACTCGCGATACTTTATGTCAAAATCCCTGATACAAAACAACAGTATTCCCTGAAAAGTGGACACATACTTAATGAGACATATTGAGAGATTGGAACTCTCGACCTGATTATTTTATTGTCATTCACAATTTAACTCTCTATTGAAAGAATATCAAGTGTTTTCTTGTATATGTGTTAAAATATGTCTATTTTTCTCTTGCTTGTTTGATTTTGTCTTAATATAATGTTATTTTTTATAATCAGGCAATAAACCTAAATTAATGCTATAATACATATATGTTTAATAGAGTAGATAAATGCTTTTTTATATCAACAATAATTATACTTATTTTGTTAGTTGTATCATTTTTATTAATTGCAATGTTTTCTTTATACGAAAATAATGTATTTTTGGAAATGTTACTTAGTACATCTGTTCTTATTACAATTCTTCTTATACCAATAAGTATAGTTGAATACATAATTATATTTTTAATTAAAATATTTTCAAAAAATAAAATAATAAAAGATTGGATAATTATACTTGCAGATTTTACATTAATAATAATATTGGGTACTATACTATATGTGCTTTTTATTGTAACGACTAATCCTCTATTATAACTTGCAAAATAGAATAATGTAATTATAATTATGGTTATTATGAAAAAAATAGTTTTAATACTGTTGTTGCTACTTTTTAGTTCGCCGGCATTTGCACAATATAAACCTATTCCTAAGGATTTAAGTTCACTGTATAGGGCAGAAGTAACCCAAATCATTGATACTCAATATCCAATTGCTGTTCGTAGGACAAAGCAAATCAGACGTGAAGCACATAAAATGTATTTAAAAGTTTTGAAAAACAACGATTTATATATGACTTATGCTACAAATAATTATGATATGATTATTGACATTGGGGAATTTAATTTGTTGTCAAAAATTGTTGATGCTACAGATAAATATGTAAGCATAAAGAATGATGATGCTCTAGCTACTGACTATAATGGTGCTATATTAGATTTTTTAGATTCATACTTTAAAGATAATCAAATTAAAACCAAAAAATTAGATAATTTGACTATTCTTGTTAATAAAAAATACAACGAAATATTAAAAGAACAACAATTACTTTATAAGTTATATTACAGATTTGGGGGAAAATTGCAACAACAATATGAAAAAGGGAAATCTTTAAAATATAAAGATTTCGAAAAATATACCGCATTGTACATTGTTCAACAAGATTTAAAAAACTATCGTTGCTGCCGTAAAAGTATATATGGGGAAGTCATATATTTGATTGATAACGCAGATGAAACAAATCACCGATTTTTACTGCAAATCAAGAAAAATTTTGACAATTGCAGTAAAAATCTAAAGTGCTGGCAATCTATTGAAATAGATGATTACAATTATGATTGGTTAGATAATGCCACTAAGTTCGTTATATGGTTTAATAATATGGTGTATTTAACTAAATAGCTTATATTTTGTAATTAATCCATCTGTGCATGTATCCAGGTTCCTTCAAATAGAACATAACCTTTCCAATATTTTTGCATAGTATCAAAATCTTTTTTGATTGTTGGTAAACCTAAATTAAAATCCACAGCCTTGCCATATAGATGACGACTACGTGGGGCACCTCCACAACTTTTGTTGTTTCTTACAGAACGCCAGCCACTGGAAATTATTAAAGGACGACCTTGCCAATATGTATCATGTATTTTTTGTAATTGCTGTGCAGTGTGATATATATTTGTTAAAACTTCTTTAGTGCATTCTCTTTTACGTTCAGCAGGTGTATTATCATGACCAATCATTTCTTCCCATGATATATTTGTAGTTATTTGCGCATTTGGTATTTGCCCATTATTTGTTTGTATGTAATCATAAACATTATTTATTACTATTAACTCAGAATTTTGTGTTTCTTTTGGTTTCGGTGTTGGAGGTTTAGGAGTTGGAGTGCGTGGTGGGATTTTATCCTTATCCTCTTGTGGTTCTTCACCGCCTGTTTCAATTTCACCTTCAACAATTTCAACTGTACACCGACAATTTGGATGTGGTCTTTCAGGTACTTCATCATAATAATCAAATTCTTGTCCGTCCAAACCAGCACAAACATCACAAGTGTGTTCTCCGTTTTCTGAATGCCAAACATATTTATTATAGCTGATACCACCTTTTAAGACTTTATTCTCAATATTTCTTTTTTCATCTTCCGCATCATTTAAATAATTATGTTCTTGTAATGTATTGTATCTATACAATGATTTGCCAACATCTTGCAAGTTAGAATAACTCTTTAAAATCTTATTCTTATCCTTCTTATTAAAAACAGGGTTAGAATAGTTTTTTAATAAATTTTCTTGTGATTTTGAAATAAAATTCAGTGTTGGTTCAACTTGTTTTGTGCTTTTTAGTGATTTTAAAATCTTTTCTTTTAAATTTGCCATTTATATTTCTCCTTATAATAAACCTGAAAATATAGGATTATTATAAGTTACATGGCATATTTTAAAAATTCCTCTAATCAGTAGTGACTATATAGTAGTGATTATTTTTCTTCTTTGTACCCGAAATCTTTTAAAATATTATCTTTTTTGCGCCAGTCTTTTTCGACTTTAACTTCCAACCCCAAAAAAACTTTTTTCTCGGTTATTTTTTCCAAATCCTGTCTTGCTTCCGTGCCGATTTTTTTGAGCAAATTACCGCCTTTGCCTATCAAAATCCCCTTTTGGCTTTTTGTTTCGCAATAAATTGTAGCGTAAATTTTATCAATATCTTCCTGTTCAAAATAGTTTTCTATCTTGACTGCAACGGCGTGAGGAATTTCATCCGATGTGTTAATCAAAATTTTTTCCCTGATAATTTCCTGTGCGACATCACGCATGGTTTCTTCCGTCACAACATCTTCAGGGTACATAATTTCGCCTTCGGGCAGTTTTTTGTACAAATTTTTGAGTAAAGTATCGATGTTTCGCCCTGTTTTTGCAGAAACTCTAATTACAGGCAGATTTTGATTAAAAAGTGTTTTGTAACTCAACAAATTTTCCTCAACTTTTTCGGGCTTTTTAACCTTATCAACTTTGTTCATTACAATAATAATCGGAATTTTTGTTTCCAAAAGGTTTTGCACTATCCATTTGTCACCCTTGCCGGCAGGCTCTGAACCGTCAACAAGAAAAATTATTACATCGGCATCGGGAATGGCTATTTTTGCTTCGTCAATTAAAAATTCGCCAAGTTTATTGAGCGGTCTGTGTATTCCGGGGGTATCAATAAAAACAATCTGCCCCTGCTCATTTGTTAAAATCCCTTTAATACGTTTTCTTGTGGTCTGCGCTTTATCCGTTGCAATGACAATCTTCTGCCCCAAAATCTGATTTAAAAGGGTTGATTTGCCGACATTCGGGCGTCCTATAATAGTTACAAATCCGCATTTCATGTCTGTATTGTAACATAAATTTACCAAATATTAATAAAGTAGCAAAATTTTTTATTCTCGACTATTATATAGAGTAGAAGTGTAGTTTTTAAAAGATAACGGGAAATATGATAAATAAAAAATTATTAGTTACAACTGTTCTTTCAGTCGTTTTAATTGCAGGAAATGCCGTATTTGCAGGCAGTGATTTATTAAGAATGGATGTCAAAAAGGCGTCAAGTGATGATACGGTTGATGTAACATTTTACACAACGGGCGCCCCGACAAACACTGTTGTAACAAGGAAATCAGGTAATACTTATGTAGTTTTACTGCCAAACGTTACAGGAAATCAGTCTATTGTACCTGCTTTGGGCGGTGTCAGAGATTTGGTTTCCGATGTCAGCGTGAAAAATGTTGATGACGGTATAGGCGGTTATACAAAAGTTACTTTTAGCACGACAAAACCCGTTAAAATTCAAACTTACACAAAGAAAACAGCACCTTTAACAAAGGCTCAGCAGGATTATAAAAATTTAATTGCTCAAAACAGCAAGTTTGATCCCGATAAAAAATTTGAAAACTTTAAAAAATCAAGCACTTCAACAACACCGGCAGTGAAACCTGCTTCAACGGCAACTTCCAAATCTGCCGTATCAAAATTGGTGCAAAAACCTGCCGAAACAAAAACTGTTGATACAAAAACTACACAAAATAAAACAACACAAAGTACATCCAAAATTGCACTCAAACCGATTTCTGTGCATGTTCCGGTTGTAAAACCTGAAGCAGTGAAATCAAATACTCCGAAACAGGACCAAAAAGTTGTAAATCAGGCAGGAAATGATAAAGTATCGGGAACTAAAAATATTGAACCAAAAATAGAGGCAAATACCGAAACAAAACAAAATGCGGTTACACCTGCTCCGGCATTTGACCTTAAAAATCCTCCTGCACAGTCAAAAAGTGCAAAATCAGATACTTCAAAAACAGTTGAAAAAACAATTAAAACAAAGACTGCAACTAAAGATTTGCCGATTATCCCCGTAGCCGGTGCGTTGTCGGTTATCGGAATATTTATCTTGGGTGCATTGATGAATATTATTGCAAAAGCGGTTAAAAATAACTATAAACTCAAAGAATATCTTGAAAACTACAATTCCGAACCCCAGCAGGCAAATAGCAATGATTACAGCCAAATTCTTGACAACGACAATTTGACTTGGCAGGAAAAATATAAATTGTATTCCCAAGCAAAAGATACCGCAAATCAAGACGGTTCGTCTTATGTCACAAATCTTGACGGGACAAAAGGTGCGCTTGTCAATGATAATATGGCAGTTCGTGTTTCTCAGATGGAACATGCTCTTTCTCAGACTCCGTCTATGATGAAGCAGTTTGATTCTGCACCGAAAGGTGTTCAGTCAGAAGACGAAACAATTACAAGGCAAATGTCGGGACTGAATCTGAAATCTTTTGCAAAAAGTCTTGATTTAAAAATGACTAACAGACAAAATCTTCCTGCAGAAAATAATTCAGTAACAGAGCCTTTAAAAGAAGGCAAACACGTTACATTGAAAAATACCGGACTTACTATGAGCCAAAGAAATATCGGCGGTCATGGGTTCAGTATTTCCGATTTGGTCAGAACAGGCAGAAGATTTTTACCTAAACAAAAAGTTTCTGATGAAATGAAAGAAATTCAGGAGCAATATCTGCTTTCTTCCGTTGAAGAATATCTAAATCTTGTTGATAAGGAAAATGAAGCAGTTACACCTGTTCAAAATTCTGCAGTAACGGAAGAAATTACAAATCTCATTCCAAAACGCAGTCGTACCGATATGATGAGTGTAACTAATCCTATGCAGAAGAAAACTCCGTTCAAAAAACCTCAGGCATCAGATTTTAATATTTCAATAAAATCAAAGTATGATATAGATAATGACAAAAGTATTTATATGGTAGAATCTGATGGCATTTCCGCTCTAATCGGCAAAATCGGTGAAAATGTTTATGTTCTGAAAAAATTTGACAAAATAGTAAATAAACCGCTTCAGGTCAGACTTGATTACGGAAGTGTTTACATCGTCAGAGTCGGCAACTTCAAGTGTCTTGTTGACGTAGCAGAAGACAAAATGGGAACTCTGCTTGAGATATAATTGATATTCCCCTCAACCACATTATCTGCTAAGTGGGAGAGGGAGCAGTTGTAAACAACTTGTGAGTGTTTTACAAATGCGGGAGAGGGAATGTTAAAAAAAATTGTATTTGTATTTCTAATATTTATTTTATGCTTATTTTTAGGTTTTAGTTTGGGCAGAAAACCAGATGGTAATGTGCATATTCAGTTTGCAACATGGGGTTCGGAGTCTGAAATAAATATTCTAAAGCCCATGCTTGAGGATTTTGAAAAGCAAAATGACGGAATAAAGGTTGATTTGATGCACATTCCGCAGAATTATTTTCAGAAAATTCACCTTTTATTTGCCTCAAACACTGCGCCTGACGTGATTTTTATAAATAATCTTTATCTGCCGTTGTATGCTAATGCAGGTGTTTTAGAGGATTTGACGAGCTATAAGGAGTTTGAGTACGACAAATATTTCCCGAAATCACTTGAAGCAATGAAGTTTAAGGGAAAAATTTATGCCCTGCCGAGAGATGTTTCAAACCTTGTGTTTTTCTATAACAAAGATTTGTTCAAAAAAAAAGGAGTTTCTTACCCTACAAAGAATTGGACTTTGGAAGATTTGTTAAATAAGGCGCAAAAACTTACCGCAAAAGAAACTTTTGGAATTTCGTTTGAAGAAAAACCGCTTTACTATTTACCGTATATGCTTTATTACGGCGGTTGGGGGGTAAGTGATACTGCCAATTATTTTAAAGAAGATGTTTTAGATAAGCCCGAAAATAAAAAAGGGTTAGAGTTTTATGCTGATTTAAGGCGAAAATACCATGTAGCACCTAAAAAAGAGGAAATCGGCAGTGCGACAATGGCGCAAATGTTTTTGCAGGGCAAGATCGGTATGTACCTGTCGGGACGCTGGATGGTGCCAAAATTCAGACAGGAAGCGAAATTTGACTGGGATGTAGTTGAGTTTCCAAAAACAATGTTTATGGATAGTTCGGGCTGGGCAGTTTCAAGAACATCAAAACACAAGCACCAAGCGGTTAAACTGATTAAATTTTTGGCATCAAAAGAAAATTCGCAAAAGTTTGCCCAAAGCGGTCTGATTGTACCTGCAAGAGTTGACAGTGCTTATTCAAAATCGTTTTTGGACGGTAAAAAACCGCATAATGCACAGGTGTTTTTAAATACTGCAAAAAATTCCGTTCCGACACCTGTTACCGTCAATTATAACGAAATTCTTGACGATTTGAATTCCAAAACAGAGTATGTGTTTAATAAATAACTTTATTAATGCTATAATTTTTTTATGAAAGCGATTCAGTATTACGGTCCGAAAGATATAAGATTTGAGGAAGTTTCCGTTAAACCGCCCGAAGAAGGTGAGGTTGTTGTAAAAGTTATGTCTGCACTAACTTGCGGAACGGATGTAAAGACTTTCCGCAGAGGTCATCCTGTGCTTATAAAAGAAGTGCCGTCGGGCTTCGGGCATGAGTTTGCCGGAATTATTGAAAAAGTCGGCGAAAATGTTGAGGGATTTAAGGTCGGTGACAGGGTTGTTGCAGCTAATTCCGCACCGTGCGGTGAATGTTTTTACTGCAGGCATGAGGAATACAATTTATGCGAACATTTAGATTTGCTAAACGGAGCGTATGCGCAGTATATTAATGTGCCAAGCAGAATTGTCAAAAAAAATATGCTCATCCTGCCTGATGATATGAGTTTTGACCGTGCCGCTTTTTGCGAACCGCTTGCAAATGTTGTTCATGGTGCATACAGAACCGAAATCAAAGAAGGTCAAAATGTCGGAATAATCGGAATAGGTCCTATCGGTTTGATGTTTGCAAGAGTGGCAAAACTCATGGGCGCAAGAGTAATCGTTGCGGGTAGAAACCCCATGAAACTAAAGATGGCAGAAGATTTTGCACATGCCGATGAAATTGTCGATTTGAAAAGATACCCTAATCCTGTCAAAATTTTTAAAGATTTTTCTGATGAGAATAAGGGTTTGGATGTTGCGATTGAATGTGTCGGACTTCCTGAAATTTGGGAGCAGATTTTTGATTGTGTCCGCCCCGGAGGGACAGTGCATTTCTTCGGCGGATGCAAGTCGGGTTCAAAAGTCAGTTTTGATACCACAAAAATGCACTATGGCGATATAAAGATGTTGAGTGTTTTTCACCATACCCCGAAATATTTCCGAAAAGCCTTTGAATATATTGCATCAGGTGAAATTGAGGTTGAAAAACTTATAACTGATACTCTGCCGTTAGAAAAAGTTGAATACGCAATGCAACAGCATATTGATGGCAAAGCCATCAAGTTCTTAATCAAACCGTGGATGTAGTTAATAAATTCTTTCGCCTGACTCTTTGTCAAATTTGTATAAATCGCCTGAATTTATTGACAAGTCCAAAGTTTTGCCGATATTAAATTCGGAACTCAAAACAGCAGAGCATCTTTTTTCTCCGATGTCAAAATATGCAATTCTTTCACTGCCAAGCATTTCTGATATATCAACATCAACGGTCAGTTTTATATCACCGTCGGGTTTTACCATTTTTTCAGGTCTTATTCCGTATAAAATATTTTCGTCCAGCCCCAAATCTTTACCGTCAATGAAATTCATCTGCGGTGAGCCGATAAACCCTGCAACAAAAGTGTTTTTCGGGTTGTTATAAACTTCATCGGGAGTGTCAATCTGCGCTATATTGCCGTTATTTAGTACAACAATTCTGTCACCCATAGTCAGGGCTTCTGTCTGGTCGTGGGTTACATAGATAAATGTCGTCTGTAATTTTTCATGCAGTTTCTTAATTTCCGAACGCATCTGAACACGAAGTTTCGCATCAAGATTTGATAACGGTTCATCCATCAAAAATACTTTCGGGTTTCTTACAATAGCACGGCCAAGTGCAACTCTCTGTCTTTGACCGCCCGAAAGTTGTTTTGGTTTGCGGTCCAAATATTCTGTCAAATTCAGAATTTGCGCTGCCTGTGCGACTTTTTCTTCTATTTCTGCTTTCGGAACTTTGCGCATTTTTAAACCGAAAGCGATATTTTCTCTGACTGTCATGTGCGGATAGAGTGCGTAACTTTGGAATACAAAGGCTATATCTCTGTCTTTTGGCGGAACATCGTTGACTTTTTTATCGCCGATAAAGATTTCACCTTCAGTTATATTTTCCAAGCCTGCTATCATTCGCAAAAGTGTCGATTTTCCGCATCCTGACGAACCGACAAGAACGATAAATTCTTTGTCTTTAATTTCCAAATCCACGCTATTTATTACGACTTTGTTGTTGTCATAAGTCTTTTTGACATTTTTTAAAATTACGTTACTCATCTTCTTCCTTTTCAGTCGGGATAATAACATTGTACAAATTTCCGTTGTCGGAATTTATGTTAAAAAATCCGTTTGCTCTTTTTGTTAAAATACTTGCCGTTCCAAGCCGAAAACTTTTAACTATCTGCTTTTTGCCCTTTTCTAACTGCGCATACGGGTTGCATATATATCTTAAATCTTCATTTGAAACGGTCGAACCAGTATCTTTAATTTTTATCTGCAAATATTTTTTATTTTCATCAAGTCCGAAAGTTATTGATGTTTCATCATCGGGATTTGAAAGATTAATTTGAATACTGCCCGATTCGGTTGCACCAAGCGATGTTTCAAGAATATTTACAAATGCTTTTTTTACGGCGTTTAAATCATTATAAACCGCTCTTTCTTCTATTCCTTCGTAAGTGAAATCAATATTTACTTTTTCCTTGTTAATATTTTTTTCAAACTCTTTCAAAATATCTTTCAGTTCGTTTACCACATCGAATTTTTTGTATTCGCTTTGGTATTGCAAAGATTCAACATAACTAAATTCAAGAAATTTTTCGGTAAACTCATTCAGTTCAACAGCGTTTGACTGAATAATTTTAAGATATTTATCCTGTTTTTCGGTAATTTCACCTGCAATTCCGTCAACAAGTCCCTGACAAAATCCTGTGATAGAATTCAGCGGTGATTTAAATTCATTTTGAAGTTTAAAAATCATCGCATTTTTTTCATTGTTAAACTTTAAAATGCCGTCTTTTTCAATATTATCATTGATAATTTTTGTGTTATCTCTTATGCAAACGCAGTAATCTCTGTCTATTTTAGAGGCGGTAAGTTCAAGAAATTCATCCTGCTTTCCGTTTTCAACAAGAACTGCTTTTTTATATTTAGCCGATTGTCTTACTGCCATCAGCCCGTCATTAAAAAGTTCATTTATTGTAATATTTTCAAAGATACCCAAATTGTTCTTTGCCTGAAAATTTGAATATTTGATATATCCCTCAGAATCAAGATACAAAAACATATCGGGCAGACTATCAAGAATTTTTTGAGATGACAGAAACAAATTAATATCTTTACCGAGTTGTTCAAAATTCATAATGTTGCACTCAAACCACTTTATAATATATAATGAATGATAACACGAAATTAATATTATGTAAATTTTTGTAATAATTTCAGACAAAAAGTAGCAAAAAAATCCGTGGAGAGGGTTTATAAACAAAGATTGATACATGGATAGTTAAAGAAAAGCAGGTGATACTATGAGAGAAATTGAAAACAATTTAAACAACGTAAATTTCAAAGGAATCCCGCAGAAACCGGTTACGGAAGAAACTCCCGTGAAGGCTGAAACTCCGGTTGCTCCGTCAGAGCAAAAAGAGATTAAGGATTTGAAAAATATGCCTGCTGCAGAACTTGGAAAATCACAGGTTGCATCTGATTCTGTCGAAACAGATTTGAAATTTTTGCAAAAGCATCCGAAACTTGTTGCCGAACTCAATGATGCTATTGACAAATACGCACAAACTCACAGCGAAGAAGAAACTTTGCAGATGTTTGAAAAAATGCATCAGGAATTTGCAGTCAAGTAAGATTAAATAAAGTTTATGCGCCTGATATGTCTTTTACAATATTCAGTTATTGTAAATATTGTGTTGTTAATATAAATAGTATTATACGAACTTATAGACTTATCGGACTTTACAAAACTCTCTTGCTTTATCGCCGTGTTGTTTTATAATGAACTAAAAGGGTTAATTGAATGTATAAAAAGATAGTTTTACTTTTGGTTCTTGTTATGTTTATTCTCTGCGGCTGTGCCAAACCGCAAAAAGAACCTGTTGCAAGCACTTT
>Ga0256405_10004204_pt1 | contig 27568 bp, 19 predicted proteins | sample RumenRJG_02DNA_FD_189096 | JGI IMG/M metagenome (GOLD analysis project Ga0256405, IMG submission 189096) | Bovine rumen microbial communities from Lethbridge, Alberta, Canada - RJG_02 | ecosystem: Host-associated > Mammals > Digestive system > Stomach > Rumen | place: Canada: Alberta... | reverse complement strand
ATGACAAGTAGAAATCTCTCGAAAGAGAAAAGAGAAAAACTAATTGCCAAAATTCAGGAGCAGGCTCTGAAAGTAGATGATGAAACAAGAGCTGTTTTTAATGAAGTTATTAATGAACTAAATAAAAAGAAATATGGATTAGTTTGGGAAGAACATTCTGAAGAAGTTGAAGATGAGATGCAAACCAAGATTCCTGTGTTTGTCGAAGATAAAAAACGTGAAATAAAGTGTAAAGATAATGAATCATATAACTTCATACTTGAAGGAGATAACCTACATAGTCTTAAACTATTAGAAAAAACACATAAGAATAAAATTGACGTTATCTATATAGATCCTCCTTACAACACTGGTGCAAAAGATTGGAAATACAATAACGATTATGTTGTTAAAGAAGACGGATTTAGACATTCAAAGTGGATATCGTTTATGAGGGCAAGGTTGTCAATAGCCAAAACATTATTAAAACAAACAGGAATAATTGTGTGTGCTATTGATCATAACGAACTATTTTCTATAGGGATGCTAATGGATGAAATATTTGGGGAATATAATCGCTTAGGAATTGTTACCGTAGTACATAAAGCAGAGGGTAGGAATCAAGAAAAGTTTTTTGCCACATCTAACGAATACGCTCTTTTCTATGGAGTAGATTATAAACAATGTTGTTTTCAAGACGTTGTATTGGATAAAGAAATACTTAAAACATATAACAATGAGGATGAACAAGGAAAATACAAATTGAATAATTATATTCGTCTAGGTGGCGGGGACCAAAATCTACGTATAAATAAAGAACATTTTTGGTATCCAATTTTTGTTAGTAAAGATTTAAAAGATATTACACTCGAAGAAAAAAATGATTACCATGTTGTTTATCCTATTACTTCTGGTGGTGTTGAAAGAACTTGGAAAACCAAAAAGGAAACGACAAAAAAAGCTATAGAATCAGGCGAACTTGTAGCAATCCTTGAAGATAATAAAGTGATTATTTGTGAAAAGTATAGAAAAGGACAATTAATTAAAACTCATTGGGTAGATAGTAGATATAATGCAACTTCAGGAGGAACAAAGGTACTAGAAAGAATAATGGGAAAAAAAGTTTTTGATTTTCCTAAGTCGCTAGAATTGATGAAAGATATTTTGAAACTATTATCATCAAAAGAAATGCTTATACTTGATTTTTTTGCTGGTTCTGGTACAACAGGGCATGCTGTTTTGGAACTCAATAAAGAAGATGGCGGTAACAGGAAGTTTATACTATGCACTAATAACGAGAATGGTATATGTGAAGAGGTAACATATCCAAGAATAAAAACGGTAATTACTGGACAAAGAGATGATGGAAGTAAATACAGCAATGGTTTACCAGCAAATTTAAAGTATTATAAACCAGATTATGTTAGTAAAGAAAGAGATGGATCTGTTCCAAATGCTTTGATGAAACATGTTAAAGAACTAGTTCAGTTAGAAAACCTATGTGATATTGATAATAAAACCATAATATTAGCATTATCTGAAGAAGAGCTGGATAAAGTTTTAAACTCAAATTTATCAGAGTGTAGAAAACTATACATACCAACAGATGTTTTACTAACGTTTGAACAAAAAGAAATCATTAAGAAAAACCGAATAGAAGTTATCAATATACCTGAGTATTATTTTTCTCAAGAATTAATGGAGGTTAATGAAATATGATCCAAGGATTAGAATTATTTGATTTTCAAAGCGAGTGTTCTGATTACATTAAAGACTATTGTTTGCAAACAAACAATACAAAAACTCTTATTATTAAAGCGCCTACTGGCGCAGGTAAAACGATAATTCTTTTAGATTTCATTGATAAGTATAACTATGAAAAAACAGAAAAGATTGCTTATGTTTGGTTGACACCTGGATCTGGAGAATTAGAAGAACAAAGTAGAAATCAAATGCTTTTGAGACTTCCGCAATATACTTCAAAAGACTTAGACGAAGCATTATCAAGCGGTTTTGAAGACAAAGATGTTTGTTTTATTAACTGGGAGAGAGTTACAAAAAAAGGTAATAGAGCAATTGTTGAAGCAGAGAGAAAAAACCTATTTGAAAGAATTAGAGATGCACATTTGTCTAATATTCAGTTTATTCTAATAGTTGATGAAGAGCATAGTAATAATACATCAAAGGCAAAAGATATTATTGATGCATTTGCTTCAAAAAATACGATTAGAGTATCAGCGACTGCTCATAGGAATAGCATGTTTGATTATTATGAAATAAAAGAGAGTAGAGTAATAGCTTCTGGATTGATTACAAAAGCAATTTATATAAATGATGGAATCGAACAAAGACAGATTAGTGACGAAAATGCATTATTGTTAAATGTTGCAAATAACAAAAGAAGAGAAATTAGGAAAGCATATGAAGAACTTGAATTAGATATAAATCCATTAGTTATAGTTCAATTTCCTAATGAAAAAGAAGAATTAATAAAGCTAATAGAAGAAAAGCTAGAAGATTTAGACATTACCTATGAAAACGGAAGACTAGGAATATGGATGGCTAATAGAAAAGAAAACATTGATACCATTACCAAAAATGATGATGGAGTTCAATTTCTTTTGATTAAACAAGCAATAAGTACAGGCTGGGATTGTCCTAGAGCAAAGATACTTGTTAAATTAAGAGAAAATATGTCAGAGGATTTTGAAATTCAGACAATAGGAAGATTGAGAAGAATGCCAGAAGCTAGACACTACGACAACGAGTTATTAGACAATGCTTTCTTATTAACATTTGATGAAAAGTACAAACAAGAAGTTATTGAAAACATTGGTTATGCTTATGAGATTAAGAGAATCTTTTTAAAGCCACAGTTTAGAGATTTTAAACTAACAAAACAATTAGCAAATAGAGATTTGCAATTATCTGATGAAAGAGAGATTAGAGAAATAATAAGAAATTTTTATATCAACAAGTATAATTTAGACGATGATTTTGAATTAAATAGAAATAAGTTATCTGCAAATGGCTATAACATGAATAATGCTATAGAATCATCAATTGTTAAAGATGTTGTTACTAACACTGAGGATATGGTTAGTGATAGTGCTTCTAGATATGAAGTTGAATTCCAAGTTAATACACATAATCATGCAATAGATTTACGACAAACTATAGACAGTTTTAAATCATTAATTGGTATGGATTATTCAAAAACTAGAGCAATTCTCCAAATGCTTTTTAGAGATGCTTTTGATTATTACGGTCAAGCTAGAACAAATAAAAAATTATTAGAGTTATCTACATCACAGTTTTATGCATTTATTATTAATAATAGAAGCAAAATTAGAGATGACCTCAAAGAAGGCGTAACTAGTGTAAGTAATCATCTGGACATACAATTTAAATTAAAGCCAAAAGAAGAAGAATTTAAGTTTCCTTTACAAGATGTTTTTAAATATATACCAGACAACGATTTAGAAATAATAACAAATAATGTTTATGATGGATATACCGATGAGTGTCTTAATGAAGTTAACAGATCAAAATCAGAAAGAATTTTTGAAAGATGGTGCAGAGATAATGCTGATTGGTATTACAAAAATGGCGATAGTGGCCAACAATACTTCTCTATCGTTTATGTTGATGGAGCATACAAGCAACATTTGTTTTATGCCGATTATATCCTTCAAATAAATGGTAAGGTCTGGGTTATTGAAACTAAAGGCGGAGAATCATCCACAGGCGAAAGTAGAAATATTGATATTCAAATAGAGAATAAGTTCAATGCGTTTAAACAATACGCAGAGAATTATGGAGTTAATTGGGGATTTGTTAGAGACAAAAATGAAAAACTATACATTAATAACACGGAATACAAAGAAAGCCTTGATTCAGAAGAGTGGAAACCAATTAATACGATATTATAAACGTTTTTAAAATAGTACTAGTATCATATGAGTATTACTAAATGCAATGCAACATATGATACAATCTAATTAAAGAAGTATATTATTTATGCAAATCTTTTAATCGACATATAAAGGAAAGGATGGAGTGATCCATCCTTTCTGATTATTTAAATAATTCATCTGGGTAAGTTCCATCATCTTTCAATGATTGGATTTTAGCTACTACTGTTGGTTTATCTTCCTTATATGTAACTCCAAACCAGTTGTCATTTGATGTTAATACTTTTACTTTACACATATCATTTTTAATCATTACACCTACATGATTTGGAAGAAGTGCTTCATATTTTAAAGGATTTGTTTTTAATCCTTCAGGAAGTTCTTGAGTGAATATTTTATTCATCTTTTCATATACACTTGGATTAAATCCCCAGAAATTCATGGAAACAGGTGATCCCATCTTAAGCTCTTTGAATTGACCATCTTCTTCAAATAAAACACCATCATGATTGTCATTCCATTTGATAGACATAATTTCATTTATTGAAGACAAATAATCATTTTCATCTGTTTGACAATATCCTCTTGTGACAGTACCATTTTCACTAAGTGTGTTTTCAACTTTATAACCTACCATACAATATGTATCTTGATCTTGATTATTGTGGAAGAATTCAATTATTTTTTCGAAAGCATTTCTTCCATAAAAATCATCAGCATTACATACTACAAATGGATCATCTTTAATCATATTTCTAGTACTAAGTAATGCATGAGTAGTACCCCAAGGTTTAACTCTATCTTGAGGGATAACAATTCCTTCAGGAACATCATTTAAATCTTGATAAGCATATTCTACTTCTATATATGGTCTAATTTTTGAAACCAAAGATTCTTCAAAAGCTTCTTCGTTTTCTTTTTTTATAATTAAAATAACTTTCTTGAATCCAGTCTTAATAGCATCAAAGATTGTGAATTCAATTATGGGTTCATTGTGATTTCCAACACCATCAATTTGTTTTAAACCACCATATCTAGAGCCCATACCAGCAGCAAGTATTACTAGTGTTTCTTTCATCATAAACCTCCTATTTACTTATTTATTATATAATGGAATTGATAATAAGGAGTCTATATAAAATGGAAAAATATATTTTAGCTATTGATCAGGGAACAACAAGTACAAGAGCTATACTTTTTGATAAGGATCAAAATGTCGTTAAAACAGCACAAAAAGAAATAACAAATATCTTTCCTAATCCTGGTTGGGTTGAACAAGATGCGAATGAGATTTGGTTATCAACTTTATCAGTAATTGCCCAAATTTTTGATGGAGGACAAATCAAACCAGAGGAAGTTGTCAGTGTAGGTATTAGTAATCAAAGAGAAACAACTGTACTTTGGGATAAAAATACAGGTTTACCTGTATATCGTGCTATTGTCTGGCAATCTCGTCAAACTTCAGATATTGTAACTAAGCTAAAACAAGATGGTTTAGAACCATTAATTAAAGAAAAAACAGGATTAGTATTAGACCCATATTTCAGTGCTTCAAAAATTAAATGGATTAGGGATAATGTTGAAGGTGTTAAAGATAATCCTAATATTATATTTGGAACAATCGATACTTTCTTATTATGGAAATTTACATGTGGTAATGTTCATGCAACTGATGTTACAAATGCATCTAGAACTTTACTATTTAATATTCATACTTTAGATTGGGACGATGAATTATTAAAGATATTTGATATACCTAGAAGCATGCTTCCTGAAATAAAAGATACTTCAGGTGTATTTGGTAATATTGATCCACGTCATTTCTTTAATCATTCTTGTCCTATAACAGCTTTAGTTGGTGACCAGCAAGCTGCGCTTTTTGGAGAATCTTGTTTTGATAAAGGAAATGTGAAAAATACATATGGTACTGGTGGATTTATTCTTTTAAATACAGGTAAAGATGTAATTATTTCTAAACAGGGTTTACTATCAACTGTTGCATGGAAGATTAAAGATGAAGTTAAATATGCACTAGAAGGTTCAATATTTGTTTCTGGTTCTTTAATTCAGTGGTTAAGAGATGAGATGAAATTTATTGTTAATGCAGCAGAATCAGAAGATTTAGCAAGTAGTGTGCAAGATACTAATGGTGTAGTTGTGGTTCCTGCTTTTACAGGATTAGGTGCACCATATTGGAATGATAAGTGTAAAGGTGCAATATTTGGATTAACTAGAGGTACTAGTAGAGCTCATTTAGTTAGAGCATGTATAGAATCTATGGCTTATCAGTCTAAAGATTTAATTAAGATAATGGAAGATGAATTAAATGAAAAAGTTGAATCAATTAAAGTTGATGGTGGTGCAAGTAATAATAATTTCTTAGTTCAATTCCAATCTGATATCTTACAAATTCCTGTAATAAAACCTTTATTATCTGAGACAACTTCTCTAGGTGCTGCAAGACTTGCGGGTTTAGCTGTTGGTTTTTATAAACTTGAAGATTTTAAGGATGAAGCAGTTAAAGTATTTGAACCTAGTATGTCTGATGAAGAAGTTGTAGAAAAGTATAATAGATGGCTTAATGCCGTAAATGCAACATTAAAATTCTAGGAGGAATTATGAAAGTATTAATGATTAATGGTAGTCCACGTAAAAATGCGTGTACATATACAGCATTAAAAGAAATTGAAAAAGTATTAAATGAGGAAGGTATAGATACACAAATTATAGCTGTGCCTTCGAATATTCCATCATGTGCGGCCTGTGGTGCGTGCCATAAAACAGGTGAGTGTGTTAAGAAAGATCTTGTTAATGAAACATATGCATTGCTTGATGAAGCTGATGGAATCATAGTGGGCTCTAGTGTATATTATGCAGGTCCAACCGGATCTATAATCTCTTTTCTAGATAGATTATTCTATTCATATCCAAATAGTTTAAATATGAAAGCTGCTGCTAGTATTTCTTCTTCTAGAAGAGCAGGAAACATTACAACTAATGATGTGATTAATAAATTCTTCTCTATTTCAGGAATGAGTATTATTACTTCAACTTATTGGAATGATGTGCATGGTTTTACTCCTGAAGATGTTCAAAAAGATGAAGAAGGACTTCAAACTATGAGAAATCTAGGAAGAAATATGGCTTATTATATTAAAATGAGAAAATTAGCTGATGAAAATGGTTTAAGTCTTCCAATAATTGAAAAAGATAAAAGAACGCATTTTATTAATCAATAGATAATTGTTTAAAAGTATTAACTAAATCATCATGTATAACGATGTCACATCTAGAATCATAGGATGTGGCATCTTTATTTATAATAGCTAAAGTGTCTCCTCTAAAGTATTGAATGAAGCTTGCGGCAGGATAAACTACTAATGAGGTACCACATACTACTAATAGATCAGCTTGCTCAATACTTTTAACTGCATTAAAAACAGTATGTTCATCTAAACCTTCTTCATATAAAACAACATCAGGTTTAACTATAGATCCACATTCATCACAATATGGTATATCTTTTGAATTGATAATATAGTCTAAATCAAAAAACTTATGACAATGAGTACAATAGTTTCTTAATACAGAACCATGAAGCTCATAAACTATTTTTGAACTAGCTTTTTGATGAAGACCATCTATGTTTTGTGTAACAACCGATACATTTTTATGCTCTTGTAGTTTAGACATAAAGATATGTGCATAATTTGCTTGTGCATCAGGATACAACATTTTTTCTTTATAAAAATCATAAAAATCTTTGGTTTTATATTCAAAAAAAGTATGTGAAAGCATTTGTTCAGCTCTGTATACATTTTTATATAAACCAGTAGCTGATCTAAAATCAGGGATACCAGATGCGGTTGATAAGCCTGCACCAGTAAAAAAGACAATAGTATTAGAGTTGTTAATTGCTTCTTGGAGTTTGTTAATCATATAACTTTATTTTACTATAATTGAGTGATATTATTGTTGTATAGAAACATCAGGGCAATGTGTAATTCATTGATCGGCGGTAAACCCCGCGAGCTTAAGCAGAACTTGTGAGATTCAAGTGGCGACTGTATAGTCAGGATGAGAGAGGTTTTTTTATTTTGAATAAACATTTAACTGTTAAAAACATTAGTATCATTGCGATTCTTGGAGCTTTAGGAGCTGTACTAATGTTATTTGATTTTCCAATCGCTATTGCTCCTAACTTTTATAAGCTTGATTTGGGTGATTTACCATGTTTAATTGGTGCTTTTGCCTTAGGACCTGTTCCTGCACTATTTATTCAAATTGTTAAAATCATTATTAAATTACTATTAAAGCCTACATCTACTGCATTTGTAGGAGAATTAGCTGCGTTTATAATCTCAAGCAGTTTTTGTGTAAGTGCAGCTTACATATATCAAAAAGATAAAAGTAAAAAAGGTGCAATCAAAGCTATGGCAGTAGGTTCTATCATCATGGCTTTAGTAGCAACTATTGGAAACTATTTATTTATAATTCCTGCTTATGTAAATCTTTATCATATTCCTTTAGAATCAATTATTTCTATGGGTAACGCAATATTTTCAATAGTGAAAGACAAGCTAAGTTTTGTTTTGGTATGTGTATTACCATTTAATTTAATTAAGGCAATTGTTGTTGATATTTTAACTTTGATAATCTATAAACATATCTCTCCAATAATTAAATAAAACGCTTTAATTATCGCTGTTTTTGAATGTGTGAAGATATGTGAAATATTTTATTTTAATATTATATATGTTATAATGCATTAGTATCAAAATTTGGAGGTTTTGTTATGGCTAAATTAACAAGAACACAAAAATTTGCTGATTTAAGAGACTCTCTTGCTAATGATAAAGAGCCTTCTTTATCTACAAAAGATTTATCAGTATATGAAGATAGATTAACTAATTTAACAGGGGAAAGACTAGAAAAGCAAGAACAAGAAAGCGTAAGAAAAGTTTTGGATGATGATCCTAAATATATTTGGACTGCATTTGAGGAGAATGATGATGCATATGATCCATATTCTTATTCAAAACAAAACGATGATTTCTTCAATAACAGATATGTTTGGGATTCTTTACAAGAATTTCCAGAATCAAGTTCACACTCTTATGAAACAGAAAATACTTTTAATATTGATGAACTACCAGATATCAATGATGATAGACAAACTGAAGAAGATTTAACTCAAGTTCATACTTTTGAACCTATCATTGAAGATAACACTATGGAAAGTCCTGTGATTGAGCAAGTTCATGAAGAAGAAGAGAAATTTGAAGCTCCTAGAGAAGTAGAAGAAGAAATAGTTGAAGAAGCTAGTGAAACATATAGCGAACCTGTAGTTGAAGAAAGCTTTGATAATAATGAAGTATCAAACTTATATGAGGAAGCTCAATTAGAAACTGAACCAATTAGTACAGAAGAATTCTTAGAGCAACAAGAAGCCAGATATAAAGAATTATCTAATACAAATCCAGAAATTGAAGCCGCATATGCAGAAGCTGAAAAACATATTGAAGAAGTTACAGAAGCAGCTGAAGAAAATATTGCGGAGTTAAATGAAGAAACTTCTGTTGCTGCTCAAGAAGTTGAGGAAGAAGTTGAGCATGTGCATAAAGATGTTCAAGAAGAAGTTAATGAAATTTTAAAAGGTGTAGCTGAACACGAAGCTAAACAAGCAGATGTTGAAGATGAAAGCGAAAAAATTGACAGAATTGATACAGAAGCTGAAAAATTAGCTGCTATGCAATTTTTAAATGATATTGTTTCTGAAAAAGAAGAAGTTGTTGAAGAAACAATTCAAGAACAAGAACCTGTATCAGAGAATATTACAGAGGAAGTTAATGAGACTGAAACTAAAGAAGAAGATTTAGTTGAAACTCATGAGCTAGTTGAAGAAACTGCTGAAGAAGTTATCAAAGAGGATAATGCTCCAGAAGAAGTTGTTGTAGAAGAAGAAGCTGATAATCATGCACCTGAAGATATTGATCATAGTTATGATAGTAGTTTAATTCAAGAAACAATTAATGAAGTTGGTGAATATAATCGTTCTGTAGGCGAAGAAACTATCACAACTTTAACAAACAACCTTGTTCATTCAGTTAGACATCCTGGTGCTACTAGAAGTGAAAAACATCATTTTAGTGAAGTACCAGTAAGTGATACTAATACTAAAAATGATGAAGAGTTTTCTAATACAGTTTCACTTGAAATAACTAAGATTATGGATGAAATATCTAATAATGAAGATGTTCAGGAAGTACCAGAAGTAGTAAATGAACCAGTTGAGCAACATCCAGTTTTAACTAAAGCACTAGAGGATGAAGCAGAAGAAGATGTAGTAGAAATTAAGAATATCAAAGAACTTGAAGCTGAAGAAGCTACAAGTAGTACTATATCAAATACTATTCCATTTGTAGTGGCTGCTGGTGAAGAAGATTTAATTGAAGTAGATGAAGAAGATGATTCAAATACAATTTTAAATATTATTTTAATCGTGTTAATTGTAATATTGGTTGCAGTATTAGGACTAATAATATTCTATATTCTAAGAACTAGAGGAATTATTTAATGAAATATAATATTGCGATTGATGGTCCAAGTGCAGCTGGTAAATCAACTATAGCTGATATCTTAGCAGAAAAATTAGGCTTTGTGCACTTAGATACGGGAGCAATGTATCGTGCTGTAGCATATAAGGCATTTCAAGATGATATCAAAATAGATGATGAAGAAAATATCGTCAAAATGATTGAAAAAATGAATCTAGATATGACAAACGATGGAAGAGTCATATTAGATGGTGAAGATATTTCTGAAAAGATTAGAACAAACGAAATATCGATGGGAGCTTCTGATGTTTCTAAATTACATGGTTGTCGTAAAGCGTTAGTAGCTATGCAACAAAAAATTTGTGAGAATGGTGGCTATATTCTTGATGGCAGAGATATTGGAACAGTAGTTCTTGTGGATGCTCCAGTTAAACTATATTTAGTTGCTTCAGCTGAAGCGAGAGCTCAAAGAAGAGTCTTACAGAATATCGAAAAGGGTATTGAAGCTGATTATGAAACAATACTGGAAGATATCAAGAAAAGAGATTATCAAGATTCTCATCGTGAACATTCTCCTTTAAGAAAAGCAGATGATGCTATCGAAATAGATACATCTGATATGAGCTTAAAGGAAGTTACCGAAAGAGTTCTTGAGATTATAAAAGAAAAAGTAGGAGAATAAAATGATAGATGGAACTGTCGCAATCGTTGGTAGACCCAATGTCGGTAAGTCGACAGTTTTTAATAGGGTTTTACAACAACGTTTAGCTATTGTTGAAGATACTCCAGGTGTTACTAGAGATAGAATTTATGGAGAATGTAATTGGCTTTCAAAAACTTTTAGAGTAATTGATACTGGTGGAATACAAATAGAAGATGTTCCATTTCAAAAAGAAATCAATGCTCAAGTTGATATAGCTATTGAAGAAGCTGATGTCATTATCTTTTTAACAGATGGTAGAAGTGGTTTAACTAGTGATGATGAATATATAGCTAGATTATTAAGAAAAGCTAATAAGCCAGTTATTTTAGCTGTAAATAAAATTGATGATATATCGATAATTAATAATATCTATGAATATTACCAATTAGGAGTAGGTGATCCTATTGCAGTATCAGGAATACATGGTATTGGTATAGGCGATCTATTAGATAAAGTTGTAGAAATGATGCCTGAAAAACAAATAGATAACTATGAAGGCATGATTAAGTTTTCTATTATTGGTAGACCCAATGTAGGTAAATCTTCTTTAACTAATGCTTTCTTAAAACAAGATCGCGTTATTGTATCTGATATTGAAGGTACTACAAGAGATGCAATTGATACAGTCTTTGAAGCAAATGATAAAAGATATGTAGCAATTGATACTGCAGGAATTAGAAAAAGAGGTAAGATTTACGAAAGTGTAGAAAAATATTCTGTATTAAGAGCTAAAGCTGCAATTGAAAGAAGTGATTTAGCTTTAGTATTACTAGATGGTTCTACAGGAATAATTGAACAAGATAAACATGTTGCAGGTTTAGCACATGAAGCTAAAAAAGGTGTGATTATTGTTTATAATAAATGGGATTTGGTTGATAAAGATGATAAGACAATGGTAGAGATAACTAAAGAAATAAGAAAACAATTTGTTTACTTAGATTATGCTCCTATTGCTTTTGTTTCAGCTAAACAAGGAAAAAGAATTGATACATTATTACCGTTAATAGATTTAGTATATGATAATTTGAATTTAAGAATTAAAACTAATGTTTTAAATGAAGTAATACTAGATGCTCAACTCGCAAATCCTGCAAAGCCTCATAATGGTAAACGTTTAAAAATATATTATGCATCACAAGTATCTAGTGCACCTTGTACAATTGTCTTATTTGTAAATGATGTTGAGTTAATGCATTTCTCATATGAGAGATACATTGAAAATAAATTAAGAGAAGCCTTTGGTTTTGAAGGTGTTCCAATAAATATCATTTGTCGAAAAAGAAGTGAGTAAAAGAAAAGACCTTCAATTTGAAGGTCTTTATTCTTCGCTAGAAGCATGCACTGTTGCGCAAGCTTTTGAACCACTAGAGCTTACACAGACATTTACTCTAGAACCACCAATAGATACATCAAATGAGTTTCCATCGGTTGAACCTGATATTGATTCACCAGTATCAGATGTAACAGTATATTCATATGGAGGAGCTGCATTACCTGTATAGATTGATACCCAGTGTGGGAACCAAATTCTACCAGAAGCATATGTAGTCTTACCATATATATTTGTTGCAGAGATGTTACATGAATCTCCTACACACATCGCATCATCACCTGAACCAGTAGAGAAGGTTACATATAAGCTATCTCCATTATAAGAACCATTTACATTAGAGATACCACCACCTAGTACTTTAGAAGTTTGTCTTGAATATTCAAGTGCTGTACCTACTGATACTAATGGATTTTCTTCTAATGCTTTTTTACTAATGTATCCAGTTGTTGTTGAATAACCACCACCTGGTGCGGCGTAAGGATATGCTCCTCTAACATGTGTTATTTGTGTTACAGAATCAGGCATTTCTAGTGGAGTATGAGGGTCATATTCTCCAGAATAGTGCTCTTCAAGTTCGTTTAATAGTTTTGCGACAATAACACTCTTAGTATTTGCTTGATATTCTGCATTAGAGAAGTAAGCTCCTCTTTCCATTTCATCATATCCTGTCCAACAAGATATAGTATATTTATTTGTTTGCATTACCAACCAGCTATCTTTAGTAGCGTGATCAGGAATACCATATGCTCTTCCTGAAGTACCCCAGTCAGTTGTGCCTGTCTTACCATATAATGGGTAATCAACAAATCTATTACAATAAAGCATTAATGAATTATAGTCACCTGACATATTATATTTTTCTAAATATGCCATCATCCATGCAGTAGCATCAGAAATAACTTGTTTACCTTTAGTATCTGCTACAAAATCAGGTCTGCCATCAGAATACTTAATATAGTTAATTGTATGAGGCTTGATGTATCTACCACCATTGATAAACATTGCATGTGCTCCTGCAAGTTGTAGTGGTGTAACTAGACATCTATTACCACCAATTGCAAACTGTAAATCAAAATCTTCATAATCAAATTTAAAGCCAATTGAATTTAAATAATCTACTACGTATTCTTCACCTTTTTCTGCTACAACATCAGCCAAGGCTTGAACTGCAGGTGTATTTTGTGATCTAGCCAAAGCTTCAGGAATCATCATATCACCATGATAGATATTATCGAAGTTAGATATTAAGACATTGCCACCGTATAAGTAATATGGCATATCTGTGAAGGTATGCGAAGTTGCATAGCCTAGAGCTTCTAAACATAATGCATAATCAATTACTGGCTTAATAGAAGAACCAGGATTCAAATACGCACTAGTAGCTCTATTAAATTGTCTAGCTTGTTCAGTTTCTCCACGTCCTCCACCTAATGCTTCAATTGCACCAATTTGGTTATCCATAACTACAATTGCACTTTGACATAATTCATTAGGGAAGTATACACCTACATATTCTTCTTCATTTTGCATGTCATATACGTATTCTTGCATATGAGCATTCATATTAGTGTAAATTTCCATACCTACATCATATGGGTTTTCACCAGTAGTTTCGATTACTTCATCAATAACTGCATCAATATATGATTGATATTTATCATTTGTTTCTTGGAAACTTTCATCAGTTCCATTAACCATATCTTCAATTCTTACTGACTTAGCTAAATTAGCTTCTTGTTCAGAGATATATCCATGAAGCACCATTAAATCCAATACTTCATCTCTTCTTTCAGTAGCGTTTTCTAGATACTCTATTTCTGGATCTAGATAAGCATTATTATGTTTATATAAATCATTGTATGGATTATATGTATTTGGAGAGTTAATTAAACCCGCAAGGAATGCTGATTCAGGAAGATTTAAATTCTTCGCATCTTTTCCAAAATAATATTGAGCTGCTTTTTGAACACCACGAATATTATTACCATAATTAACTTTATTAATATACATCGCAATAATATCTTGTTTAGGTACATCTGTTCTATTTTCAAGTTCTAAAGCTAAAACTATTTCTTGCATCTTACGCTTAATACCAGACATACCACTTCTTGCAGCAATAGTTGATTGATCATCTGCATCAATAGAGAAATAAGTATTCTTTATTAACTGCATAGTAATAGTTGAACCACCTTGAGAGAAATCTCTAGTACGTAAGTTAACTAATGCTGCTGCAGTAAATCTAGGAATATCAAAACCTGGATGTTCAAAGAATCTTGAGTCTTCTATTGCTAAGAAAGCATCAATTAAAGAATTAGGCATTTCTTGATAGTCAATGTTTTCTCTAAGATACATACCAAGTTCCATAATCTTATTTCCTTGGTTGTCATAAACGATTGTTGAATCTGGTGCCTTTAAATCATCAACATTTAATTCTGGTTTACCATCTAATAATTTATATGCAAAATAACCAGCACCAATTACTCCAACAAGCCCTAAAAACAAGATCACACACATCAATATTGCCATCGCAAAAGTAAGTTTACTTGCTTTTGGTCTAGCTTCTTTTTGTTTTTTAACCTTTGCCTTTACTTGCTTAGCTGGTTTTTCAGCTTTTGCAATCTGTTTAGCAGGTTTATTTGTTGTAGTAGCTACAGCAGCGCTTGAAGCAGCTGCAGTTTCCTTTTTATTACTTTCTTTTTTCTTTGTTAAATCAGCCATTTTATTTTTTAAATTAGTCATCATAGCAGGAATTGAAGCTTTTTTTGTTTTGTTTTCACCAGAAAAATCAAGATCTTTCTTGTGAACGTTTTCTTGCTCAAAATACTGTCTTTTCTCTTGATGTTTTTGAGCTCTTTTTCTAACTCTAGCGATTTGACGCTCTTGAGCTTCGTTTAATTCAATTTCCTGTTTCATCCAATTAATAATTATACTATATATATTTAAAAATGATAATATAAATATATGATTAAAGAAAGATTATCATTATTAAGAGAAGCTATGAGAAAGGAAAATATTGATGTTTATTACTTCAATACTTCTGATTATCATATGTCTGAATATGTTCCTGAGCATTTCAAGACAATTGCGTATTTTTCAGGATTTAGCGGTTCTTTAGCGACATTATTAGTCACAAGTGAAAATGCTTATATATTTGTGGATGGAAGATATCACACACAAGCCGATAAGCAATGTTTAGAAAATGGAGTGGAAGTTATAAAACTTGGTACTTCTGGTGCGCTTGAACCAATTGAGTTTATTAAAAAGAATTATCCTAAAGCTATAGTAGGACTTGATGCTAAACGCACAAGCATAGCTTTTGGCAAAAAATTAACGAAAGAGAAGATAAATATCAAAAGCATTGATATTTATTCTGATATTATTGAAGATCGTCCAGCATTATTAAACAATCCTATTTATGAATTAGATGAAAAATATACAGGTCTAAGTAGAAAAAGAAAGATTGAATTAATTAAATATTGTCTAAATGATAAAGTTCATGTGGTAAATAATTTAGAATCAATTGCTTATCTTTTAAACTTAAGAAGTAATGATATTAAATACACACCTGTGTTTTTATCCTATTTAGTATTCTATGAAAAAGAAGTTTATTTATTCGTAGATTTAAATAGATTTAATGAAGATCTATTAGATAGATTATATGATGATGGAATAATTATTAGACCATATAATTCATATTACTTCTTCTTAGAATCAATTAAGAATAAAAAAGTTATCTTAGATGAATACAAAGTTAATTTTGAAAGTTATACTAGATTAAATAAAAATCGCAATAAGATTTATAATATGCGTTCATTAATTGAAGATATGAAAGCTATTAAAAATCCAATCGAACAAGAAAATATTAAATTAGCTCATATTTATGATGGTGTTGCCTTAGTTAGATTTATGAAGTGGATTGATGAAATCGATAAAACAACTATTTCTGAATATGATGCATCAGAAAAACTTAATAATTTAAGATTAGAATACAAAGCTAATGATTTAAGTTTTAATACTATTGTTGCATACAATGAAAATGCTGCTTCAATGCATTATGGTCCTACAAAAGAAAATAGTGCAATGTTAGATAATAAAGGAATATTATTATTTGATAGTGGTGGTCAATATAATGAAGGTACTACTGATGTCACTAGAACAATATCTCTAGGACAAGTTGATGATGAAGTAAAGATGTATTTTACTTTAGTTTTAAAATCAATGTTTAATTTAAGTGAAGTTAAATTCTTAAAGGGTTTAAGTGGCAATCAATTAGATATATTAGCTAGAAAAGATTTATGGAATTTAGGTGTTGATTATCGTTGTGGAACTGGACATGGAGTTGGTTATAATCTAGCAGTACATGAAGCTCCTCCAAATATTCGTTATGGCAAGACTGAGCAACAAGCGGAATTAGTCGAAATCAAACCAGGAATGTTGTTTTCTGATGAACCAGGTGTTTATTTTGAAAACAAGTATGGAATTAGATGTGAAAACTTATTGTTATGTAAGAAAGCTGAAAGTAATGAATATGGTCAATTTTTAGAATTTGAAACAGTTACTCTAGCTCCTTTTGATTTAAGATTAATTGATAAAAAATATTTAGATCAAAAAACAATTGATGTTTTAAATAAGTATCATCAAAGAGTATTTGATACTTTGTGTCCATATTTAGATGAAAATGAAATTGAGTATTTAAGAAAGTTGACAAGAGCTATATGAAAATAGTTAGTTGGAACGTTAATGGATTAAGAGCTATATTATCTAAAGGTAATCTGATTTCTTTTATAAATAAAGAAAAACCAGATATCATGGCTTTTCAAGAAACTAAAATGCAAGAAGACCAATTAACTTTTAATTTTGATGGCTATTATCGTTATATGCATAGTGCTGAAAGGAAAGGCTATTCAGGTACTATGGTTTTAACTAAAGAAAAACCAATTAGTGTTGAATATGATTTTAAAGGTGATGATCATCCAAAAGAAGGAAGAGTTATAACTTTAGAATATGAAGATTTTTATTTCGTGTGTGCTTATGTGCCTAATTCTAAAGATGGTTTAAAAAGATTAGATTATCGTATGCATTGGGAGGAAGATCTTTTAAAACATTTAAAGAAATTAGATAAGAAAAAACCGGTAATATATACTGGAGATTTAAATGTTGCACACAATGAAATCGATTTAAAAAATCCTGATGAGAATCATTTTTCTGCAGGTTTTTCTGATGAAGAAAGAGAAAAGTTCACAACTTTATTAAATGCGGGTTTTATTGATACCTTTAGATATTTATATCCTGATAAAGTTAAATATACTTGGTGGTCATATCGAACACAAGCTAGAGCTAGAAATGTGGGATGGAGAATTGATTATTTTGTGGTATCAAATAGATTTATAAATAGAGTTAAAGATAGTTTAATATATGATGATATTGAAGGTTCAGATCATTGTCCTATAGGAATAATACTTGAGGGAGGCAAAAATGGAAATTAAGCAATTTATTGAAGAAAATATTGAAAATATGAAAGCTGATTTAGCTAAGTTAGTTTCATATAATTCTGTGAATTCAAATGATGAATTACCTTTTGGTTCAAACAATAGAAAAGTATTAGATGAAGCCTTAAAACTAATGGAAGAAAAAGGTTTAAAAACTAATAATGTAGATTATTATTGTGGTTTTGGTGAAACTGGTAAAGGTGATAAATTAATTGGTATTTTAGCACATTTGGATATTGTTCCAGCAGGAGATGGATGGAACAGCAATCCTTTTGAAATGATAGAAAAAGATGGTTTCTTATATGGAAGAGGAGTATCCGATGATAAAGGCGCTGCTATTGCAAGTATGTATGCCTTAAAGTATCTAATAGATGAAAACTATGATTTTAAGAAAAAAGTTAGATTGATTTTAGGATGCAATGAAGAAACAGGATCTAGATGTATTGCTTATTATGTTTCTAAATATGGTCACATTGATTATGGTTTTACACCTGATGGAAGTTTCCCTGGTATCTATGCAGAAAAAGGTATGGTAGGTGCAAGCATCATCGGACACACTAATAAGATAATTGATATAGAAGGTGGTCAAGCATCTAATGTTGTGATGAAAAAAGTTGATGTTAAGCTTGCTAATGATAGTTTTGATATTGATAAGTTTAAAAAGTACCTAGATTCTAAAGATATTGAATACGAAATAAACATAAACGATAATACCCAAATAATTGTTTATGGTGTAGCAGCTCATGCTAGTATGCCTGATATGGGTATCAATGCTTTACAATATTGTTTTGAAGCATTATATCACTCTGATTTTAATGATCCATTCATTGATTGGTTCCATAAATATTTTTCTTTAGATGTTCATGGGGAAACACTAGGATATGAATCTTTAAAAGATGATATTTCTAATACTTCAATTAATTTAGGAATTGTTAAGAAAGAAAACGATGATGTAATTATCAGTTTAGATATGCGTTTTCCAGTAAAAGCTAAAACAGAAGATGTAGTAAAACTATTGAATGTATCTAATGAATATGGAGAAATTAAAATAAGAAATACTGTTGATCCATTATATTTTGATATTAATTCACCGATGATTAAAGCATTAAAGAAAGCTTATGAAGATGTTACTAATGATAAGCAAACACCTATGGAGGCAATAGGTGGAGGAACTTATGCTAAAGCAATCAATAATTGTATTGCTTTTGGATGTGAGTTTATTGGTGAGAATAATCATATTCATGATGCTAATGAAAGTTTAAAAATAGAAAACTTTAAAAAACAAGTTGAATTATATGTTCAAGCAATCAAAAATCTTAACGAAATAGAAGACTAAATGTCTTCTATTTTTGTATAATTAAATTATGAAAAAGACAAAATTAGCACTAATATATGACTTTGATAAAACTTTATCTCCTAAAGATATGCAAGAGTTTCATTATATTAAATCATTAGGATATGATAATCCGGTCGATTTTTGGAAAGAATGTGATAAATTCTCTAGAGAAAATAATTGTGATGGTATTTTATCTTATATGTATTTGATGACTATGAAAAATAAGGATCTCACTAGATCACAATTAATTGAAGAAGGTAAGTATATAGAATTTTATAAGGGTGTTAGAACCTGGTTTAAAAGAATAAATGATTATGGTAAAAAACATAATGTGGATGTAGAACACTATGTGATTTCATCTGGTTTGAGCGATATTATCAAAGGCACTGAAATCGCAAAAGAATTTAAAAAGATCTATGCGTGTTCATATGCATATGATAAAAATGGTAAAGTACTATGGCCTTCTAGAGTAGTTAACTACACAATGAAAACCCAATACTTATTTAGAATTAATAAAGGTGTTTTAAATGAGACTAATGATGAAGATTTAAATAGTTCAACACCTGATACTGAAAAATATATACAACTTGAAAATATGATCTATTTTGGTGATGGAAGCACTGATGTACCAAGCATGAAAGTTGTTTTACAAAATGGAGGAACTACTATTGCAGTATTTGGTGATGATTCTAAAAGAAAAAATGCTGAAAAGTTATATTCTGATAAGCGCGCTAGTTTTGCAGTGAAAGCAGATTATTCTAAAGGAAGCAAAATTGAAAAAATAGTTCAAGGTATTATTGATACAGCTGAACTAAAAAATAAACTTGAAGAATACAGATGATATATTATTCTAGTGATGATTTTGATATTAAAAAACTAGGTAGTTTTTATCAATTTGATAAAACTACTTTTAGAGTATTTGCACCAGAACATAAAAATCTGTTTTTAGTTATAGAAGATGATGTTTATGAGATGCATAAGAACGGTATGTGTTTTGAAATAGCTCTTGGTGGTAATTTAGAATTAGTTAAATATCATTATATGAATGAAAAAGGGATTCGTTTTAAAGATCCTTTTTCATATTTATCATTAGGTAAAAATTCAATTGTTTTAGATAAGAGTAAATTTATTTCTACTAAAGTTTATCCTGGTGAAACTAATTCTTGTATAATCTATGAAGCAAGTGTTAGAGACTTTTCTAGTTCTAAATCATATAAAGGTAAATATAAATCAAAATTTTTATCATTAATTGAAAACAATTTAAAAATTGATGATTATTATATGATAGGTTTAGATTATTTAAAAAACATTGGTATAAGTCATCTACAATTAATGCCTATATTTGATTATGATAATGATTTTAGTGAATATAATTGGGGATATAATCCTATAGCATATAATTACTTAAAGAAAGATTACATCTACAATCAAGATGATCCTTATGCCTATATAAATGAATTTAGAAGTGTTGTGAATACTTTACATGAAAACAACATTAGAGTTGTTTTGGATGTAGTATTTAATCATGTTTATAATGTCGCAAGTAATGATTTAGAAAAAATGCTTCCAGGACATTTCTTTAGAAAAAAGGAAGATGGTAGTTTAGCTAATGGGACATTATGTGGAAACGAGATAAATTCTGAAGATGTCTTTGTGAGTGAATATATTTGTTTAATGGTACAAAGATATTTAGAATTATTTGATATTGATGGAATAAGAATGGATTTAATGAACATTTTAGATATTAATTTAGTAAATAAATTAAAACAGACAATGACAATCTATAAAAAAGATTTCTTGGTATATGGTGAAGGATGGAATATGGGCGATGTATTAGCTGATGAAAAAAGAGCTAGTATTTCTAATTATAGAAAATTAGATAATGTCGCCATGTTTAATGATAAGTTTAGAGATATTATCACTAAATATCTTTGTGAAGATAATAGTGTACTTGATGATGTAAAGAAAGTAATAGCTGCAGATGAATCATATTTAGATAGTGTGCATTCAATTAATTATGTTGAATGTCATGATGGTTTTACTTTTATTGATCGTATGAAAGCATATAAACCTGATGATGAATTATGGCTCAATGAAGCTCGTGCAAGATTAGCTATAGCCCTAGTTATTATTAGTAGAGGAACACCTTTTATACATATGGGTCAAGAGTTTTATAGGACTAAAAATGGTATAGAGAATTCATATAATTGTGGTGATGAAATAAATAGAATTGATTGGAATTTAAGAGTAACAAATAATCGTGTTTGTGATTATTTCAAGGATTTAGTAAATATAAGAAAAGATAACCATGTTTTTGATAAAAAAGATGTCAATATTTCATTTACGGATTACTATGATTGTTTAATTTACAGATTGGATAATTATGTGATTTTAATAAATCCTACAAGGAATGATTATGTATATGATGATGGTAAACAATATGATGTTATATTTGATAAAAATGGTAAATGTGAGTATAGATCTGGAATATTAAATATTCCTGCATGCAGTTTATTAATATGTAAAGAATAATGATGTATAATTGAATTAGGGTACTAAGAGGTATTTAAGATGAAAAAGAATAATATGGTAGCAATGATACTTGCGGGAGGCAGAGGATCCAGACTTTTTGATTTGACTAAAAAAGTTGCGAAACCTGCTGTACACTTTGGTGGCAAGTATCGCATTATTGATTTTGCGCTTTCAAATTGTGCTAATTCACATATCTCAACCGTAGGTGTATTAGTACAATATGAATCAATTCTATTAAGCTCGTATAGCGCAAGAAGTTCAACATGGGGCTTAGATTCTAAAGGTGGTGGTGTATATGTGCTTTCACCTAGAGAAAAAGATGAAACAGGACTAGGTTTATATAATGGTACTGCTGATGCCATATATCAAAATTTAGATTTCCTAGATCAAGAAGAAGCTGATTATGTATTAATCCTATCTGGTGATCATATTTATAAGATGGATTATGATAAGATGCTTAAAAAACATATTGAATCAAATGCTGAAGCAACCATTGCAGTTATTGAAGTACCAAAAAGAGAAGCAAGTCGTTTTGGTATTATGAATACCGATAAAAATGATCGCATAATTGAATTTGAAGAAAAACCTAAAGAACCTAAATCTAATTTAGCTTCAATGGGTGTTTATATTTTTACATATAAGACATTAAGAAAACATTTGAGAGATGATGCAAAAAATGATAAATCAGATCACGACTTTGGTAAAAATATAATTCCTACATATCTTGAAAATAAATTAAAACTACAAGCCTATCGCTTTAAAGGATATTGGAAGGATGTTGGTACAATTGATTCTTTATGGGAAGCAAATATGGATCTACTAAAGAATAATAGTGGTTTAGATTTGTTTGATACAGATTGGAAAATCTATACTGATGATGCTTCAGAAACACCTCAAGTTATAGGTTCTAAGGCTAAGATTGATAATGCATTTATAACTCAAGGTGTAGTAGTTAATGGAAGTGTTAGTCATTCTGTAATTTTCTCAGGCGTTGAAGTTGGTGAGGATGCAAAGGTTACTGATTCCGTAATTATGAATAATGTTGAAATAGGAAAGGGTGCCAAACTAACAAGATGTTTAGTTGCTGATGATGTCAAGATTCCTGATGGAATAAGATTAGGTAAAAAGACATCAAAAGAAATACTGCTAGTATCTAAAGCATATTTATCAAAGGTAGGTGAATCTCATGAGTAAAATATTAGGATTGCTAAATTTTGAACCTTCATATGTTAATGTTAGAGGACTTGAAGATTTTCGTCCTATATCTGCTACATCTATTTTAGGTAGATATCGTGTAGTAGATTTTATGCTTTCTAATTTTACTAATTCTGGTATAGATTCAATTAAGGTTTATATTAAAAATAGACCTCGTTCTATTGTTGAACATATAAATCGTACAAGCTACAATATTAACTCTAAATCAGGAAGAATTCATATGCTTTTTGGTGAAGATTATTATTCTAATAACGATTTATTTAATGTTGATATTCAAGCTTTTAAAACATACATGGAGTTTGTAGATGTTGAAAACTCTGCATATGTAGTAATTGCTCCATCACACTTCATTTTTAAACAAGATTTTTCAGAATTATTAGCATATCATACAAAATCTAAGAATGATATTACTATTCTTTATCAAAATGTTAATAACAGTGATACTGATTATTTGATGGGAGATTTATTATCTCTTGATGATAATAAACGTGTTACAGATATTCATAAGAATCGTGGAAAATATAAAAATAGCTATGTTTCTTTAGAGACATATGTAATGTCTACTTTAACATTTAAACAGCTTGTTGAAGAGGCAAGTACTACATCTAGTTTATATTCTTTATCAGATATTATTAGTGATAATGTAAAAATTCTTAAAGTTGGTGCTTATCAGCATCGTGGATATTGTGCTTGTATTTCTACTTTAAGAGCATACTATGAAGCTAATATGCATATAAAAAAGGAAAAAGAATTATTAAAGTTAATTAATGAAGATTGGCCTATCTATACAATGACAAATGACTCATGTCCAACACTTTATAAAAAAGGTGCAAAAGTATCTGGGTCTATTGTCGCAAATGGATGTCAGATTGAAGGAACTGTTATTAATTCAGTTATTGGCAGAAACGTTATTGTTAAGCCTGGAGCTATTGTTAAAGATTCAGTTATCTTACCAGATACTTTCATTGACAAGAATGTCAAACTTGATTGTGCTGTTGTTGATAGACTATCCATTGTTACACATATTAAAGATCTTAAAGGAACTAAAGAAGATCCTATATATATCAAGCGAGGAGACCGTATCTAATGAAAAAAGTACTATTTGTTTCATTTGAATCACTTCCTTTTGTAAAAACAGGAGGTCTTGCAGATGTGGTTTATGCCTTACCTAAAGCTCTAAATAAAGAAGAATTTGAAGTAAGAGTAGTAATGCCGATGTTTAAAACAATTAAAGAGAGGTATTACGAAGGCATGAAATATCTTGAACATATCTATGTTCATAGTGGTTTTATTAATGAAGAAGCAAATATCTACTCATATATAAATGAAGGTATTGAATACTTATTTATTGAAAATGATAATTTCTTTAATCGTGATGGTGTTTATGGTTATGGTGATGATGCTGCAAGATTTTCATTTTTTAATGTTGCTGTATTAGAAATGATGATTAAGTTAGATTATTATCCAGATATCTGTCATGAACATGATTATCATAGCGCAGTTTTACCTGCATTATGTAAAATTAGATACAACGCTATAGAATCAATAAGAAATATTAAGCATATTCTTACAATTCATAATCTAGCATATCAAGGCGAATATGATAAACAAGTGCTTTTTGATTATTTAGCTTTTGATTATTACTATTATGAGAATGGTGATTTACGTTTTAATGATTATTGTAATTTCATGAAGATAGGTATTGTTTTTGCAGATTATATTACAACTGTTTCAAAAACTTATGCAAACGAAATACAAACGCCTGAATTTGGTAATAATTTAGATATTATTTTAAGATATCGCCATGATGATTTATATGGAATTGTAAATGGTATTGATACTGAATCGTTTAATCCTGCTACAGATGAAAGTATACATCACAAATATAATTTGAAAAATTATATTACTGGTAAAAGAGAAAATAAACGCTCTTTACAATATCAATTAGGTCTAAATGATGAACCAGATACTTTATTAATTGGTATGGTTTCAAGATTAACATTCCAAAAAGGTGCTGATATTTTCTTAGGAGCTATTCAAGATATTTTAAGACATAATGTTCAAGTTGCGGTACTTGGAACTGGTGAATCTAAACATGAATATTCATTTAAAATGTTAGAGCAAGAAAATAAAGGTCGTTTTGTATATTATTGTGGATATAATGAAGCTTTAGCACACAGTATGTATGCGGGATTAGATTTATTATTGATGCCATCATTATTTGAACCATGTGGTATTTCACAATTGATATCTATGCGCTATGGTACTTTACCACTTGTAAGAGAAACAGGTGGCTTAAAAGATACAGTTGAGCCATTAAATGAATATACAATGTCTGGTACAGGATTCTCGTTTAGTGAGTACTCATCAAATGATTTATTAAAAGTATTTAATTATGCATATGAACAATACTATGATTATCCAGAAAGATGGAAAATGCTAATTAAAAACGCAATGAAGTATGATGTTTCATTTGATAAATCCGCAAGGGAATATGAGGATTTATACAGAAAGGTTTTAAATAAATGAATCTAGATTATTTCTTTTCTGGTCTAGATACTCAAGCATACAAATACATGGGTTGTCATAAACACGGAAATGGTGTCGAGTTTTATTTGTGGGCTCCACACGCAAAAAGAGTTGAAGTGTTTATGTCTAAAGATGATTTTAAAGTTTTTTATGATTTAAATAAAATAGACAATCGAGGTATTTGGCATTTAATAATAGATAATTGTGAATGTATTTATTCATATCGTTATCGAATCACATGTCAAAATGGAAATATTGTTGAGAAATCTGATCCATATGCGTTTTATAGTGAAAGAAGACCTGCTAATGCATCAGTAATGTATGATTTGTCACAATATAAATTTACTGATGATAAATATATGGAGAATCGTAAGTTTTCTTATCAAAAACCAATGAACATTTATGAAGTTCATGTGAATGGTTTTAAACATGAGAGTGAACTTACTACATATAGGCAGCTAAAAGAAGAATTAATTCCATATGTAAAGCAGATGGGTTATAACTACATAGAAATGATGCCTATAGTGGAATATCCTTTTGATGGTTCTTGGGGATATCAAGCAACTGGTTTTCTTTCAGCTACAAGTAGATATGGTACACCTTGGGATTTAATGGATTTTATTAATGAGTGTCACTTAAATGATATTGGTGTACTATTAGATGTTGCCTATGTACATTTCGCAACCGATAGTTATGGTCTAGAAAACTTTGATGGTGAAGCTTGCTATGAATATAAGGATAAAAAACGTGCTAAATCACAATGGGGTTCATATCAATTTGATCTAGGTTCAGGTCCGGTAATATCTTATTTGATGTCTAGTGCGAATATTTTCTTAAATGAATATCATTTTGATGGCTTAAGAATGGATGCAGTATCAAATATTATTTTCTTTGACGGTAATAAAAAAATAGGGGAGAATGCTTCAGGTATTTCTTTTGTAAAAAGATTTAATTATTCCATCAAGAAGGAACATCCTGATGTGATCTTAATTGCAGAAGATTCTACAGATTATGAAAAAGTCACAGTTCCAACTGAATATGATGGATTAGGTTTTGATTATAAATGGGATTTAGGTTGGATGAATGATACATTAGATTATTATTCAATGGATCCAGAATTTAGACAGTATCATCACAATCAATTAACTTTCTCTATGGCTTATTTCTATTATGAAAAGTTTATTTTACCTTTATCACATGATGAAGTTGTTCATTCAAAGAAAACTATTGTCGATAAGATGTGGGGAACATATGAAGAAAAGTTTGCTCAATGTCGTAATTTATATTTATACATGTTTACCCATCCTGGGAAAAAACTAAACTTTTTAGGCAACGATATAGGAATGTTTAGAGAATTCGATGAAACTAGAGGCTTAGATTGGGATTTATTAAAATATCCAATGCATGATTCATTCAATAGATTTTTTAGAGATTTATGCCAAATATATTTAACGTATAAAGCGTTTAGTTGTTATGATTATGATCCATTATCATTTAAATGGATAGATGCTGATAACTATAAGCAATCAGTATATGTTTATACAAGATATGATGAAGATCATTGTTTTGTAGTAGTTTTAAATATGAAACCAATCTCTTATACAAATTATAAGATTGGTGTTCCTATTGAAGGAACTTATGCTGAATTAATCAATTCTGAAAAAGATATTTATTCTGGATGTAATATGTGTAATTTTAAACCAATAAAATCTAGAAAAATAAAATCACATGGTTTACCTAATTCAATTACTATTGATTTAGCTCCATATGCAGGAATTATCTTTTCAACAAAAATAAAAAAGAAGGCTGATACATTAGAAAAGCCTAAGACTATAAAATCAATTAAGTGTGCGTAAGATATCTTTTTGTTTCTTACTGGCTAACCAAACACTTTAGGGGAATGCCAAACAATTTAGGGGACAACTTTAGGGGATAACCATATAAAGTTGTCCTCTTTTTGTGTGCTGATTTATGTGCCTTT
>Ga0256405_10004200_pt1 | contig 27578 bp, 20 predicted proteins | sample RumenRJG_02DNA_FD_189096 | JGI IMG/M metagenome (GOLD analysis project Ga0256405, IMG submission 189096) | Bovine rumen microbial communities from Lethbridge, Alberta, Canada - RJG_02 | ecosystem: Host-associated > Mammals > Digestive system > Stomach > Rumen | place: Canada: Alberta... | reverse complement strand
TCGCGAATCTCGCCCAGGCTGCTCTTTTTCTTCAGGAAATCAACTGCCGTTTGAAGTCCTATGTTCAGTTCTGTTAATACTTTATTTAATCTTATTCCCATTCTTTCAATTCTTAATTCTTAATTCTTAATGCTTAATTATTACTCTCTTAATGCAAACACTCAATATTCCTAATGCCTATGCTCATGTGGCGCGGCCAATTAAGCATTATGCATTAAGCATTAAGCATTATTCAAATTCTGCGCGCAGTACTTCGAGCAGATGGTCAACGGTCTCTTCTTCAAGGTCTGCCTTCTCGATGAGCAACTCACGAGGAGCGTTGAGCACCTCCTTGGCGGTGTCGTAACCCAGAGCCTTGATGGCATCGATGACCCACTGGTCAATCTCGTCGCTGAACTCATCCAGGTAGATATCCTCGTCGTTCTCGCCCTCGCTGACCACACGGAACACGTCGATGGTGTGCTCGGTGAGCATAGAAGCCAGTTTGATGTTCATACCACCCTTACCGATAGCAAGCGACACCTCCTCGGGCTGCAGGTAGACCTCTGCCTTGTGGTTAGCCTCATCCATTGTGATGCTGGTCACCTTAGCAGGGCTCAAAGCACGCTGGATAAAGAGCTGTATGTTACTGGTGTAGTTGATCACGTCGATATTCTCACCACCGAGCTCACGCACGATACCGTGTACACGGCTACCCTTCACACCAACGCAAGCACCTACTGGATCGATACGGTCATCGAAACTCTCGACGGCAATCTTGGCACGCTCACCCGGCATACGGGCCACCTTGCGGATAGCAATCAGTCCGTCGGCAATCTCAGGCACCTCAGCCTCCAACAGACGTTTCAGGAAGTCGGGACTGGTGCGGCTCAGCATGATGCGGGGGTTGTTGTTCTCATTCTGAACCTCCTTCACCACGGCACGCACGGTCTCACCCTTGCGATAGGTGTCAGAAGGAATCTGGTCGCCCTTCATCAGATGGAGCTCGTTGCCCTCATCGTCCATGAGGAGCACCTCACGTTTCCATATCTGGTAGACCTCACCACTGATTACGGTACCCACCTTGTCCTTATATTTCTGATAGAGGGCATCGTGGTCAAGCTCCAGGATCTTGGAGGCCAGCGTCTGACGCAGGTTCAGGATGGCACGACGGCCGAACTTGGTGAAGTCAACGGCCTCACTCACTTCCTCGCCCACCTCATAGTCGGGCTCAATCTTCTGGGCATCAGAGAGAGAGATCTCCTTATTCTCGTCCTTCACCTCGCCATCTTCCACCACCATACGGTTGCGGTGAATCTCGAAATCACCCTTGTCGGGGTTTACTATCACGTCGAAGTTCTCGTCAGAGCCGAACATCTTTGCCAGCACATTGCGGAAGCTCTCCTCGAGCACACTTACCAGCGTGGTGCGGTCAATGTTCTTTGTCTCCTTAAACTCCTGAAAGGTCTCAAACATACTGGGACCCATCGAATCTTTCTTTGTTGCCATTTGTTATTTTTGTTTTATTTGAAATTCAACAAGTATTTCGTCGACCTCACCTCGTCCATAGAGTACGTCTTGTCAACATCTACCTTCACTGGGCGCTTCTTCCCCTCAGGGATCTGCTTTTCCTGAGTGGTTATGGTAAAGGTGCGCCCCTCGACGGCCTTCAGCACGCCAGTCAGTTTCTTTCCCTCGGCATCGATGACCTCCACATTCTCGCCCACGTGGTTCACGTATTGCTGCTCCACCTTAAAAGGCTGTCCCAGTCCGGCACTGCCTACCTCCAATTCATAGTCGCCCATCTCCTCGCCGACCATCTCTTGCAGGAAGCGGCTCAGGGCGGCGCAGTCTTCAATCCACACGCCGTCGGCATGGTCAATCTCGATGACGATACGGTCATCATCACACATCTCAATGTCTACCAGGAAGTAGCCCGACTGCCCTTGCAGCCACTCTTCCGTCAATGTCTTTAATGTCTCTTTCGTTATCATCCTAACGGTTATTTAAACAAGAATGAGAGGCCCTTGCGGGTCTCTCATTCCACTGAACGGGTGCAAAGGTACTACTTTTCCCCGAACCGTGCAAATATTTCTGTGCATATTTTACTTTTTCTGCTTACTTTTTCTGCTTCGGCAGCAATATCTTTTGATACTCCTCAGGCGATTTCAGCAGGCGCACGGCCTCTTTCAACTGCTTGTCGCCATTCAGGCTGGCCTCGATACTGCCCTTCTGGTAATAGTAGGCACCTATGATGTCAAGCTCTATAATCTGCTGTATCGTCTCACGATATTTGTCCAGGTCGGTAGCCACGTCGTGCTTCAGTTTCTTTTCCAAAGCATCGAAGGCATCCTTGGCATCCTCATAGTAGCCCTCGAACTTGGCCGTCTTCACCAGTTCGCCAAACTGTTTCTTCGACACGGGGTCATACGAGAACCCGCTGTCTATCACGCGCTGGCGGAATGCCTGCCAGTCCTCATCGGTCAGTCGGAAGTCCTTGGCTGGGGCTATCGCAGGATGACGGTCAATATAGTCTACCACATAGTCAAACAGCACCTCAGTGGAGTCCAGCCCCCCTGCCGAGAGGTAATAGGCGATGTTCGACATCGTATCGTTTTTCACTTCCACATCAGGCATGATGCCACCGCCATCGCGCACCTCTCTGCCGTCACGGGTATAGAACACACGAGTCAGCGAGTCGGCAATACGCTCCTTGCCGTCACGTTTGTAGTTCACAGCCTGAATGCAACGCCCCGAGGGGATATAGTAATGCGAGGTGGTCAACTTCACGTTGGCATTATAAGGCAGGTCGAGGGGTACCTGCACCAATCCTTTGCCATACGTGCGTGTACCTATAATAACTGCACGATCCAAGTCCTGCAACGCCCCACTTGTAATCTCACTGGCCGAGGCCGTCTCGCCGTTCACCAGCACCACGATGGGCATCACAGTGTCCACGGGTTCCAAACGCGTCTTATACACACGGTTGGCCTGACGAACCTTACCACGGTTCTCCACAACGGTCTGCTCCTGAGGCACCCAGATGTTCACAATGTCCACTGCCTCCATCTCAGAGCCGCCGCCATTGCTGCGAAGATCGAACACCAGGCCCTTGGCTCCCTGCTGCTTCAGTTCTACGAACGCACGGCGTACACTCTTGGCACACCCTTCCGTAAACTGATTCAGGTTGATATAGCCTATGGAGTCCGGACGCATACCCCAGTAGGGCAATTCAGGCAGTTTGATGTTCCTGCGCGTAATCTTGAATTTCATCTCTTTGCCGGTAGAAGGACGCTTTATTTTCAGCGAGAAAGTTGTGCCGGCATCACCACGCAGATGCGAACTGACGTACGACACCTCCTTGTCGGTCATCACAGAGTCATCGATACTCAGGATGATGTCACCTTTCTTCAGCCCCACCTCGGCAGCAGGCATTCCCTCATAGGGCTCGTCTATCACCACATTCTTCAGGCGGGTATGATATTTCACCAGCGCACCGATACCCGCATACTTTCCCGTCAGCATCATCTTCAGGTCTTTGGTCTCCTCCTCAGGATAATACACGGTATAAGGATCCAACGAGCGAAGCATACCGTTGATGGCTGCAGTCATCGTCTGCTTGGGGTTCAGTGTATCCACATAAAACAGGTCCAGGTTACTATACAATGCGTTGAAGATGTCCAGGTTCTTACCCACCTCCAACTGGTGGTTTGTCTGCCCCAGGACAGTCAGCGGCAGCATAGCCACCATCATCAGTAATGTCTTTATACGTCTGTTCATATCGTTCCGTTACTTATTTTGACTGCAAAATTAGCGCATTCTGCTTAAAAACGCATCCTTTTTCCCTACTTTTTATAAAAAAATAGCGTTTCATTGAAATTTTTTCCAAAAAAGTTTGCAGGATTCAGAAAAACATCGTACCTTTGCACCCGCAATCGAGAAATCGAACGCAATGCTTCAGTAGCTCAGTTGGTTAGAGCACCTGACTGTTAATCAGGGGGTCGTTGGTTCAAGCCCATCCTGAAGCGCCTTAGAAAGAGTCCTGTAGGTCAACGACTTACAGGACTTTTCTTTTTCTCGCATTTCAAAATTGCACCCATTTTGCACCCAATTTCACATAAGATACACGACCTGCACCCATAACTTTGCAGAATTCCAATCAAAAGATTCTGCAAAAGATAATCTTTGCAGAGCGTTGTCAAGATCTACTGTTGACAAGTTGAAAACGCTTATGTGGTTTCAACTGGCAACACAATTATTTGGGCAAATGTTTTGTCCTTTGCCTGTTTTTCATTATTTTTGTATCCGAAAGCATCAAGAGCAGTCATCTTCAGATGGACTCGCCAACCGAGTTTTGAAAACCACGTTGAATCAGGTACGATACGGAAGTTATGACGAGCCGAATGCTGTATCAAACTCGTTTGAATATTGCTGAGACGAGAATTAAACTCAACGAAAGTCAAGTTACATTATTGACTTCAAGAACATTCCAAGTTATACAACAGCACATATATTACATCCGTTGTTCTCTGCGTTTCGCAGACATGCGGATTCCCGAGTTAGTAACCGTTTTCAACATCTAGGCGCAGAGTCCAGAGTGGTCCAGTATGCGAGCTTATCACTATCAGACACTCATCGACGAGTTGCAGCGTCGCGGCATTGATACAACAATCCCCGTTTACGATGGTAGGGCCATCTCCTTCGCCCGCCCTGTCAGATATGATTTACCCGATGACACATTAATTGCTATCGGGTAACACTATAGACCGTATGCTCTGCTCTTGGCACCTGCTCTTGGCAGGGGCGGAGTATTATTACCAAAAATGAATTGTCTTTTTATTATTATAATGTTGTTTTGCGTAAAAAACATACGCAGAATCCATAAATAATTATAATTTGTTTGTTTATTTAATATAAAAAATGTACTTTTGCAGTAAAATATGGCAGAAAAGAAATGATAGAGTGTATTAAGGTCAAGAATTTCCTCTCGTTCAAGGATGAGCAGGAAATCTCATTTGTGGCATCTCGCGAAATAAGTGCAAGTCAAAGTGAACAAGAATCTTGGTTCACAGAGATCGGTGGTATCAAATTACTTAAGATGTTGGTTTTTATAGGAAACAATGGTGCAGGTAAGACCAATGCTTTGAGTGCTATTAGTTATCTACGTCATCTTGCTGTTAATTGTTATAACGATCCTGAGGAAAAACCGACCTATAAACCTTTCTTACTAGATGAAGACTCACGCGAACTTCCTACAGAGATAACTATGTTTTATTATATAGGTGAGGAGAGGTTTTCTTATCGTGTTGTTTTGAACGCTGATTATATAATAGAAGAATCGCTGATACTTCATAATGGACGTAGCACAGCCTCGGTCTATAAACGCTCCTATGTAGATGGAAGAACTGCGATAAATTTTGGAAATAATTGTGACTTAAATAGTGAAGACAGAAAAGCACTTGTAGTAAGTACGCTAAATAATACAACGGTATTGGCTTCTTTTGGGTCAAAAAATCTTGCGAGTGAGATTTTGAAGAAACACTATCTTTATTTCCGTAGAGAAATTCGAATGGTTACGGGTTCTGATTTTGATCCGATGGAATTGGTGGAAGACAAAGAAGCGTTAAATCAGCCAGCTATAAAGAAGGTTATTATAAATTTATTGCATAGTGTTGATGCTAAGATAAACGATTATGTTTTAACGGAGCATGTATTTGATATCCCCAAAGAATTTCTGGATGATGCGCCAAAATCTCTGATAGAACAGATTCGAAAAAATAGCTCAGATGGCAAGATTCATAAATGGGATATGAATTTCTATCACCAAACATCCCATGGTACATACCCTATTGATGTGGAGATGGAATCGAGAGGGACAATAAGTATGATAAGAATGGTCGTACTTATTTTAGATATGATTAAGAATAGACGCTGCACATTGATTGATGAATTTAGTTATTCAATCCACCAAATAGCAATGAATCTGTTATTGAGGATGTATATAGTTCTTACGTCAAGAAGCCAGTTGATACTAACGACCCAGACCATAGCTCTGTTAATGAATAAAAGACTACGTCGTGACATTATCAGAATCTGTAAAAAAAATGAAGATGGAGAAACGCAAATCCTCAAAGTAAACCAGTCTAAAATTCACAAGAATAATAATTTATTTAAGGTATATATGGATAACGAATTGGATGGTCTCCCTTTCATTGAGGACGATTTCGATTTTGACACATTCATTACTGAGGTTAAGTCAGCCCTTAATTGATATAACAATAAAATGATTGGCAAAAAGCGTAGAATTGCTACGCTTTTTTTATTTTCAATCACGACAAAATATTCGCAACATGTTAATTGCGTAGAAAAAATACGCAGAAATACGGGAAAATATTTGGAGAAATCAATTTTTCTCCTTACCTTTGCCGCTGATAAGTTATTTTTTAATGAAAGGAAAACATATTTATGTCAAAAAGAACATTAAGTCAACAGGATCAGAGAATACTGCTTGCCGAAGCAGGTGGTCAATGTGAATTAGAAGGATGTCCAGAATTTATCTATGAGGACATGCTGACGAAGCAAGAATTTAACTTTGGAGAATATGCACATATTATTGGCGATTCGAAGGATGGCCCACGCGGAGATGTTGTTTTATCAGATGAGTACTGCACTGATAGAAAAAATATTATGTTGCTATGTCCAAAGCATCACAAAATGATAGATACACTCTTGGAGAAGTATTCAACTGAAGAACTCTTTGCGATGAAAAAACGTCATGAAGAGCGTGTGCGTCGCATTCTAAGCATAGGTAAGGATAGATTTTCCACAGTGATTACTTATGCAGCCAATGTGGGTTGTCATAATTGTGTCATTAGCCCTGACGAAGCTAATGAGACGCTGCTTCATGACGGGTGGTATCCCTCTGAGTCAAGACCTATTGAATTAGGACTTGTAAATTCTTCAGTTAAGGATAAATCCCCAGAGTATTGGGCAACAGAGCAGCAAAACCTTGAACGACAATTTCAGCTGAAGGTCGAACAATATATACAAGCCAACAGAATGAGCCGTTTTTCCGTGTTTGCTATAGCTCCCATGCCACTGTTGGTGTTACTTGGAACTCTGATGTCAGATAAGTTTGATGCACAGGTCTATCAACTTCACAAGGAGCCACGCTCTTGGATGTGGCAAACCGATAAGGAGCAACCATTCATAGTTAATGAACCGGGTGATAAGTGTGGTCACCCAGTGTTGGTATTCTCCCTTAGTTCTGCTATTCGAGAGAGAGTTGAAAAATTATACCCAGAGAAAGGTGTAAGTATTTGGGAAATGAAGGTACCAGAACCCAACAATGACTATTTGCGCTCAAAAGAACAACTGAGTGCTTTTCGCGTGAAGGTTAGAGCTATCCTTGAAGACATCAATCACCATGCGCCTATAGGCGAAAGTATAGATGTTCATATGGCTATGTCTGTGTCTTGTGCAGTCACATTGGGTATGGTCCGCAATATAAAGGCCGATAGGGCGTTCAACCTATTTGACCGAAATAATGATTTGGATATAAAAGTAATGACAATATAAATACAGGAGGTATAAAATGAACGAGAAGGAAAAAGAATTAAATGAGGTTCTGGAAGAGTTAGCAAAGAATCTTGATATTACAGACACTGAAGACACAGCTATTCGTTTGAGCTATCAGGCTGTAGGTGAATACTTAGCTCAAGAGGGTTCCTCGCTTAGTGAGTATGATGTGGAAGTATTTCCCCAAGGCTCATTTAACCTTGGCACCATTATTCGCCCCATCAAAGAAGGCGATGACCTTGACATTGATTTAGTCTGTGAGCTTAAGTCCAAAGAGCCCAACTGGACACAGTATGATGTTAAGCAGCGAGTAGGCGATCGTCTAAAAGAAAGTAAGCGTTATAGGGAGTTGTTGGATGAAGAGGGCCGTCGATGCTGGACATTATTATATCGTGATAATGCTACAACAACTACCCAGAAGTATCATATGGATATTTTGCCGAGTATAGTCGACAAGAACTATAAAACTATTGTTCGAGAGATGTTCTCTGCAAGAGAACTGTCAGAATCCGACTATGATAAAGCTGCAATTAGAATCACGGACAAAGAAAGTCTTGATTACAAAACCAGCCCATTGCCATTGACATGGCTGAAGAGCAATCCTTTTGGATATGCCCGCTGGTTTGAGCTTCAGCAACAGAAAGGAAATACAAGTGATGTACGATTCTTTACTAGAGATGATGTGAATCCATTACCTGCTAAACGAAAGAACAAGACAATACTTCAAAGAGTAGTGCAGCTACTCAAACGTCATCGTGACATTCACTATGGTGGGGATGATGATAAGCCAATCTCTATAATAATAACTACTCTTGCCGCAAGAGCCTATGATGGAGAAAAAGACCTTGTTGTAGCTTTCCGTAATGTCGTTGCAAAAATGAGAAATAATATTGAGACTCGCATGGAGGATGGAAAGGAAGTCAAATGGGTGCCCAATCCTGTCAATAGCCAAGAGAATTTCGCTGACAAATGGCCAGAGACCCCCCGAAAACAGCGCCTTTTTTACGAATGGCTTGATAAATTAGAGGCAAATATACAAAACATGGCATCTTCTAGTGATCGTTTGTTGCTTGAACAACACTTTAGTGATTCGTTTGGAAAAGATATGTCTCAGAAGACGTTTGCTGCCTTAGCCAAGCGCAAACTCGAAGAGCGTAAATCTGGTAACTTGCGTATGGGGAGTACTGGCGTTTTATCTTCTGTCGGAAGCACAGCCGTAGCAGCTGGTCACAATTTCTTTGGAAGTGAGGACGATGAATAAGGAATTATCCACAATGGCACAGGCACAGCAGCTAAGATCTCTCTTTCCTGGCTGCAAGTTGGAAGTCGGGAGGCGAAAACTTGTATGGTGCTTTGATATTCAACCTACTGCCATGAGTCGTTACTACACAGTTAAAATAAAATATCACCCAAATTCAAAAGGGGTTATGACACCTGACACCTATGTATTGTTCCCGAAGCATCTTCCTTTAGCAAAAGGAAAAACGAAATTGCCACATGTGTATTGTAACGAGTCTCAGAAGATTTGCTTATATGATTGGCGTAATAAAGAATGGAATCCTACTATGCCACTTGCGACAACGATTGTTCCATGGGCTTCTGAGTGGCTATACTTTTATGAGGTTTGGGTGATGACGGGAGAATGGTATGGAGAAGGAAATCACCCTATAAACGATGAGGAAGGAAAAGGCAAATAGAAAAAGAACAGGACGATTTTGAACTAAGTAAAAATACAAAAAAATTGGAACAGGGAAGAATGTAAAGTAAACTGTGTTATACTACTTTTTATTGTAGCCTGACACAGTTTACTTTACACTCTCAGTAGTTTAACATGTTTATTACATTCTCTATTATCAATACGTACAGATCATTCCTCCGGACACCGTTATACAACGAATCCCTTGTGAGCAAGTTTTTCCATAACAGCGTCCTCATCTTTTCCAAAGAGTTTGGCAAGTTGGTCAATCGTCATACCTGCTTTATAGTAACCAATGAGGGCTTTCTCTTGACTTAATGACCACCTATGAGATTTTCTCTCAGCTTTCATTAGTGCCTCTTGGGCGTTTACTTCTATATCAGGTTCGTTATCTTCAACCTTTTTGTTATACTCTTCTTCAGGAACTACATACTCCTCAATTTTTGGTGCTGGCTGCAATAAACCGTTATCGTCATAATTACGAGAGAAGATTTCTTGCTTCACTTTCTCCAAGTCATTGAAGGAGTTCTCACCATTCTCCATCAACTTCATTATATGATAGAAGCCACCATTGGCGTACTCGTTGATGAGATTAATGGCATCAACAGGATTCTTCATGATGTCTAATGAGCCTGCCTTTGCTATAGCAAGACAAATAAGAGCCTGTGCGTCCTTCTCGCCATGATTATTCATCATTGTGTTCAAACTGAAAGGCTTATCTGCAATTGGTGGTGTTAGTGGGCGACGCACGTTTCTAAGAAAACCTATAATAGCGGCCCAAACAAAACATTGCCAATGGTAAGAGAATACATTAAAGTCTCCACCTTGCTTATTGGAGAACTTATATATCACTTCATCCTTAGTCTTTTGCTCAAAGGAGAATCGTAAATCGAATATATTATCCATATTTCTTCGCTATTTGAGTTCTTTTACAACGGTTGACACTTCCCATATTTCCGGCTCTTTCGAGTCAGTACGATAAATCTGACTCTCAAGTTGGAAGATGCGTGATACATTCCCTTGGTTATAGAGGTCTTCGTATTTGTCACTACCGACCTCAACATCCTTTGTCATAATGATAGACTGACCAAATATATCCTTGATACCCATTAGATATTTATGGGTGGTACTTGGGTCAAAGCTGGAGGTCGGAGCGTCGCTAATAAACGGATAATATGTGCCAATAGCCTCTTGGTTCAAGGCAAGCAACGCATTGATGATACTCATCTTCTTTCTGTCCTCATGACTAGTATTCAGGCCACCATCAAAGGTGATGGAATAGTCTTCGTCTATTTCCACGCGACCTTTGTAACCCTTGTCGTGTTCAGTAAACTTCTCGTAGAACTGATTAGCCCTGTCCTCAATCTTATGGAGCAGTTCCTTGCGGGCTTTCTCTTGAACAGTACGGCAAACATCCTCTAAGAACGTTGAAATGTGTTTCCACTCCGTTTCAGCTACCTGTGTAATTGTTCCTGTGTTTGCGCCCATACCCTTCAGTTCCCGCTCTGCATTCTCCTGTTGCCTCTTATAATCGCTGATGGCAGATTTACAAGACTCCAAGAGCTTTTTCTGTTTCTCCAGATTGCCGCGTGAAGCTCTTATATTACTTGTTAGCGTTGGGACGCTACTGGCTTCGCGATGAGGGTCAACGCCATATTTCTGTTTGATAGACTCAATCTGCTTGTCCAACTCAGTTTTCTTTTCCAGATACTTCCGTCTCTTGGCAATGAGCCTATCCATTTCCTCTTCTGTATCCTGGAATTGCTTGTCTATTCCTTTCAGGCTTCTCAACACAAAGTCGGGATAATCTTGTATCTTTCCCACAAACATGTTGAATTGCTTGGAGAACTCCATGTTATTGCGATAGTCATCTAGTTCCTTGTAATACTCCTCCTGCATTCTCAGTCGATTCACAATCCATTCCACAGCATGAGGATGGGCTTCATCAACAGGAGAGCCACAAACGAAACATTGGTGGTCCTTGTTTAGAATTTCCTCCAATTTGGCTCTACTTGGTTCATCAATATACTTCCTTTCAGGTACAGCCGTTTCTACTTCTACGTGTGAGGAAATTATTTCCTTGCTTTGTTCAACCAACCCATCGATACCTCTTAGAATCCACAGAGAAGGCAACAGGCTTCGTTGGTTATTGTCTATTTCTGTTAGCTGATTGTTGATTCTTATTATCTCTTTCTCACAATCGTCATAGTCCTTGATTAGTTTAGAAAAACCTGCAAGTCCTTGCATCTTTGTTTCATCATCAGCTAAAGCTATTTCAATTTGTGCGATGTTGTTTTCGTATTTCTTCTTGTTATCTTCTTCTGTCTGTATCCTGCCCCGCAAGAAGTCAATCTTCAAAAGCAAACTTCTTATCTCAGAGTTCTGTTTGTTTGCCTCCTTCAACTTTTTTGACTCCTGAGACTCAATTTTAGATTTGGACTTGGATATTATAGAGGTCAGTTTCTCGTAATAGGGATAATACGAGATATGCCTCACGGCATCCTTCAGATTCTGCTTCTTTCTGAAATCTATAAGGCTGTCCAAAGATTCTCCTTGGAACCAAATGTAACCACGAATGCCCTCTGGAAACAAATCTGCGATAATGCTTTCAGCCATGATACCATTATCACTTTTGGTTCCTGTAGCAACATCATAAGTAACTTTCAACGAAGATGGGCTGACATTCCAGGATTCTGGCTTGTCCCATTCTTGAACAGGTTGGCGTATGGCACTTGCTTGACGCTCGATAATGTAGTTTTGACCTTGATCATCCGTCAAGTCCAATTGTACATAACAGTCAACCTTTCCATCTATTTTTGCGTCGTACAAAGCTTTCTTGTTGATATACTCAAACTTGTGAAGGGCTTTATGAGAACTAAGATACAAGTCATCTGTCGTACACCATCCTTCACTTGTGACATATATCTTACCGAACAACACCCAGTAAAATGCATTGAACAGTTTTGACTTGCCTTTACCGCCATTTCCAATCACCAGATTCAGACCATCACCAAACTCAATGGTCTGTTCTCCATAATAAGACTGGAAGTTATTAATAGTAATACTGTTTATCTTCATAACTTTATGAATTACAGATGTTCTTAATATTTGCCATATACTGATTTACTAAGCTGTCAGCCTCAGATTTATCTACGCTGAGTTCTGTCAGCATCTTAGCGACCTTCTTTGCTTTGCCAATATCAACGAGCACTTTTTCTCGCTCTTCTTTAACGACGAGGTCAATTTCTTGCTCTATCATTTTGTACATTTCATCTTGTATAGCCATAGTTCTGTATTTTTAGTTATACTGTTCTTCTTCTGTATCAAGTAAATCAAACATTGGGATGTTAAGAGAATCGCAAACATGTTTCAGTTCGCCATAGAGTATATCTATCTTATTATCTGCCAAAGCAGCAAAGTTCAATATTCTTCTAACTTCACCTGCAAAAAGGCTGCGTTCTATGGTCGAGGCAGAATCTGATATGTCTGGTGGCATTACTATCAAGTCCCAGATATAAGCCATATCTTTGCCTTTGCAGGTTCTGAGCACACGTCCGCGACGCTGAATGAATTGGCGGGGATTGCCTGTGCTGGATATGAATATCGCATTCTGCGCCCTTGGAATATCAACACCTTCATCGAGACACTTCATCGACAAAAGAATCTGAATATCGCCACGCTCAAAAGAGTCGAGTATCGAAGGTGCATCGTCGAGTCCGCTGATATACTGATGATAGGAATACTTGCGTTCGCGGAACATCTGCGAGTATTCATCGATGATGTGAATATCCTCGTTGTCGATGTTGTAGTCATCTATCTCAGCATAGTCAGGCTCATAACCCTCTGGCACGAATACAAAGGTATAGTTGAGGTTGCCCTTCTTCTTTTGTTCATCCAGCAATTGGGCCACCTTCAGTTTCTTGTTGGCAGCTTTGTGTATGATACGCTTTCTTGCCATCAGCAGCATTTCTGCATCCTTCTTATACTTACCTGTTTGCGGGTCGATGAACTTTCTGAGTTTCTCCGTGATAATATTGTACTGCTCCATCTCGTCAGGAGTCAAACTGACGAACAGAGGATAGTACTCATAGTGGCATAAAATCGGGGGATCAGACTTCCATATCGCATCCTTCATGGTGAAACGGTAGGTGTACTTTGGTGGTTCTGAGTTGAAGAAATCATACAACTTCTTCGAACCGCCTTCGTCATATATGCGTTCTGGAGTAGCTGATAGGCCAATCCTGTATTTGATGGTGTGCGGCAGATGTTTTATTGGGCCTGTTGCTCCAAGGTTGTGTGCCTCGTCAGCAATAAAGACAAAACTCTCAATACCTTTTGTGCTCCTTATAAAGTCTTGAATATACTTTCGAATGAAGGTTGCATAGGTAGTGATGACTACAATATTCTTCCTTTGGTTCAGGAGGGACTTTGTCGTATAGCGAGACAACAGATTCTTCCAATCTTTCTCTGTGTGCGTAGATACGATGTTTTGGAAATTGAAATGCTTTACCTCATCTTCCCATTGCAGAGCTAATGCTCTTGTTGGAACAACAATGATAGCTTTGTAGAAGCCATTCTCTTGATACTGCTTCAGAAGACAATTTAGAGCCGTAACAGTTTTACCAGAACCGGTAGCCATCGCAAAGATTCCGTTCCTGTCATTCTCTATCCATGCTTTATATGCATCAATCTGAATTGAACGTTCTGATGGGAATGGGAACCGAGGTTCTTGCTCCTTGAACTCCATCTTTTCAACAAGATATTCAGGAAGAGGTTGGGATGTTATTGGGTCAGAAGAGTCAATCTCATTCACATCACGCAAATCAATTTCACGATCAAGCAGATTCTTTAGTTTTACGCTGCCAAACTTGTCCTTGATATACGAAGTGACCTTGCTGATAGGAATGTGGATTAGATGATCGTTGTCCTCATGCCAATTGTCGTTAAACTTGGTTTCAAGGTCTTTTACATATTCAGGAGATTGCCAGGATGTAAACACAGTAATGGTTTCACTATTCAATTCCATTGCTGTCTGCGAGAAGTTTGCAGAACCGCTAAATGCTACTTTGTTTCCACGGTCATCTGTAAACACGCCGTACTTATCATGCCCAAGGCCTCCTTGAGTTGAGACGGTTGCCACAAATTCAATCCTGTCAACAGAAATCAGATATGAGAAACAATTAAAGAATTGCTCATCTTGGCGAGACAGCGTACTACATAGCTGAGTAACATTATTAAGAATCTTATCCTCGAAACTATCTATGACACCAGACTGTCCTCTTTCAATTGCCAGTTTGTCTTGCTCGCTTAAAATATGGTTAATAACAACCCTCATTCGTCCACCATTAGCGATGAACAAAGCGAAACCGTATGCCAAGCAGCGAATGCCAGACGTAGAGAAGAACCCCAAGCCAAGATCAAAAGACTTGCTTTCAATCAAAGCCTCTGTGAAGAATTCTTTTGGCCCATGTTGTAAGCCAGAAGAATATGAGAGTTCAAACTTACAGTCCCTTAGCATATCTGTCCTAGTCCAAATTCTATCTTATCAAACAAATAATCGAACCCTACCAAATTCGGGTTGTCTTTTACATCTGCCATAATACGCTCCAGACCATCGTCAAGGTGCAATTTGAAATAGCGAGGTAAGTCTTTGTCAGACATCTTGATATTGTAATGCTTGCACATGATGGCTGCGTATACAGGATAAAGGTTGCCAAATAAGACACCCTTTGAATATTCCTTTCCACCAGAATCCTTTACGTCGAGTGGCGAGAACTTAACACCACTTTGCAATGAATATGCAATGGCAATACGGGCTATAACATTCTCTGCTCCCAAGGCAAACTTGCGAGTGAGAACCGTTACGGCTTCTTTGTTCTTTGCTGTTGTCTTTATCTGGGTGAACATATTAGCTTTCTTTTATGAATTCGTTTACCGGCACCTCTTCAAAGAAGGAGTGTGTGACGTCGTTCTTTATCAGGTAGGTTGTCTTGACCAAAGGCTTCATTACATTATATTCTTCTGCCGTTAGTTCCTTATATAGCAAGGGGAACAGGACAACCTGTTTTGAAATCTGAGGATAGAATTCTGTGATAATCTTTGTAGCATGGCTCTTGTCGAACTTCTGCAAAGGCGAGTCTATGAAAACGGGGAACTGTATGCCCGATTCATCTACTAGAGCTTTCAGGATAGAGGTAGCGTAGAGTTGCTGCTCACCCTTTGATAAAGAATCTTTGTTGATAACTTTTCCGTCAACAGAATACAGATTGATATCCATATCCTCACCGTCTATGACAACTTCCACCTTGCCAATGAAATCTTCCTTGTGCATGAGAGTATTGAGAGTTGTCTTGATGCGACGCTCAAGCGAATATTTCTTCTCCTGCTTCAACGAAATTAGGAATATGGATAGTTCGTCAATGAGTTGTTCAGCAATCGCATCTTTTTTGGCATCACTATCATCCAGACTCACTTTCTTGCTCAGTTCGCTGACCTGCTTACTAACCGTTGCCAGTTCTTGAGATATTTCGCCAATAGACTCGTGCATTTGACGTATTTCTGCATCTTTTTGAGCAATGTCCTTCTCTATTTGATTCTTCTTAGCACGAATAGACTTGATTAGTTCATCTTTCTCCTTACTTTGAATATTTGACAGTCTTCTGCTATTACGCTCTAAGACAAGCTTGTTCTTCTTATAATCTTCTGCCAAGTGTTCGAACTCAGACTTATAGGTCGTCGTTAAGTTGGTGTATATTGAAAGAAACTCCTCGTAGTCTTGCTCAGAAACAGAAAGGAGAACGTTCTCGTCTGAAACCTCGTGCTTATATTTCTCCAACACATCTTGAACCTGGAGAATCAACTCGGACTTTTCTGGCGAGGATATCGTAGAATGTTCAAACATGAGCATTAGGTCTGATGTGATTTGGCTCACAACAAGATTCCTACTCAACTGGTCATTCTTTGCCTCGCGCAGTTTGAAGTCATATTCTATCTGGTCTCTAGTTTCCTTGAACAGCTTTCCTGTAATAGCGAAAGGCGCATAATCAATAAATTGTCGCAACTGATGTTTGTATTCTTCATCCTTTTGCTTGGTGGTCTCGATTAGCTTTTCAATTCTGGCTATCTCTGTTGAAGTGGCATCATTGCCCTCACGCATCAGCTGTAATTGGATGGCTTCATCTTCGCTACGTAGTTGTAATAAATCTGATTCGAGATTTGACAAGGCCTGTCTTTTATCGCCTACTTGCTTTTCCAACTCTTCTTGCTTATTAAGCATAGAAACCAACTTTTCACGGCTGGCCACATCTGACGACTTTTTGCGGAAACGCAACCTGACATTCTCAAGGTTCTTCTTCAGGTCTTCATATTTACGTACTCCCAGAACCTCGTTATATGCTGAGCACAAACGTCGCTTCTCTGTCGATGTATTGGTTTCAGCCAGAGCAACAATCTGTTCTGAATCAAAGAAGAAGAACCGTGCTATGTCTTTATTGAGGATGAAGTCGTTGATAAACACCTCTGATCCTATCGTAGCAGTAAGTTCATTCCTTACACCATCAATCAGGATGTCAACGTTCTCTTTCTCTGTAACCATATCGTAAGAACGTACAACCTTCAAAGACGTACAAGGGAGAGAAGGAATTACCACATTCTCAAACTCAATAGCAACGTAATACGTGGTGATACGCTTCAGGTCTTCATTGTCAGAAGAATATCCTCTACGTTTAATGGCATCTTTCTTCGAATTATCGAGAGCATCAAGTTTTGCCCTGACGTTATTATTGAGGTTGTTTCTTAGAAAAGTGTTGTAGCCACTATTAGCAATGTCCTTTCTCACCTCTGCCTCTACTTCTGTGATAAGCCTACCATATAGGCACCATATCAAAGAATGTAGGAATGTAGTCTTACCAAAACCATTCTCACCAGAAATCAGGAAAATAGGCTTATCATCATCTTGTTTGAAGTTGATGATGTTTTTGCCTTCGTAAAGGCGATAGTTGCCGAGTGTGATAGACTTGATAATCATATTTCTCCCTCCTTTATAAATGACTCAAGACGAGATTCCAAGTCTGTCTGCAAACCGTATTTTCTCATTAGTAGCACCTTGTTCTTCTGCAAAGCCAGTAGCTCCTGAATAAGCTGATAGTGTTTTGGATTGTCAGAGCAAGCCTTTTCCAGCAAAATGCGTTCTTGCAAACCTATATTGGTATTGGGTATGTTGTAGCCATATACTTCGTTGTAGATGTCATTAACGGTGGTCGAGAAATTGCCATCTCGATACCACAAAACCTGAATGGCGATGAGTTCTTGATTGGTGATAAGGTCAATACTAGAGCGATAAGACTGCGTATCTTTCTGAACTGTTAGCAGTTCTCGCAGAAGCTGGATTCTATACTTCATTGTATAGTTACCCAAGTTGTGGCCTGTTTCATCTACGGCTTTCTGGCCATTTCTTCGAGTAGAGCAACGTAGTTCAGATACATTACGATTCTCTACGAGTCTGTCTCTGAAATCCAGAAGTGGTTTCATCCACTCTATACCATTCTTGATAAGAGAGGTCATCGACTTGTCTTCTTTCACAACAGTACAAATCCAGCAACCAAAGCGGCTCTGCCCACAAGAACGATGACTATCATCTGTAACTACCGTAGGACATTCGTAGTCATCGGCAGAGGCATCCATGTATATCTTGTATAGGATTTCATTATCAAAACCCCAGGGTGAAGGTACCGAGTTAATAATCCACCAAACCTCTTCAAGCATCAGTTCCTTGATTGGTGCATAGGTAAAGGTGTTGGGATTCAATGGATGTTTCGACAAACGATGGCCTTTTATCTCATGTCGTTTGATAGAGCGTTCGCGTTGTTGACTTTCTGAAAGTCTTGTACCAACAAGCACAATAGCTTCTCCATCAGCAGCCACCTGATCAGTAATAAACTTGGAAGTAGGCTTGATCTTCATTTTCTCCGTACAGAATCGGAAAGAATTGTTGGGGACAGGATAACCCTTACCTATGACACAACACCAGAAAGAATCTTCCAATTCTGGCGTTGTGGTAGCTACGGAGATAGGCATCTGCTGTTCCTTGGCAGCTTTTGCAATCAAGTCTAAAACCTTGGTAACGTACTCCTCAATGATGGGATTCTCCACCATAGTATCATTACACACTACATGTACATTTCTGTTCAAAGGTTTGCCTTCCTCTCGTAATCTCTGCAAGGCAATCCAAACAAGAGTAAGCAGCACCGTAGAATCCTTACCGCCACTAAAACCTATAATCCAAGGTCGGGTGTAGCGGTCTTCTTCCAGATACTGGTCTTTTAATTCGTCAATTATCGCTTCAACGCGTTTGCTCTTTATTGTCATTGTTCTAAGTCACTAACCCAAAAGGTGCAATAGGAAAAAGGGCGCAAAAATGGCGTGAAGCCATCCTTATGCACTTAACCTGAGGGGTGGTGTCTGGAAAACGGGACCCCTAGAACACTAATAAGAATGCAACACGCCAAAGCGTGTGCAAAGCTAAGATGTGTTCTTTAGGATACCCTTTTGCAGGCCTCCTCTGCTCTATGAACGAACTATCCCAAATTGAGTTTTCCAGACACCTTCGGTTAAGTGCGTTCCAATAAGCAATGCATCATCAGTCCGGGATTTCTCCCCCGAAACTATTTGCAAAGATACAAATTAATTCCGTTATCTCATTATAATAAGGTGTAATTTAAATCAATTTTAACCGTTTGAAGGTGATAATCTACAATTCGCACACTCATTTGGAATCATTTTCCGAAAGAAACAGCTATCCACAGCGTAATCTCCGCAACGAGAATACAGATTGAGGTAAAGAAGATGCCTGCCAACCACTTAAATGCCTTTTGAGAACACCAAAAGCCCTTGCTATCTAGAGCCTTACAAAGGTCATAATGGAAAGTGGACATCTGGGTACGCAGATCTCTCTCCATCTCATTAAGTGCTTTCTCCTGATTATTCAGAAATGAGTTATAGGCATTATTAATAGCGGCAATAGAAGCATCGTCAAGTGTGGCGGTAAATTGAACGTTATGCGTATTACAAATAGTGGTTTGAATATCGCTCAGTATCTCTTTGTTAATCTCTGCTCCATGATCCAACTTCTTACTGATTTGTTCTAATGATTCTGTCATGAACTGCATATCTCGTAACAAGTACTTTTGTTGTTCAATAGCAGAGTGTATTCCTTGTAGTTGCTTAGTCAAATTCTCAGACTCTTTTCTCAGTTCATCCTGGTTGTCTATGTCATTCATCATGTCTTCGATATCAAGGCCGGATGATTTCGGTTGTTTTCTTGTCATAATCGTTACTTTTTATCTATGGTACATTCTAATTGGGCGATTGTGCATTTTGTGCGCCATCTGCGCACAGCGACGAGCCCATTCTTTTTCATCTTCGTTTCCGTTCTTACCCCAATCGGATGAGGGACACCCACCACCTCCACCACGGGAATCTGCTAAATCGATGGCAGCATTTACATAACCAGCGAACAAGAGCATTGCTGTGTGCTGCACATCTTCAATAGTTGACCAGAGGAAGTTCTCCGGCATCTTCACCTCATTCTGCAAGATATTGTCAATCTCCTTAGGGATGTCAACGGAATAGTGGTGGCCCCCAACTTCAATATTGTGGTGGCACATGATAGGTTCCCCTTTTGGATAATTGCCTGAGACAGGTTTGGAGGATCTATAATCCTTGCTTTCTTTCTCTGGCTTAGTTGAATGCTCTACATGACCGAATTTCTCTGGATGTAATTTCTCCCAGGTCCTTTCAATCCTTGAAGGTGTAAGGTTACGGCTGTGCCCGATGTCAGAGGATTTATATCTTGAATTACCCTTCATGATGTAATAGCCACATACCTTTCCATGTTTATCTCTCCTCAACGTAATGTCGTACCCTTTTTCCTTTGCCTTTGCCTGATATGTATTCCAGTCAAAGGAGTCCATGTTTTTCAGAACAGAGATACAGGTCTTTGTTATCTGCTCGATATTCCTTTGGCGTTTAGTCTCAGCCAACACCCAGCCCCGCCGTTTTGTGATGGTATTGGCAGCAATCATCGCACGATCGTTGATATAATGAGCATCGTTGACATTGCCATCCATATCTATACGGTTGGCATTGATATGAAGATGAAGTATCTGGCCTTTACTATCATGGTGAAGCGAGACAACGTATTGGCTATTTTGAAGGTTGGTGCGCTTTGCACTTTCTCGCCCTGTCTTTTTCGAGAGATCTACACTATCAAACTCACGGATGAACTCGTCAGCAAGTCTCTGCCAGTCTTTCATCGTCCATCCGACAGTCTCTTCTTTGGCTGGTGATAGCTCTATTCGTATCGAATTATTCTTCAAAGGGTGATGCTTGTTCAGCTTCTCTTTGTATTTCATTTGAAGTGCGACCATCCTTGCCCACATGGAGGATGACGAAATATTCTCCGGCAAATGATTAACCTTGACAATCTCTGCCTTTTCTTTTTCTGCCGAGTAGCGCACAGCGTTACTGCCGTGTGAAATAACTGCTCCTTTTGCAACCATAGTTTTACTCTTTTATTTCTTCAACGATCTTATCCCATTGCAAAATGATGTTGGTGACAGCATCAATCCATGAGCGCATGAAGCGTTCGTTATTGAAGTAGTGCTTTATTTGCTCCTGAGACTTCCCTTTGAGTGCGCTACGAATATGTACAAGATCACCTCTTGCATCAGCCAGACTGCAATAGGCTTCTATCTCTCGTTCTGTAAGGTGAAGTTTCGGCTTATGACCAAGCGCACATTTACGCATATAGTCACTGATGGTCAACCCACATTTCTTTGCGTTCTCCTTGACAGTATTATACTCGTCGGGAGTTGCCCTTGAATCAAGGCGCTTGGTTCGTCTTGGAACCTCTATCTTTTTTTTCTTTCTCATACCCTATTTTTATAGTTAACCAATGCGAGCTTGCGAGCGTTCAAGAGTCCATTGGAGAACAAGGATGCGCTGCATTTTTGTCCGACATTGGTAATTCTTGCTAACAAACGTCACATCACGGAAGGCATATGGATGTTGCCTATCAGCAAATCTGCAATATCGACCTTTGCCTGTCTTTGCTCTGGGGTGGCAGTCTTTTCGAGATAGTCGCTCACCTGAATATGCCACCCTTTTTTATTCAATTCTTCTGCACGTTTTAACCATGTTCCATAGGCATATCCATCCATATCTGTATCGGGAAAAAGTATCAAATTGCGGCTCATAACAGCACTCATTCTTTCTTCTTGGAGATTACCGAAGGACCCAGTAGCCATCCATAACAGATTAGGCAGAAAGAGCGAACAAATAATAGATGTTTTCTCGCTTTCTACAATGCCAATTGTCTTATCAGAAAGAAGAGAATCACGAAGTAAATGCTCGCCAAATAAAGTCTTTTTGATGACATAGTCAGCAGGAATCTCACCACGTTTCGAGAGTTCCTTGGCTATACTGGATGGAGTTATTGCATGGTTCCGATGCCCATTTGGACTATAAGCCATGACCTTTCCCATCCGCACGATTCCATCTTTATCAACATACCAATAAATGACGTGATGCTCCTTCGTCACTCCTAAATGATAGGCGTTGACTATATCAGATAACCGACTAGAATCAGTAACAATTGTTTTCAGATAACACATAAAATCTGATTGAAGATTGTGGTCAAAACTCTGACTGACATAGTTGGAATCGATAGTCAAGAATGACTGTTCACTCATACGAGGAACGACCTTAACAGGCGATGTCTGAGCTCTATTTATGGGATCCTTCACATAGTACTTGTTCGTGTCGATTCCATGCTGATGACACATATAAATGAAGGTGGCAACACTCACTTTATTGCTTGTATGAAGGGCGTTGGTGAACTTGCGGTTGTTCTCTGCCTCATGGTATTTACCACTAAGTTTACTTATGCTTTTGAACAATCCACGCCCTTCTTCTCCAAGATTTGAGAGTGCGAATGCACCTTTTGTCCAGTCCTCAAAGGTCTCGAACATATTGATATTTCTAGCGATAATCTCGTTGACTAATGCTTGATAATCGAAGTTTTCCATTTTACTTATGCATGTTTTGCTCGTATCTTTGAACGAATTTTGCCACACCAGATTTGTCCTTATAACCAACCTTCTTGGCTATTTCGTCATAGGTAAGTCCATCGTCCTTTAGTTGCATGATTGCCTGATATTTTGCCTCATTATTTGTGCTAATGGGTACCAGATTCTCAAATGGAACTCGTTCGCCGGTCTCCTTGAAAGTCAGATGTTCAGTAAATCTAAGTTTAATGGATTCGGACTTGTTATCAGCAGAAAGATAGTTGCCTTTGACACAGCAAAGATGCTTATAAGTGACATCGGCAAGGTCGCTTCTCAATTCCATAACTAGGCGCATCTTGGCTTCAAAAGCCTGGCTCCCCAACAGATTGTGCTTGGAAGGCATAAATGTTTCTGTGCGTTTTCCGCAATGATGCAGAAAAATAATCAGACACTTGTATTTGGTTACTAAATGCAGATATTGCATCAGGAACTGGCGTACTTGGTTCCCTTCATTCATGCTGCCAGTATAGAGATCTGAGAAGCAATCGACCACTACCAGATCGGCTGGTTGTGCTGTCAAACGCTGGTCAAGTTCTGCAACAACATCCTCACTGTCAAATAGGAATCGGAGTCCTCTCAACGATGCCGGATCCATATTCAAATCATTGTTTTGACGACCTATCAAGTAGGCATTGGCAGTCTCGTCATCCTCTGTAGATACATAGATGGCACTATGATGTTCTACGTTCAATTTCATTCCAAGAAATGTCTTCAATCCTGCAGATACAGACATGGAGAGTTGACGAAGGAATGCCGATTTTCCTGTATCAGAACTGCCAGCAAGACAAACTAAGCCCGACTTTGGCAAGAGAGGTTCTAGCAGAGATGGAATCTCTTTAATATTCTTATTCAGCAGCATTTCTCCAGTGATTTCATCGGATATATCAACCTCAGGAGCCATCCGGCTCTGCATCTTTTCGATGTCTTCAGTAATTCCCTGTACATGGTTCTCCATAGCACTACTTGATGTGATTATACTTTGCTAACTTACCAGATTTAATGAGTTGGTTGACTTCCTGCTTGGAATAGAGATTCTTACGTCCCACTTTCTGACTTTGTAATATTCCGGCCTTTTCAATTCGCCAGAGAGTTGGGTAGGCAATGTGCAGAAGGCTGCACAATTCGTCGCGGTTATAGAAGCCATCATTATCTGATTGACTATTCACTAACGAGTTGACGATTCTTTCATCAAGGCATCGACTAACCGTCTTGTAAATCACATCTTCAAGTTGATTTTCGTTTAATACGAAATATTGTTATCCATAATCTTAAACCCTTTTTATTAGGCACACAGCAAGTGAAAGCCACTGAGCAAAACACTTTGTGGCTCCGATAATCTTCAGAAGTTTTTCTAAGCTTTTGAGGGTGTCTTTGTTATCCTGAACTTATCCCTTTTATCTTATCCTATAATCCATCTACCAAACAAATAATCCGTGATCTTATATTCAACACTTCGCTTCTTGCCGCCTGCTTTCGTGATAACTCCACGCTTTTCAAGTCGATATAATGCTGAGGAAGTATTTGTATCAGAAAGGCCGCTTTCTCGCTGGACATCGGCTGCAGTAGCAATCTCACCAGCACGAGCCAGACCATATAATGCACGCTGCTGTACGCCAGGTAGAGTACTGAACTTATAACGAAAATAACGCTCATTCTCATCAATAACAATGTCAAGGCTATCTTCTGTGCCATAGTTTGGATAGATAATGCTAGCGAGAGACTTGATATAATTGAGGTTCCCTCCAAGTTTCATTACTATTTCTTGGAACTCAGAATTCCCCTTTACCTTATTATATAAATTCTCTCCCAACAGATCCTCAAGATCCTCTTTCTCAAAACCAGGAATTTGAAACGAATTAAAGAAATGATCGAACAATAGGTAGTGCTTTGAAAATTCTTCGTCTAGACCTGTTGATGTGGCCACTAGGAATGGTGAATGCATGTTGGAGAAAATAGCAATCAATTTCTTCTGTTCGCCTTTAGTCATAGACAGGAGCAGCTTGTCGAAGTCATCAATCAGGACTACTGCTTGTTTTCCCAAGAGATAACCTAAATCCTTGATAAGAGATTCTGTCCCCACAATATTACTATGTGGATAGAGGTATTTCACTATCAAGAATCCACGTGCAGTAAATTCTTCTGCAAGTTTCTCGATCATAAATGTCTTACCTGAACCTTCAGCACCACTTATTAAAATGTGCTGAGGTTCCAAATCTGTGCAATAGCTCTCTGCTAGATCAGCTATTCGCCATACTAATTGTTTTCTATTTCTCATCTAATAATAATTTGAAATGTTACTATTTTTGCTGCACAAAGTTACTTAATTTCAAAAACTCTCACGAAAGAAATTATGATTGTTTGTGTTTGCTTTAGCAATTTATAACATCGACTTCGTCCCCAAATTCAACTTATTTGTCTCAGGCTTAAAAGTTGAAATTGCGATTTTGAAATATTAACATAGAAAAAGTACAAAACAGAAAATTAAAGTGCACGAGAATCAACTTTTTCTTGATTCAAGAATGGAGAAAAAGATGATTTTTGGGCTCTTTTCTCAGTCGCCTGAACAAAAGATTTTCTGTTAGAATCTGTCGAAGTCTCATATTTGAGGTCATTTCGACTGTTTCCAACAGAAATTATGGCGATATGGGTAGATCATGAGCAATCACAATTGCCCACAATATTTTTCAGGAAATAGAGTTATCTATAGTATTTTTGAAAGATAACTCGCTTATTTGTGAAATTTCTGCATAAAAGCGAGTTATCTCATGGATTTTCAAAAGAAAACTGCCGTTTTTGCAGAAATCTCACAAATCAATGAACTATTGATTTAGATCATCGAGCAACGTTATTATTTTATAGATTCCAATAGATTCGTGGCAATCTCTGGATTCCTGAACCTGATGAGATTATCCTCAACTGAATGATAGCCGAGAATACTTACGCTACCGTACCATATCTTATTTTTGTCGATAATGGCAGTATGTAGTGAAAGGTGGTTGATGGTGATAACACTAATACCTTGATGTTGCAAATGAAGGGTGTCGTCATTTTCCTCCTTAGTGAAAAGTGCAACCTCCACACCATTAGCGGCTAAATCAATAAGTCGCTCTGCGATTTGTGTCTGTCTGCCAATCCTGACTTTCGGACATGAAATGACAACAGAACGCTTACATTGTGAAAGGTCAGAAATAAATGGTGAAACAAAGTTTAATCCATCATAAATTAGGTCTGTTGTCGGGAACAGATTATCAAACATCTCGTTGTTCCGAATCCTATAGCCAATAGAGGCATAGCCCTTCAGACGTTTGCGGTACATAGATTCGCAAACAGGAACCCGGATGTCGATATAGTCGTAAATCTGCACATCTTGTTTGCCTTCAAACTCTCGATGCAATCGACCAGCGTATTGGGCCACAATACCTTTCCAAGCAACAGGTGAAACTAGAAATAAAGTATCAAGCCGTGCGTAGTCAAAGCCCTCACCCACATATTTGCCTGTGGCAACGATGACAAGCGGTTCTGAGGAGGGTATGGATTGCAGATATTCCATCTTCTGACGTTTCTCCTTGATGCTTTCTGAACCAACAAGGGTGATAACATTTGGACAATGCGGTTTGAGAAGGTCTGCAAGAATCTCAACATGAGCAGTTCTGCTCGTTAGAATTATCGGTGAACGCCCCTCTTTCAATGCCTCGATGACATCTTTGACGATGAACAGATTTCGATACTCGTCTTCTGCCAGTTGGTGGGCCACCTTGGTAAACGAAAGGTCTTCACCACTTACAGTTCTGAATGGCGTAAAGCGAGGAACCAGCAACCGTTGGAATGTCTGGTCTCGCATCTGAGCCTTGGCATCAGCATTATACCTAATTGGGCCGCATTGCATAAATATGATGGGCTGATGACCGTCTTTTCGGATAGGGGTAGCTGTCAGGCCGTAAACATATCGGGCATTGACGGCTTTCAGAATCTGCTCGAAGTTGACTGCAGAAACGTGGTGACACTCATCGGCAATAACCAGTCCATAGTCTTTGACGAAGGGTTTTACTTCGCCATCTGAAATACACGACTGCATGAGCGCGATGTCGATGATGCCACGAAGTTTGTTACCTGCTGAGGATAATGTGCCTATAGACGAAAGATTCTTCTTGTGTTTGCGCTTTCCCTCTTCAACTTCGGGAATATCATCTATTACAAGGAACTGTTCCAACCTCTGAACCCATTGGTCGAGTAAAGCTTTCGTATGGACAAGTATTAGCGTATTGACACCAAGTTTTGCAATGAGTCCAATAGCAGTCACTGTCTTACCAAAAGCTGTTGTTGCTGAAAGTACGCCAGTATTGTTTGCGGACAAAGCATTGACTGCTTCTTGCTGATTTTCGCGTAGTTCTCCATTGAAATGCACAGAGATTATTCTGCCATGATTCGTTTTGTCATTAAAAAGATAATCCACTTCCTTTTCTTTGAGCAATGCCGTGACAGCATCCTCACATCCACGAGGCAGGGCGAGATACTCATCTGTCAAATCTGCACAGGAAATGATTCGTGGTGTTGAATACGTAGATAGACGCAATGCCTGTTTGCTGTAGAATTCAGGATTGCGGAAAGATGCAATACGTCTGAGGTGATTGAGAACCTTTGATGACAAATTGCTCAACGGGATATAGAGCATATTCGACCTCGTGATAACAACCTCAGACGAAAAGTCCGATTTCTCTATCTTTGTTGCCATCGGCACTTCCCAAGGCTTGGTTTCGCTTGTCTTTGATAAATCGCCAAGCGGAAGAATATTGGCTGTCCGTTTCAATATCTCATCCATTGCAGCCTCAGAGAGTTTGCCCATATTCTGCAGATATTCCCACTGATCATCAAATGGTTCAAAATACTCGTTTACAAATATGCTGTTGCCAATTTTGCGGGCCTGCCCCTGTAGTGGCAGTGCAACCAGATTCCCAAGTCCTCCTTCTGGCAAAGTGTCTTGATTTGGAAAGAACCGATCGTATGACTTGAAATCAATCTTTCCGTTTCTGTTCATAGCTTCCGTGAGGATAGCATTGCCCATTCTGCGAGCTTTGACTGCCAGTACTGGAGTCTCAAAGAATATCCATACATGAGAACCATTGCCAGAACGTGAACGCTCTACAGAACATGGAATACTCCAACTTTTACAGACGTCAACAAAGGCTAATACATCTTCTTGA
>Ga0256405_10004199_pt1 | contig 27587 bp, 41 predicted proteins | sample RumenRJG_02DNA_FD_189096 | JGI IMG/M metagenome (GOLD analysis project Ga0256405, IMG submission 189096) | Bovine rumen microbial communities from Lethbridge, Alberta, Canada - RJG_02 | ecosystem: Host-associated > Mammals > Digestive system > Stomach > Rumen | place: Canada: Alberta... | reverse complement strand
ATCACGATGATGATGATATCCATTATTGCAACGAATGTCCGTTCTTGGAAGATCCGCACGACAAGCGGCGTATGTGGTGCCGGTGCTCGCATCAGACAATGCGGACGAGGAAAGACAGTGAAGCGTGCCCGTATTTTTACCGGGAGTTAGCGCAAGGCAAGATCGAGCCGGTAGAAAGGTAGTGATGAATATGGGCGCAAAGATGAAAGATACGTATTTCACTTGTACGGAGACGAGCTGCTTCGGGAACCGGGACGGAAAGTGCATGATACTGGAAAGGCGGTGCAAGCGCGAGCCGTGTCCGTTCTATAAGACGCTCGAGAAGGTACAGGCGCAGGAGGTCGATATCTACAGACGGAAGCTGCACGTCGACCGGGAAGAAATAATGGGGTGCTGAAATGGATAAGAAGAGAGAAATCAAAGAAACGCTGATCGGATGGTTCTGGATTGGCCTCGCGGCCTTCCTGACGATAGACGTATTACCGATCGTGATCAATACGCTGAGGGGGTGGATGTAATGAACGAAGGGTTAAGCAAAGCGGCGCAGGGGCTACTGCAGGCGTTACCGGATAGGCCGGTAAGCAAGGACAGTCTCCGGACGTATCTGCGCGTATACAAGGGGCTGGACTTGTCCGATCGTGCTATCAGACGGGCAGCCTCCGAGCTCCGGAAAAGCGGATACCCGATCTGCTCAAATAGCGATAGCAAAGGATACTGGCTCGGAAGCAAGGAAGACGTCGCGAGAACGGTCGCGGATCTGAGGTCCAGGGCGTACGACCTTCTCCGGACGGCGGACAAAATGGAAGGCATCGAGATCGAAGGACAGGAAAGGATGGTGTTCTGAGGTGACTACAGAAGATTTAGTCGGAAGGGCGATCGTCAGAAGGAACGGAGACGAGAGACCATACTACGATATTCTCGTGATCATCGGAGTCACGAAATGTATCGCCGGTGACGAGCTCGTTCTGCAGACAGGCTCCGGCTACAAAGAGAGGGTACCATTCAGACTGGTCAAAGGTTTCGGCGAGGGCGAACAGAGCGAACATCCTCGGTACGAACTCGTAACGGAAGAAACTGTACGCAAACTGGAAAAGAGGTGGAATGAAGCATGACCTGGAACAAGGAAGCGGTCAGCGCGGCCGCAGAGTATCTGAAGACGACGAAGAGCGTAAACGTAAAGGGGAAGGACTACGTACTGGTCAACGACCGGGTGATGGCCTTCCGGAACGCGTGTCCAGGCGGAGCGATCACGACGGAGATCGTGCCGGAGTTGTCCGGCAACGGTATCGTGACGATGCGCACGACGGTCACGGACGACGCGGGTCAGATCATATCGACCGGCTTCGCGCAGGAGAAGGAGTCGAGCTCCTACATCAACAAGACGTCGTACATCGAGAACTGCGAGACGTCTGCGATCGGAAGAGCGCTCGGTATGTGCGGGATCGGGATCGAGACGTCGGTCGCATCTGCGGAAGAACTGGCAAACGCGATCACCAATCAGAACAAGGAGAGCTCGCACCATAAGATCGTGGAGTATTGCTACGAGAAGAAGCTCGACCCGAAGGAACTGAACAAGGAGTTCGGCCTGGCTGCCTGCAAGACGGAAAAGGAGTTCGCGGCGAAACTCAAGGAGATAAAGGCAAAGTATGACTAAAGAACGTGTGTCTATCCTCACGAACGATCTCGGGCACTGTATCATCTGCGGTAGTCCGAGAGTCGAAATTCATCATATCTTCGGTGGTGCCAACCGGCAGAACTCGGAGCGGTACGGTCTGTTCGTTCCGCTCTGCCACCGGCACCATACCGGAGAAGATGGCGTACACTTCGACGCGGATCTGATGCGCGAACTTCATCAACGCGGTCAGCTCGCGTTCGAGTGTATGGCGAGTCACGAAGAGTTCATGCGGATATTCGGAAGGAACTATCTATGAGGCTGAAGGAGATCCAGTACGAAGAAGGGCTGAACGCGGACAAGGTGACGCTGACGATCTACCGGAAGGACCGGGAGCCGGTGCTGAAGATGCTGGAGAAGGTGAAGGACAAAGACGCCGAGTTCAGCATCACGCCGCATCGTGAGAAGCGGTCTATGGATGCTAACAGATATATGTGGGCTCTGATAGACCAAATCGCCGATATGACGCACGAAAAGCGCGAAGACATATATCGGAACGCCATAAAAGAAAACGGCGTCTATGACGATATGGCGGTCCTTGATAAAGCGGTCAACGACTTCCGGAGACGGTGGGCGGCGAACGGAGTCGGGTACTTCTCGGAGATCTTCCCGAGCAAACTGGAAGGATGCGTCCGGGTGAGAGCGTACTCCGGTTCCAGCGTGTACGACTCAAAGCAGATGTCGCGTCTTATCGATGCGGTCGTGTACTCGGCGGCAGACCTCGGGATCGAGACGAAGACGCCGGACGAGCTGGCAGAACTAAAGAGCAAATGGGGGCAAGAATGACAGGATACATCAAACTTTACAGAGACATCGAGCAGAACGACATATGGAACAATGACGAGCCGTTCGACTATCGTTCAGCCTGGATAGACCTCCTGTTGCTGGCAAGCCATAAAGACCACTTCATCATCAAGAACGGCCGTGCGATCGAAAGCAAACGCGGCCAGGTGAACCGGTCGATCAAGCAGCTCGCCGATAAGTGGGGATGGTCAAGGGACAAGGTAAAACGGTTCCTTGAAATGCTGAAAACGATGAAAATGGCGTCAACGGACAAGTCAACGCTCGGGCATACCATAACCATTGAAAATTACAGTAAGTGGCAGGATGGCGCGTCAGCGCTCGAGTCAGCGGACAAGTCAACGGACAAGTCAACACTCGGGCACCCGACAAGTCAACACTCGAGTCAACACTCGGGCACATACAATAATGATAAAGAAGGGATAGAAGGGGAGAGAATGATTAAGAATGGAGAGAGAGAAGCGAGCGAGGAAGGACCAAACTCGTTCGCTCTCAAAGATGGTACTCGGTGTGTGAGTGGTATTCAGCAGCGCACGCCGGAAGAAACGAAACAGTTATTGGATGATGCACACGCGGACTTCATACAGGCCGTGAAGGACGGCAAGCTGAAAGCGCCGCGTCGGGCATCGTAAGGAGGGATCATATGAAGTGGCTAACAAAAGATGATAAGAGACTTATGGACTTCTATAGTGACCAGCACGAAGCAGACAGTAAAGTGACGAATACAGAAGTCGCACGTCGTGCAGTCAGATACGGTATGTTCGCTAACAGAACAGTGAACGCAATCAATATAAGGCTCTCCAAACTATTGGCGCCTAAAGAGGATGAGGAAGACGCCGAGACAAAAGAGCCTGACGATATGTTCAGGATTATGTACGAGGAGGAGTGCGAGAAATTAGATACATTCCTCGATATGGTATTCAAGAACTACACAGTTTATCCTAACGGCGCAGCGAAATGGAACTATCACGACATTACAAAAGCGATCCAGTATCTTGCGCCTCAGCGGGTAATGGTTGAGACCGATAATGCTTTAGCGGAAATGGAGGGTGCAAATGAATAACGTAGAACTGATCGGGAGGCTTACCCGAGATCCGGAGACAAGGTACACTTCCGGACAGACGGCGGTGGCGAACTTCACGCTGGCGATCGACAGGCCGCCGCGCAAGGATGGAGAGAAGGAAGCGGACTTCCCTCGTGTGGTCGTGTTCGGCACGCAGGCGGAGAACTGCGAGAAGTATCTGAAGAAGGGCAGGCTCGTAGCGATACAGGGCCGCATACATACCGGATCGTACGAGAACAAGAACGGCGAGACGGTGTACACGACGGACGTGGTCGCGAGCCGGGTCGAGTTCCTGGAATGGGGCGACCGTGAAAAGAAGCAGCCGGCGAAGGACAGTTTCGAGGCCGTCCAGGAAGAGGTGCCCTTTTGACAACCCGCTCACAGATCCGGAGTACTGGAAGTGGGCGGTGAAATACGGCTACATCAAACCGCTGAAAGTTAAGCGGTATCAAATTGACTGAACTCTCATCGGAGTTTAGGAGACGCGCGGGAGCGAAAAAGCTCTAATCCCACATAGAAAATACCCCTAATGATTTTCTATCAGTATCCCTTTTGAATCAAGCCGCGCGTCGGAATAACCGGAAGCGTCTCGTCAGAGCATCATTGATTAACTAACGCTTATCAAGAATAAAGACAATGGATTCTCAATCAACCACGCTTTCATAAGGACAGGCGGGGCGCTCCGGGAGTTTTGGAAGGAGAAGATATGAGACGGTACAAGATCATCTATGCGGAAGGCATGAACTACGTTAAGGCCGAAGAGGAAGGCAAGCTGAAGGAGAAGACGGTCGAGGCTTCCAGCGTGATGGAAGCGGAGCATCAGTTCCTGTCGGCGTACGAGGACGCGTGGGAGACCGTCGATATCGGACTGATCAAATACTTGGGAAAGGTGGAAGGAAAATGAACTACGTACAGGACAGTTCCGGAACTCTGTTCATAGATGGCCGGTACCAGGTGCGGCCGGCGTCGCGGTCGTTCGAGGACAAAGGGTTCGCGGTGTACAAGCGGCAGACCTTTGAAGGAAACGACTACTCGTACATACCGGGAGAGTTTTACCGGAAGAAGGAGGACGCGATCCGGAGCGTAGAACTGATGTTGAAGGAGGAAAAGAAATGACGCAGATGCTATTTGTTACGGCGGTCCTCAACTGGATCGTCGCGGCGGCGGCGGTGGTCGCCGGGATCTATCTGATCAAGAAGATCAATCAGACGGAAGAAGAGATCGAGCGGGTCGAGAAGAAGGTACACTATCTGGAAATGGACGCGATCCCGATCAAGGAGTTGCTGGAAGAGGACGGTGAGAAAGATGATTGACGAGAAGGAACTGATACAGAAACTCGGAGCAATCGACGGACGGAAGATGTCGCGGAAGGCGGTCGAGGCGATCATAGCGGAAATGAACAGGACGGAAGCGCACTCGCCGATATCCGGCAAATGGGAGCCGGTGCCGAGCACGATCTTCAAGTGTACGGCGTGCGGCGGACAGTTCGACTTTGACGACGGCAGCGTTTCACCGTTCTGCCCGATGTGCGGCGCACGGATGGATATGGTGCCCGATGATAGGCGATAACGCATAAGCGTTTCGCGTTGGGGTTCTCCTTAGCCCAACCCATATAGTTATTCCCGACGACGCGGCGGGCAAACCGCGTCCCACGTCCTTGCGACGATTATCAACCCCGATAACGCGGCGGGCAAACCGCGTCCCACGCCCGGAAGGGCGCATGATGTAAACCTCCTTTGTTGCATCAACTTTGAGAACACCGATGGCGAGACGGGTTGTATCTCGCCCCAAAACGTAGGCCGGACGCGGCCGAGGGTAGTCGCATATAGAGTGCGGCCGAGCACCAACGAGGGCGGGCAAGGGTGCTCCGTAGCGGAAGGAGTAAGCGATATGGCGAGTGCGGTAGCATTGAAGATACTTGTTATTGATCCGAACGGTTGTACGTCCGGCGATTTACAAGAAGAAGTTGAATCATTGTTTTGGAACAAAACAGACTACATGTTGATTGATAAGAATATTGATGAGTGGGAGTTCGAGTTTGATGATGGAGCACCATATAACATATATGGCTGTTCATATGAGAGAGCAATAGAGACATTATATGAACAGGAGAATGAGGAGCAAGGGCATGAAAAAAGATAATACAGATGCTGCTGTTGAATGGCTTGGTGAATTGCTTAGGCATTTTGATAATGCGATTGATTCCAGGGATTTAGATAGTGCGATTGATTATTTGCAGAAAATTGATCGTTTGGAAAGAGAAACTGAAGGGGCAGACAATGAAAGTAACGATTGAAGGCGAACCGAAAGGCAAGGGGAGACCACGGTTCTATAACGGTCACGCGGTAACGCCGCAGACCACGAGAGACTACGAAGAAGAAGCGGCGCTCGTTTACCGGGCGAAGGTAAAGAAGACGTATCACGGCGCGGTCGGCGTCCGGATCAGAGCATACTTCAAGATCCCGAAGGGAGTATCGAAGGCGGCCCGGCAGATGATGGAAGACGGAGTGCGGCGTCCGACGAAGAAGCCGGACATCGACAACATCGACAAGATCATCCTGGACGCGCTGAACGGGATCGCGTTCGATGATGATAAGCAGGTCGTAGAAGAGACATTGTCAAAGTTCTACTCGGTACATCCGAGAGTAGAGGTCGAGGTGTACGAGATATGATGGGGCCGCAGGCGCCGTGCCGGTGGTGCGAGGAGAGAACGGCAGAGTGCCACGCAACGTGCAAGCGGTATAAGGAATACGAAGCGGCGCGGGAAGAGTTCCGGGAAGAGAACTGGAAGGAGCGGAAGCAGACCGCGGACATAAACAGTTTCCACGCGGAACGGCTGGCGGCGGCAAAGAACCGGCAGCACAAATGGCGGAAGCGCGGGCACAGGTAAACAAACTTGTTTACAGACAGGGGCGAATGAATGGGCGAGAAAGAGATAGAAAAAGAACTGAGCGAGTACCGGCGAGTGGTCCGGGAGATCGAGACGGTCAGCCAGGAGGTCAGTGAGTTATGGGCGCAGGCGGTCAGCGCGGCCGCGAACGTAACGGACGAAAGGGTACAGTCTTCCGGAGCGCACGACAGGCTCGGCGAGAGTGTGGCGAAGTATGCGGACAAGCTGAACGAGTTCTACGATGCGGAGGACAAGGCGGCGGAGAAGCTGCGCGAACTGAACGATAAGATCCGGAAGGTCGAGGACAACGACGCGGCGACCGTGCTCATGCTCCTGTACATAAAAGGCGAGACGCCGGCGGAGGTAGAGAGGACGCTCTCGATCTCGCGTGCTACGTTCTACCGTTGGAAGGAGCGCGGCCTGGAGTTAATATCCGAGACGTCGTAGCAATGTGTCGCGGTGGCGGAATAGGTAGACGCGTGAAATCGGGCGGGGTTCTGTTTCTCACTTTCTGGTCCCTCGTTACTACATGTACGCGGTCACTGCTCCCGATGCTGATGGTGACTATGTGAAGTGCAAATCTTCACCCGCGACGCCAATATGAGACACTATGAGACTATAAACATGTTATTATGATAGTGGAAGAAGTTAGGCATAGCTCTTCTAAATAGTACCTTGAGAGAAACCCGGGCGGATGTGTCCCGGGTTTTTCTATGTGAGAAGAATATGATAAGCGTAATAGTACCGTACTGGAACGCGGAACCGTGGCTCGGCAGGTGTCTCGGTAGCCTTGAAAAGCAGACGGGAGACCTCGAGTTCCTGATCGTGAACGATATGAGCACGGACAACGGCGAGGAGATCGCGGAGCAGTACGGAAGAGAAGACAACAGGTTTAGGTTATTAACGAACGAGCACTCTAAAGGCGTAAGCGGGGCGAGGAACACAGGTATCGAGAACGCGAGAGGGGACTGGATAACGTTCCTGGATGCGGACGACGAGCTCCTCGAGCAGGCGTCGAGAGTGTTCGTATGTATGACACAACTGGACGATACGGCGAATATCATACAGGCGAACCACTTAAAGTACTATAACAGCGCTCGCGCACCGATAAGGAAATACGTGAACGAGCGCGGGGTCTACACGACGAGTAATCTACCGCGCGTATGGTGTATGGTCTGGAACAAACTCATACGGAAGTCGTTCATAGACGATACGGAAGTTCGTTTCGTGGAAGGTCTTCAGTATGGCGAGGACGAAGTATTCAACCTCGATATGCTGAGTTATGACGACCGCATATTCCATACAATGAGGGGAACGTGTACAGTGCTACGGCACAAGGACAACGCGGAGAGCCTGTCACACGGCAAAGGGTGGCGGGAGTTACTCATACAGTCGAGGGCACTCGAGGACTTCATGGAACGGACACCGAGCGACAGAGCGCGAGCGGCTGCTTGCAGAACAGAGGCGCTGCACTGGAACTCTGTCAGATATCAAAAGGCGTTCGAGAAATGAAGTATATCATTATGTGCGGCGGCGTTTACCGTGAGTGGGAGACGCCCAGGCAGCTCTACTGGATACACGGAGAGCGGATAGTCGAGAGGACGATCCGGCTATTGCACGACGCGGGAGTCCGTGATATAGCGATAAGTTCCAATAACGAGGCCTTTTCCGGTCTCGGTGTCGTAGTGCTAAAGCACGAGAACGGCTACTACGCACGGCGTCGTAATGACGTCTCGGGCGACTGGTGCGACGGGTTCTATCCGTACGACGAGCCGGTGTGCTACCTGTTCGGCGACGTGATATTCTCGCCGACTGCGATAAGGAAGATCGTCAACACAGAGACGGACGATATCGAACTGTTCGGCAGCGCCGAGCCGTTCGCGCCGGAGTATCCGAAGAAATGGGTCGAGCCGTTCGGGTTCAAGGTCGTAAACGTAAAGCACTTTCGCCAAGCGATAGCGACGCTGAAAGAGATCGGTAATACTTGCTGGCGATCTCCGATAGCGTGGGACTTATGGAACGTTATCAAAGGTCGGCGCATAGACATAGACGACTACCGTGTAGACTATACGGTCATTAACGACTACACCTGCGACATCGACCATAAGAGTGATCTTAGAGGGTTAATAAACAAGATCCCGCTCGGGGACTGATATGGATATAGTTTACTTTGTGAAGGACTCCGATGAAAATGAAGAACTCAGGTACTCGCTGCGTTCGGTAGAGAAGAACCTGAAGAACGTCGGAGAAGTATGGACGATAGGCGGAACGCCTGAAGGAATAAAGCCGGACAGACATATAGACTTTGATCAGAACGAAGACAAGCACAACAACGTCGCGAATATGCGGCGGGCGTTCCTGGAAAGTAGCGAGTCACCTGACGAGTTCATTCTGTTCAACGACGATTTTTTCGTTATGAAGAGAGTGAGCAGAGTCAAGGACTACTGCGGCGGCACATTAGAGAGACGAGTAAAGGCTTTAGCGCATAAGTTCGGGACGATAACAAAATACGCTCGCCGGCTCGAAAGAACGGCGAACGAACTCAAACATCGCGATCTCGATACTCTATGCTACGAGCTACACATACCTATGGTGATAAACAAGGAGAAGGCTCTCGTAGTCGCCGATAGTTTTAACGACCAGCTCGCGTTCCGGAGCCTCTACGGGAACAGATGGTTCATCGGCGGAGAGATCCGCGCGGACGTGAAGGTAACAGACGAGAAAGAAGAGCCCGACACGAAGAGCGATTACTTATCCACAATGGACAAGACGTTCGCGAACGGGAAGGTCGGGGAGTACATACGGGAGAAGTTCCCGGATAAATGCAGATGGGAAACAGATGGGGGTCTCTAAAAATACCCCCCCCCCTATGGTGGCACAGTGAGAAGCGATAAACAAAAAGGAACCCGGGGGGCCTATGAGAAAGCCCGGGAGGTCATACTGAAGACGCAGACGGTCTGCGGTATCTGCGGAAAGCCTGTAGACTTTTCGTACAAGTATCCGCATCCGCTCTCGCCGACGGTCGACCACATAATTCCGGTGAGCAAGGGAGGACATCCGTCTGATCTCGCGAACCTGCAGCTCGCTCATAGATGCTGCAACCGGCAGAAGAGCGACAAACTTCTTGAAACGATATTGAGCGAAAAGGAAAGACGCGAGACGAACGAAGTAATAAGTAACCGCGTCCTCCCGCTGCATAATGACTGGACACATTATAATCCAGCGCAGTAGTGGAGGGGGGTATACCCCCCTACAAGGAACCGGCAACGACCTTCCCGCCCGCACTGGACGAAAAAACACACGGTACTCAAAGGAGTATGGAAATGAATGATTACAAAGGTATGGCGTATCTGAAGAACAAGCTGAACATGAAGAAGCTGAGAGTCAATACGCGGTACAAGTTCTACGAAATGAAGCAGATGGTGAACGACTTCCAGATCAGCACGCCTCCGGAGCTCCGGTGGTTCATGGGAACGCTCGGGTGGTGCGCGAAGGCGGTCGACAGTCTCGCGGATCGGTTAGTCTTCCGGGAGTTCGGAGACGACATATACGATCTGAACGAGATATACGATCAGAACAACAAGGACGTGCTGGTCGATAGCGCGATCCTCGCGTCGCTGATCAGCGCGTGCAGTTTCATTTACATAATGCCGAACGGCGACGAGCTTCCGAAGATGCGGGTCATAGACGGCCGGCACGCGACCGGGGTCATCGACCCGACGACGAACCTGCTGAAAGAGGGCTATGCGGTCCTCGAGTATGACGACAACGATATGCCGCTTATGGAAGCGTACTTCATCAAGGGAAGCACGGTGATATACCAGGGCGGACGTCTCGTGAACGTCGTAGAGAACGGCGCGGACTATCCGCTTCTCGTTCCGGTGATAAACAGGCCGGACGCGGTGAGGCCGTTCGGACACTCGCGGATCTCGCGTGCTTGTATGTCGATCGTGAACAGTGCGATCCGGACGATGAAGCGCTCGGAGATCGCGGCGGAGTTCTTCAGTTATCCGCAGAAGTACGTGATCGGTATGTCGCCTGACGCGGAAGAAATGGACAAATGGCAGGCGTCGATGTCTGCGATGCTCCGGATCGACAAGGACGAAGACGGAGACAAGCCGACGGTCGGACAGTTCCAGACGCAAAGCATGACTCCGCATACGGACATGATCAGGATGCTCGCGGGGCTCTTCGCCGGAGAGACCGGCCTCACGCTGGACGATCTCGGGTTCCCGAGTCAGAACCCGAGCTCGGCGGAAGCGATCAAGTCGAGTCACGAGACGCTGCGGCTTGCAGCGCGGAAAGCGCAGAGAGATATCAGCACCGGCCTATTGAACGCCGGCTACCTTGCGGCGTGCGTCAGAGACAAGCGTCCGTACAAGCGGTACGAACTCGCTGACGTCCGGACGTTGTGGGAGCCGATCTTCGAGCCGGACAACTCGACGCTTTCGGTGATTGGTGACGCGATCGCGAAGATCAACAACGCGGTGCCTGGCTACATCGACCGGGAGACGCTGCGGGCGCTTACCGGGATCGCAGGAGCGGAGCCGGAGAGCGAAGTCATGAGCGCAACCGATATCGAGCGGACACTCGGCGTAAACGTAAACGAGGAAAACAATGGCGAATAGCGTAGACATAGCGCCGGACCTTTACCGGGAGATAGAGCAGATATTCAAAGGCGGGACGAGTTCAGACAAGGAGCTCGTCCGTCTTCTTAATCGTATCGCGAACGGAAAAGGCAGACAGGCGGACGTATTCAAAGCAGCGAAACGCATCGGGAAGCACGCGAGCGAGGCCTTGCAGAAGGTCCTCACGGCGGACGCGCTTCCGGACGGGACGTTCTACTGGAACATCGGGGAGAAGACGATCGACCCGCTTATGCGTAACGTCCACAAAGTAGTCAACTCACTCGGGGCGGCGCAGATGCAGGGGGCGGATGCGGCGAAAGGTATCGCGATCGCGGTCAAACTCGGTCCGGATCCAGCCGAACAGATCCGGGAGATCATCGGCCTCGCGGTCAACGCGAGCAACCCGGAGGAGCTCCGGAACGCGCTGGACGTGGTGAGCGCGTCCGAGAGTTTCGTCGATCAGTTCCTGGAAGAGAACATGAAGGCGCGCACCGGCCTCGGCTTTGAACAGTACGTCGTCAGAACGTACGACGGCGTAGGCCTGAAAGGCGGGGATTGCGAGTGGTGCCTGGAACGCGCCGGAACGTGGTCGTATAAAGACGCGAAAGAGAACGGCGTCTTCGAGCGCCACAAAGGGTGCGGATGCACGATCGAAGTCGTGACGGAGGACGATCTCGGAGACGACTTCCAGGACGTGCCATTTTGATATAAGCCGGTTACGGTTTATATAGAAAGGAGTAAATATGGATACCCGAACGGGACGCAAGTCTCCGACGGTATCCGTAGTACTTCCTTACCAAAACACAGAAGCAGAGAGTGCGATCAAACTGTACAACGCGACGGAGCGTACGATCCTCCCGTGGCAGGAGGCGTTATTGTATGACGTTATGGCTACGGACGAGGAGGGGCTCTGGACGCATCAGAAGTTCGGGATCTCTATCCCGCGCCGGAACGGTAAGAGCGAGCTCGTCCTGGTACGGTGCCTGAGGGCGCTAAGCGAAGGCGAGAAAGTTCTATACACCGCGCATAGAACGAGCACGTCCCACTCGTTATGGGATAGGCTTTCGAGGCTATGCGAGAAGGCGGGGGTCAAGATCGAGTCGAGCTTCCGTGCGTTCGGGAAAGAGCATCTGTACGCGAAGGACGGCGGGATCATCGAGTTCAGAACGCGGACGAGTACCGGCGGTCTCGGAGAAGGGTACGACCTTCTTATCATAGACGAGGCGCAGGAGTACACGCCTGATCAGGAGACGGCGCTGAAGTACACCGTCTCGGATGCATTGAACCCGCAGACGATCATGATCGGCACGCCGCCGACGGCGATCAGCGCCGGGACGGTCTTCACGAAGTACCGGAAGAAGGTACTCCGGGGAGACGGTTACGAGAGCGGGTGGGCCGAGTGGTCCGTCAGCGAGTTCACGGACGTGAACGACGTGGACGCGTGGTATGAAACAAACCCGTCTCTCGGCTCGATACTGACAGAGCGGACCGTAAGGGCGGAGATCGGCGAAGACGATACCGATTTCAACATCCAGCGGCTCGGGTTATGGCTCACTTACAATCAGCGCTCAGCGATAGGCGTGAATGAGTGGGATAATCTCGAGGTAAAGGAACTACCGGAGCTCTCCGGACCGATGTACGTTGGGGTCAAGTATTCGCACGACGCGGAAGACGTGGCTCTCTCGATCGCGGTCAAGACGAAAGACGGAAAAGTCTTCGTCGAGGCTATCGATTGCAGGGACACGAAGGACGGGCCGGCGTGGATACTGGACTTCATCCGGAAGGCGAAGCCCCGGGCGGTCGCGGTAGACGGTGCGAGCGGAAGCGGTATCCTCGCGGATGCTATGAAGCAAGCGGAGCTGAAGGCGCCGAAGCTGCCGAGAGTCCCGGAGATCATCAAAGCGAACGCGCTTCTGGAACAGAAGATCGCGGACGCGTCGATCGTGCACATGGACCAACCGTCGCTTCGTCAGATCGTAGGAAACTGCGAACGGCGGGCGATCGGATCCAACGGCGGGTACGGTTACAGGTCGCAGCTCGAAGGCGCGAGCATAACTCTATTGGATAGTGTTATCCTCGCGTCCTGGCTATGTGTTGAAGCGAAGGAAGTACGAAAGCAAAGAGTGAGTTACTAAGGGCGAGCGCAATAAAGCGGTCGCTTTTTTAGTACATATTTTTTTTACGGATACCACCGGATTGAATTGGGAGGACAATTTTATGTCAGATTTTAAGACGATCGAAACGCAGGAACAGTTCGAGGAGATGGTCAAAGATCGCCTCGACCGCGCGAAGAGAACGGCGGCGGAAGACGCTGAAAAGCAGTTCAACGAGAAGTTCAAGGGCTATATGGCACCGAAGGACGTCGAAGCGCTCAAGGCAGAATACGAGAGCAAGATCAAGACGCTGGAGGATGCCGCCTCGACTACTCAGGAGACGCTGAAGGCGAAAGACGACGAGATCGCTAAGGGCGAGAAGTACAGGACCGACCTGGAGAAAACGAGGATCGCAATTAGCGCCGGGCTCGACATGAAATACGCGGACAGGCTGCAGGGCGAGAACGCGGAAGAATGGCAGAAAGACGCGGAGGCACTCGCGAAGGACTTTAAGATGGCGCGTCAGGCTGCGCAGGCAGCGCCGATCGGAAGCAACGAGCCCACGATCACGAAAGAACACTCCGAAAAGGAAGCGTTCAAAGAATGGTTTAACGAAAATCTTTAGAATTGGAGGCTATTACAATGGCAAGCGGAACACCTACGAACAGAACTAACATCGTACTCCCGGCGGAGATTTCGAGTGCAGTTCTTCAGAAGACACAGGAAGCGTCTGCGATCATGCAGCTCGCTCAGGAGATTTCTCTTCCCGGAAACGGTGCGGAGATCCCAGTAATCACGTCTGACCCGGCGGCTGAATGGGTCAGCGAAACAGGGAAGAAGCCGGTAGCGAACCCGGGACTTTCGAAGAAGATCATGACGCCGTACAAGCTGGCGGTGATCGTTCCCTTCTCGAACGAGTTCAGAAGAGACGCGGAAGTTCTGTACAACGCACTTATTCAGAGACTCCCGAACGCTCTCGCGGCGAAGTTCGACGCGACAGTTATCGGCGGGTCGGCTCCGGGGTCCAACTTCGACGTGCTGACTTCTTGTCAGGCGCAGGAGATCGGAACGGATGCTTACGAAGGCTTTGTTGCGGCTATGAGCGATATCGGGGCTGCTGGCGGAAACCTTGACGGTATCATCCTCAGCCCGGCGGCTAAAGCTGCGGTACTCGGCGCGACCGACACAACGAAGAGACCTATCTTCAACGCGGCTGGCGACGGCGAAGTCCCGACGATCCTCGGAGCGAAGACTCTCACGGAGAAGGCGGCTCACGTTGCTACCGTATGCGACGGCGTTGCTGGTGACTGGACTCAGGCTATGTACGGAACCGTTGAAGGCGTCAAGATCGATATCTCCGATCAGGCGACACTCACGGCCGGAACTCAGGAGGCCCCGGTTCAGATCAACCTGTTCCAGCAGAACATGTTCGCAGTAAGAGCGGAGATCGAGGTCGGCTTCAGAGCGGACACCGATTGCTTCAACCTGCTGACAGTAACGGAGGAGTCATAGAGACATGGGTTATGCCACACTTGAAGACGTGCTCACGCTCTCAGGGGCGGACTATACGGCGGCAGAACAGGAGCGCATAGAGGCGCTTTTGCCGCTTGTCAGCGACCTTATCAGGGAAGAGGGCAAGGCGTACGGGAAAGACGTCGACGCTCTGGTCGCCGATAGCGAGTCGTATGCGAGCGTGGCGGAGATGGTGACGGTAGACGTAGTAGTTCGAGTGATGCGCGAGTCAAATGACGGCGAGCCTATGAGTCAAACTGCGCAGAGCGCTCTCGGATATTCCGTGTCCGGTACGTATGCGATACCGGGCGGCGGGATCGGCGGAGCGCTTATGGAGAATGACAAGAAGCGGCTCGGTTTCAAACGTCAGATTATCGGGAGCGTAACATTATGGCCTTGATCAAAGGTATAACGGTAACTTTATACGAGAAGCAAAAGACCGGAGAGGACGCTTTCGGAGCGCCTATCTACAAGGAAACGGCGGTCGAAGTTCCTAACGTGTTAGTATCACCGGCGGGATCGCAGGAGATCCAGGACGCGATCAACCTGTACGGGAAGAAAGCGATCTATACGATGGCGATCCCGAAGGGCGACAATCACGACTGGAAAGAGAAACGCGTCAGTTTCTTCGGAGAAGACTTTCGGACGTTCGGGATACCGCTCGTCGGTATCGAGTGCGATATCCCGCTCGACTGGAACAAGAAGGTCACGGTAGAGCGCTTTGAATAAAGTACGATTTGTGTTAAACATGGACGGTCTTAACGAGCTTATGAAGTCGCAATCTATGCAAACTTATTTGAGCGCCATTGTATCAAATGTCCGAACAATCGCGGGCAAGGGATACGGCTCAGATGTGCACTTAGCATCTTGGGAAGCGATAGGGAAGGTCTATCCTACAGACTCGGAAAGCGCCCGTGACAATCTCGATAACAACACGCTCGAGAAAGCGCTCGGCGGTCTGCCTCGTACGAAGGAGTAAACCAATGATTGAGAAAGTAGCATACGACTACCTGAAAGACAACGCGCAAGCGGGAGTATATATGGAGAGGCCGGAGCAAAAACCGGCCTCTTTCTATCTGATCGAGAAGACCGGCTCCCGGAGAACGAACCAAATCGAAACGTCAACCATTGCGGTGCAATCATATGCGCCGAGTCTGGTCGAGGCTGCAGAAATGAACGAGGCGGTGAAGGAGCTCATGTACGAGCTGCCATACCACTCGGATGAAGTATCCTCGGTCAAACTTAATTCAGATTACAACTTTACGAACGTCGCCGATAAACAATATCGTTATCAGGCGATCTTCGTAGTAACGCACTATTAGAAAGGGGCAAAGTATGTCACAGACAGTATCTAACGTATCTAACGGCAAGCCTCGGATCGGCGGTGCCATTTACAGGGCCCCGCTCGGAACAACGCTCCCGACAGACGCGACGACGGATCTCGGATCTGGTTTTGCCGCGCTCGGATATGTGTCGGACGACGGACTGACAAACACGAACAGTCCCGACTCGGACACGGTGAAAGCCTGGGGCGGCGATACGGTCCTCAGTATGCAGACCGAAAAGCCGGACACGTTCCAGTTCAAACTTATCGAAGTTCTGAACGTGGACGTCCTGAAAGCGGTCTACGGTGATGATAACGTCGAGGGGACACTCGCGACGGGGATCCACGTCACCGCATCGAGCGAAGAGGTCGAAGAGTCCGCATATGTGATCGATATGGTTATGCGGAACGGAGTTCTTAAGAGGATCTGCATCCCGGACGCTAAACTTTCGGAACTCGGCGACATCGTTTACAAGGATGATGAAGCAGCCGGATATGAAATGACGCTGACGGCGATGCCGGTAGAAGGTTCTACGCACGACGAGTATATCGTAGCGGAAGAGTCATAGGAACAAATGGCGAAAGGCGGGGGCGGAGATGCTCCCGCCTATTTTGCTATGAAATGCGAGAAAAACGGCGCTCTTATTGCCGTTTTAAGCGATTTTACGAGAGGCGCTTGATATATCAATCAAGGCGAAAAGAGGAGGAAATGCTATGAGATCGGGAAAGTTAAAAAACGGGTTCAAGTATCAGTTCGACGAGGACGTACTGAACGATATGGAGTTCCTGGACGCGCTTTACGAGTCACAGGGTAAGGCTCCGCTCCGGATCTCCGAGGTGATAACGAAACTACTCGGAGAAGAGCAGAAACAGGCCTTATACGACTATGTTCGTGATAAGGAGACGGGGCGAGTCAGTCCCGAAAAGATTACAGAGTGTCTTACGGAGATATTCGAGGGTTCTGAAGACTCAAAAAACTCTTAGCGCTCAGTAGCGTGATCGCGCAGGACAGAGGCGCGTTCATATGTGATATGGCGGAAACGTATCACGTATACGATTGGCGAGAGGTCCCGCCTCAGACACTCGCCGTACTCGTTACTGGGCTCGGGCCTAATTCTCGTATCGGGATGAAGGCACTCGGAGTCAAGGCGCCGTTCGATAGCATCTTGCTCGCGAGGATACTGGACGACCTTAATCTTATCATATGGTCGTGGACGAAGGACGCGGAGACCGGCAGGAACAGGCCGGACTCATACGCGGATCTTCTCGCGGGTATCAAGCCAAAAGAGTGTGCCGGTTATGCGACCGGTGCCGATTTTGAGAAGGCGCGGAGACAGATTTTACGGAAAATTAAGGGGTAAATTGTATGGCAGATATTGGAACCGCATATGTACAGATCGTACCGGCGGCGACCGGGATCAGCAATAAGATAAGCAGCGAGATCGCACCGGGGGCAACAAAAGCCGGTACGCTTGCAGGGAAGAACATCGCATCATCGATGAGTTCGAGACTAAAGTCCGTCGGCGGCGGGCTTATGAAAGCCGGCGCGATCGCGACGGCCGTATCGGTCCCGATCATTATGGGGATCAAGAAAGCGATGAACGCTTATCAGATCCAGAACGCGGCCGAAACGAAACTGGTCGAAATATATAAGACTCGTATGGGCGTCAGCAAGAAAGCGGCGAACGCGACGATGGAACTCGCGAGGTCCATACAGAAAGAAGGGGTCGTCGGCGACGAAGTAACGCTTTCCGGCGCGCAGCAGCTCGCGACGTTCGCGAAGTATCCTGGCACGGTGAACAAGCTGCTCCCGGCTATGGATAACTTACTCGTCCAGCAGAAGGGCGTGAACGGGACCACGCAGGACGCGACGCAGATCGCGAACATGATGGGCAAAGTCATGCAAGGTCAAGTCGGTGCTCTAAAGAGGGTCGGAGTCTCGTTCGATGAGAATAGCGAAAAGATCCTGAAGAACGGGACCGAACAGGAACGCGCCGCGGAGCTCGCAAAAGTGATTACGGAGAACGTCGGCAACATGAACAAGAAGATGGCCGAGACTCCGGAAGGCAAGATCCAGCAGATGAAAAACGCGTTCGGAGACCTATCGGAGCAGATAGGCGCGACGCTCGCGCCGGTCCTGGCTGACGTGGCGAAGTGGATCGGCGACAACATTATGCCGAAGGTCGAGGCGTTCGTCAATTTCCTGAAAGCCAACCCGGTGATCGCGAAGATCGTGCTCGGCGTCGGAGCGCTGCTTGCTATAGGCGGCCCGTTGCTGGTAATAATCGGTTCGATCATTTCAGCGGTCGGGTCGATAGCCGCCGTGCTTCCGGCCGTGACCGCGCCGATGCTCGCTATCGGAGTGGCTATTGCCGCCGGGGTCGCGGCGCTCATATATGCGTGGAACACGTGTGAAGGCTTCCGGAACGCTATCATCAACCTGGCAAAACAATTGTGGACCGCGATCCAGCCTCTTATCCCTCTTATAATGAACGCGGTTAAGCAGGTGATGTCGATACTTGGGAAGATGATACAGTCGATCGCGAAGTCACTGACGCCTGTTATCAAGATGCTGACGCCGATACTGGTAAAGGTCGTTCAGGTGATCGTGAAGATCGCTCAGGTGGCGATGCCGTATCTGATCGGGGCGTTCAAGGTGGCCGCTACCATTGTCAGTACGGCGGTCCAGATGATATGCAGCGTCATACTCGCTATGAAGCCGCTTATCATCAAAGTATGGGGCGCGATAAAGACGGTAGCGATATCGATCTGGAACGGTATCAAGTTCGCGATCGTGACGCCGATCAAGTTTGCATGGAACGTGATCAAAACCGTGATAAAGGGTATCAAGGCGGCGTTCGACATATTCAAACAGGTCGCGAAGACGGTGGCCGGAGTATTCAAGTCTATCTACAAGGCGATCACGAACCCGATCAAGACGGCAAAGAGCGTGATCAAAGGGATAATCGATAAGATCAAAGGGTTCTTCTCGTTCAAGATCAAGTTCCCGAAGATCCCGCTCCCGCACTTCTCGGTTCAGCCGGAAGGCTGGGAGATCGGGGATCTCCTGAAAGGGTCTATCCCGTCGCTCGGTATCGATTGGTATGCGCGAGGCGGTATCTTCACGAACCCGGCGATCGCCGGTATCGGTGAAGCCGGTCCTGAGGCGGCAGTTCCGCTTTCGGGCCGGTCGAAGATGCGTCCGTTCGCTCACGCGATCGCGGAAGAAATGAACGGTGCCGGACCTACATACAACATCGGAGACGTAACACTCGACGCAAGCAGCCTGGAAGACGTGCTGACGATCGAGAGCTTCGTCGAGGTAGTAAAGAGAGCAAAAGGGCTCGGAGCGAGGAGGTAAACTATGGCAAGGGCAGTTGGTCCGTCAATATCGCTCGGACAGGGCGACTATATGCAGTTATCTGCAACGTATAGCTTTACTACTTCCGCGATAAAGGTAAAGCCTGAAGTGTTTTTCAATTGCAGGTCAGGGCGGAAGACGACGGTCTATGTATATATGGAGTACAACGGGAACAAGAAAACCCGTAAAAGTACAATCGTCTTTACTAAAAAGAGCGACGGTTCCACAACTTTCAAAACGTGGAAAGTCGGCGGAGGGGACTGGCTTAGTATACCGTTCAATACTGTAAAAATAAGAGCGGTCGTAGGCGGTGTATTCGAGTCAAAGGTTACGATCACTTCGGACCTGACCCCCGCAAAGCCGAACCTCACTATTAGTTATAAAAACGATAATCGTATCGACGTGCTGGTGAAGCACGCGGCGCAGAAGGGCGTCCGAACGGCGACCGTCGACATCGAACGGCGTGTCGACGTTGTGAGCGACTCATGGTCAACGGTAAAGACCTTTGCGTTCAACACGAACGTCGCTTATGAAGACACATATATCGATCAGCAAGTGGAGCGAGGCCACCGTTATCAGTACAGAGCGGTAGCACGAAATGGTAACGGGAATAGCGGGTATGTCCTCGGGGACTGGCGTTATACGAACGCGCCGGACGTCTCGAACGTATCGCACGTCCGGAACAGTAACACGACGAACACGATCTCGTTTACGCGAGACGGACAATCAGTCGACCGGAAGCTCTTCAGCGGGTTCCGGATCGGGCGGAAACGGAGCGAAGGAGCCTGGGCGACGTGCGCCGATATCGGCCCCGGAGGGGTAAACGTGGATACGGTGACGTTCGTGGATGATACGTGTTCTCCGGACAACTACTACTCGTACCGTGTGCGTCCGAAGAACGACGAGCGCGGATACTCGCCGAACGTGTACGACGAAGGCGGAACAGAGCCGACATACAATACGCCGGCCGCGCCGCTTTCGATCACGGCAACGCTGAACTCGAGCGGGAACGGAGTTCTGCTGCTGGATAACAAACCGAGGACGGCTACCGAGTTATATATCGAGCGGTCAGATGATGCAGGAGAAACATGGACCGCGCTGGCAACGCTCGACGAGACCGATGCGCCGGTGACGGCCTATACGGATACGACCGGGATCTCCGGCGAGAATGTCCAGTACAGGGCGAGGAACGCGAGAGACGACCTCGCGCTTTCGGAACGGTATTCCGCGTGGGCTTATTCAAACGTGATCGTCACGCTAAGTCCTCCGTCCGCTCCGACGCTGGTAATGCCGTATTACAGTACGCCGGTATCGCTGGATAACGGAAGCGTTCGGCTCGGCTGGATCCATAACCCGAACGACGGCACGTCGCAGACGGCGGCACAGATCCAGTATCTGATCAACGACGTGTACCATACGACGGTCACGCTCACAACGGCAGCATACTACGATCTCACGCTCGATCCGGCCGTATTCAGCGCGAACGATCAAATCAAATGGCGGGTCAGGACAAAGGGCGCGGACGCGGACTATTCCGAGTGGAGCGAGTATTCTATGTTCAACCTCGTTACGAAGCCCGTAATCGAGTTTATTTCGCCCGAGAATAGCGCGACGATAGAACAATTACCGATAGAGTTATCGTGGACGTATACGGACGATAGCGGCCTTCTCGAAAGCCTTACGCTCGACATCCTGCGGAACGGCAACGTCGAGAAGACGATCGACCTTTCGGAAGTCGAACCGGAGGCCGGCGTTTACTCGTATCAGCTCTCAGAGTTCCTGTTCGAGAACAATGCGGACTATGAACTCCGGGCGACGGCGGTATCGGATACCGGCTTGAGTTCGGTCGACATCGTGGATATCTATATCGATTATGCGTACGTGGTGTTCCAGAACTCGTTATTCGCGGACGCGGAGTTCGACGAAGAGACCGGGATCGCGACGATCACTTTGAGCGCTGACGAGGCGGAACCCTCCGAAGGCGATATCGTTGTAGACAGTCCGATCGTCAATGCGTATCTGTACCGTATCGTATCCGGGAAGCGCGAACTGGTCTCGGGGAACCTGGTAGAAGGCTCCGAGTTCGAGGACAAATACGTGCCGGTCAACGTGCCGGTGACGTACGAGCTTCTCGAGATCGCGCAGAACGGTCAGATAGCGCTCGTAACAATGGAGTACACGTTCGAGTCGATATACTGGTATGTTTACTACGGAGACAAGCTCGCGAGAGCGATCTACGATCCGAGCGGGAGCGTATCGGTGTCTCGTCCGGAGAAGGAACAGGTCCGGTATTCCGGGCGGAAGTACCCGGTCACATACGACAGTATGGCGATCGAGGAGACGTTCCAGTTCTCCGGAGTAACGGACGACCGGGACGAGCTGAACAACTTCATCGAAATGATCAGAGAAGGCGGGCAGGGCGTATGGAAGTCCGCAGACGGCGATTGCTATGCGGCGGACTTCGGGTTCTCGTATTCCAGCGAGTATACGCAGGACCACTTACGGTGGTCGATCAGCCTGGACGTGACTCGTATAGACGGCGAGGTGTAATATGGCGGACTGGTATGGCAATAGACACAACGAACGGTACACGTACAAGCGCGTATCGTGGACAGACTGGACGGAGCACGAAGAGTATCCGTTCATAACGTCCGGGAGTCTCGAACTCTCGTCGACGAGCGAACTCGCGGTGACGGGCACGTTCGACTTCGAGGGTATGGAACTCCCGAACACGTCCGATCTGATGCGGATCTATTATGATTTTGACGATGATAACGGCGAGCACGTTCAACGCGTGCTCGCCACTCTTTTCGTAGAGTACGCCGGTCTGAAGCACTACGACACGGTGAAAGGCGTAAAGAGCAAGGGCAGCCTGGAAGGGTCGAGCGTCCTGAAGGTCCTGCAGGATAAGATATACGGCGCGCCGTTTACAGTGACGCGGAACACGAACGCGATCTATAAGGCGCAGGAGCTTATCCGGTCGTGTGGCCTTCAGGTCTCATATACGCCTTCCATTACCGCGCTCGGCGCGGACCATACGTTCGATAGTGACGCGACGTATCTCGACATCGTGAACTGGCTATGCGAGGCGGCGAACTATACGCCGGCGTATCCGGACGCGATGGGAGTGGTCGTGCTGGCGCCGTATGGCGGGACTTTGCGTCAGGACTCGGTGGCGACGTTCAAGAACGACGATAATTCGATCATGTATCCGGAACTCGACGAGGCGAACGACTGGCAGAAGACGCCGAACGTCGTCAAACTGTTCTATAACACAGATCAGGCCTGCATCATCGCGGAGGCGAAGAACCGCGCCGGCTCCCGGGTATCGCTCGACGCTCGGAACCAGCGCGAGCAAACTTATTACGAGGAAGTCGGCGAACTTCCTGATAATAAGAGCAAACTTACGAGCCTTATGGATCTCGCAGAAGATATCCTCCGGAAGAAGTCCTGCGACATCGAGTACGTGACTTTTGAGCACGCATATATCCCGGTAATTCCTTATCAGACGATCACCGTAGAATATGCGAACATGACGTGGACCGGGATGATAGATGATACGAGCGTAAGCCTCGAACCGTCTACGAAAGCGCAGACGAAACTCAAACGGGAATTATATACGGACGTTATCGTTACGAAGAGCGGACAAGTATTAAGGGGGTTAGATGATGAGGCCAACGCTTGAAGAATTATCCGAGACCCTTGAACTGAACAAGGCGGACGGAAAGCATGACCGCGCCGTGTATGGCGAGGTAAAGCAAATCAATAGCGATCAGACGTATCAGGTCTCGCTCAATGGATCCGATACGACGGTGAAGTGCGCGAGGCTATCCGGCGCGAAGGTCGGCGATACGGTCATGGTCGAGCTGCTGGCGAACGGATACGCGGTCGTGACCGGGACGGTCGGCGGAGATACGGACGCGTCAGATGCGCAGGCGTCGGCAAACGCGGCGGTGTCTGCTGCAGGGCAGGCGCAGAGTGCGGCGAGCGCGGCGTCAACGGCTGCAGCGACGGCGGTAACGAAAGCGGACCAGGCGAGCGCGGCTGCGAGCGCAGCAAGTAGCGCGGCGGCTACTGCAGACAGTAAGGCCGAACAGGCCGCAAGCGCAGCGGCAACGGCGGACAGTAAAGCGGATGCGGCGAGTTCAGCAGCCTCACGCGCGGAGTCTTCCGCAAGTGCGGCGAGTGCGGCGGCGACCAGGGCGGAGGACAAAGCGGACGATGCGGCCGACGCGGCGGAGATCGCTTCACAATCAGCGACCGGAGCACTGGATAGCCTCGCGACCGTCCAGGACGTGCTTGGTGTGCTCGACTGGGCCCAGGATAATGCAACATTCACACAAACCGCGGACACGGAGATCGAGCCAGGCAAAACCTACTGGACGTATAATTCAACGACGCAGAAATACGAGCCGGTCGTGAACCCATCGCCGTCGGCGCTTTCGACATACTACGAAATCAGCGGAGTCGACGAAGCGATGACGGACTTTATCAACGCGCATATTGCGCTGACGTCAGAAGGGCTATGGGTCCTCCCGAATGGGCTCAATGGAGGCGGGTTCAAGGTCTTGATTGCGACCGGCGGGGCCGGCCATACATACCCGAACGCCGGGACCTATATCATCGGCGCGAGTGGACCTGTCGCATACTTCGGGAGCTCCGGGATCGAGCTCAAGGGGCTCAACTTTTCGAACATCCTCGAAACATACTGCAGGATCCAGAAGGACGATACGTTTCTAAAAGCGGTGAAATATGTTACGAGCGGGGACGTGCTCGATTATACACAAACAACGCAAATCACGGAAGACGGGTTCGTCATAGAACGAAAGCGCGGAAGCGGGGCATCCGTCAAGGCTTTCGAAGCCACGGCGGACGATCCGGACGCGGTGGCGACGAATAGCGCAAGCCTTCTTTTGCAGGGGACGAGAGACTCGCTGCAGCGCTACCCGGAAGGCGGTTCCGTAAAACTATCAACGGACGACGGTGACGGCCTTGTCATTGGCTACTGGCTGAACGGAAACTTTACCGAAAAGGCTCGTATCGACAACGATGGGTATTTGTCGGTGACCGCGGATATATGGGCGGACGGAAACATCGAAGCAGAAGGCAATATAAACTGCAACGGCGATATGTCTCCGGCTGGGGACATCCTTGCAGGCGGTAGCATTGAGGACGGAAACGGAAACGTACTCGGAGACAAGGCGGACGCGTCGGCCATCCCGACCAATACGAGCGACCTGACGAACGACGGCGACGGGACGGACCCGTTCGCAACGACGGCGGATCTCGCGAGCAAGGCGGATACGTCAATGGTCATTCAGGGGCTCGCGGCAAGAATAATCGGCTCCGCGGGTTCATCTGGGACGGACGGCATCACCCTCGGCTCGTGGAAACTATGCTGGGGCTCGTTCACAATGAACACGAATAGTGCAAGCGGTAGCGGGTCGTTCACCGCACCGTATTATCAAGATAACAGTAGCGCGATCTCGTTTAGTTTTAGCGCGGCGCCGTATGTGTGGGCGCAGGTGCAAGGCTCGTTAACAGGAACGAACTTTGTGCTGGTAACCACCACGTCAAAAACCGGCGCGACGATCCGGCTTATGTCGTCACACAAAAACACGAACACGCGAACGATAAGGTGGTTCGCGATCGGACAAGCGTAAGAAAGGCAGGCAAACATGAGTGAAGAAATCATCGTAGCGCTGATCGGGATCATCCCGGCGGTGTTCGTCGCGATCGTTAGCATCGTATCGAACAATCAGATCGTGAAGGTCAAGATCGAGGAGCTGACGAAAAAGGTCGAGAAGCACAATCAGATCGTGGAGCGAACCTACAAACTGGAGAGCGATATCACGACGGCGTTCACGAAACTGGACGAGAACCGTGCACGGATCGAGCGGCTTGAGAATAAGGAAATGGATAAATGATAGCGGTAGAAGGGCGCGGGTCGCTCGCCGGCACCGTCTTCACCTCAACGGGCTGGACCTCCTTATCCCGCGCCTTTTTACATATAAGAACGGAGGCAACGTATGAACAGAGAAAGCACGAAGGCGATCATCAACCTCGTTATCGAGGCGCTTTTGTTCCTGAACGCAATACTCACGGCGGCAGGGAAGAACCCGCTCCCGCTCGATACGGACGCGATCACGGTAACGCTGACGTCCGTATTCGCCGGGATCTCGGCGGTGTATTGTTGGTGGAAGAACCAAAATATCACGGTAGAAGCGCAGACGGCGCAGAAGATCGCGGACGAAATGAAGGCGGACCGCGAGCTGATCGGCGGGGAAGAGAACCCGCTCGGCGACTCCGAAGGGGATGATTTTTAATGACTGGCAAGAAGATAATCGAGATCGCGCGGAAGTATCTCGGGAGCATTGGAAAGAAGTTCTGCTATGACTACGGGATGTCTTTCGGGAACCATTGGTGCTGCGCTTTCGTCTGGGATATCTTCCGGATCGCGAAAGCGAGCAGGCTATTCTACGGCGGGCAGAAGACCGCATACGTTCCGACTGCTCAAATGTGGCTCGCGGCAAATTGCGAGCACGTATCTATGACGAACGCGCGTCCGGGAGACATCGTTGTGTTCACCTGGAGCGGTAACGGGTACAACCGCGAGCACGGAAGCCGAGACCATATCGGGTTCATCCGAAAAGCGGGCACGGCGAGCACGGCATACACGCTGGAAGGCAATACCGGCGGGACGAACCCTATGACGTCGAAAGTAATGGAGCGCGAGAGATCCGTTCAGTTCATCTTCGGTATCTACCGTCCGAACTATCCGCAGAAAAAGGCCGATAATACGGGCGATAAGTCAAAGACGAACAATCAGACGCAAGACACGAAAAAGTCCGCCAAAACGCAAGATAAGGCGGTCAGAACAGACGCAAGATACAAGATAATCAGCAAGATAGGAATGAACGTCCGGAAGGCGCCGTCGACAAGCGCGAAACGCGTCGGCGGCATCGGTTACGGGAAGGTCGTCAGAGCGAGCAGGAAGCAAGGCGACTGGATATACGTCAAGTACGGCAAGGTGCACGGCTGGATGAAAGCGAGCACGGCGTACTGTAAAAAACTATGAAATCGGACTGGGAGAAGCATTTTCTACCTTTCAACGCAGAAGGCCCGGGGCATAACGCCTCGGGCTCTTTTGCGTTTTTGTGCTCTTGTCAGAAGCGGACCGTCGTCAGAAGCTCCGCGTGCGTCGCGATCAGCGTAAGGCGCGCCGTCGTGATGCACTCGTTCCCGGCGAGCATCCGCGCGAGCGTCTTCTCCCGCTTGCCGTCCTTCGATGCTATGACGGCGACGGGTGTTTTGCATATGCTTACGTATACGCCGTCGTCTTCCGGAGTGAGTTCGCACTCGTAATCGTGATCAGGTACGAGAAGAGGGTAGTCCTTCGCGAACGTGGTCCTGTACGTGTACTCGTGCTTCCGTTCCTCGATATGCACCTCCGGGACTTCCGGGAACTTGCCGTAGACATCCAGCACGACCTCAAACGGGTTCGTCTGGAGGGCGCACGGAACGATATCGAGATCCTTCACCATTTTATTCAAGTATTCTACAAGCGGAGCGTAGAGAGATCCGACGCGCTTATGCTTGTAGAACAGGTCGAGGCCTTTGACTTTCAGCCTGGTATCTTTCGGGACCGACTGAATGAGGGACCAGTCTCCGGGGTCCTGCACTCTGTTATTGATCGTGAACAAAAAGTCTTTCGCATTGAAACCGAACATGAATAGCACCTCCTTAAGATATTTTAAGTATATCAGAAGGCGAAATATGTTGACAAGGGTAGACGGGAGGTTTACTATGAACTTGTAAGGTACTATTCCTAAAATCATAATTTTTTACATTCTTGCCGAGAGGGCAGGGGATTGATAGAATTAGCACCTTACAGAAAGTGAGGTGCTATTTTTTATGGATTATGACGAGATCGAGCAGACGAGGGTAGTTCACTCGAAGACCTTTGAAGGTTTTGAGCGCGAGTACAACAAGGCGATGTGCGACTTATCCGGCTGCGAAGTGCACGAGGAGCCGATGAAAGAACTTCTCGGGCAGATCGTGAAGGAACTACACTACACGATCGAAGAGAAGATCCGGGAGGACATCCGGGACGATTATCACGATGATGATGATATCCATTATTGCAACGAATGTCCGTTCTTGGAAGATCCGCACGACAAGCGGCGTATGTGGTGCCGGTGCTCGCATCAGACAATGCGGACGAGGAAAGACAGTGAAGCGTG
>Ga0256405_10004197_pt1 | contig 27600 bp, 26 predicted proteins | sample RumenRJG_02DNA_FD_189096 | JGI IMG/M metagenome (GOLD analysis project Ga0256405, IMG submission 189096) | Bovine rumen microbial communities from Lethbridge, Alberta, Canada - RJG_02 | ecosystem: Host-associated > Mammals > Digestive system > Stomach > Rumen | place: Canada: Alberta... | reverse complement strand
AATTTAGGCAAAATGGTTGAGATAAATCAGTAAAAACGACACTTTTTTTTATTTTTTAAGACTTTTATGTAAAGTATATCTTAAAAATACATACCTTTGCAGCGATTTCTAAACCAAATCATTAAAAAAGAACAAATTTAAAATTTGAATGAGTATGAAAAAGATGATGATGATCGCTGCCATGATGGTAGCAACTTTGAGTGCAAACGCTCAGAATGAGGTTGGCCAGTTTAGCATACAGCCTAAGGCCGGTATCAATATTTCTAAAATTACTGGTGGTGGTATGAGTTCAAGAGTTGGTTTCGCTGGTGGTATTGAGGCTGAGTATGGCATAGCCAAGAACTTTGGTCTTAGCGCAGGTCTCCTCTATTCTATGCAGGGTGGAAAGTATGATATGAACGATTTTAAGACTTTGGGTATCACAGATAAATTCAAGTTTAATTTCGACTACATCAACATTCCTATTTTGGCTCAGTACTATATCGCTAAGGGTTTTGCTGTTAAGGCTGGTATCCAGTTTGGCTTCGTGGTTCGTGACAAGGTTAAGATTGAGGAAATTGTTGCAGGAGGAGGCAAGTATAATGAGGATATGTCATTTGACGAGTTCTTAGATATTCTCAAATTCACTGGAGACGTCCGCGAGGATGCCAAACTCAAGAAGTTTGATTTCTCTATTCCTGTAGGTCTCTCTTATGAGTATAAGAACATCGTTCTGGATGCTCGTTACAACATCGGTACAACCAGAGTAGTGAAGTTCTCTGATACTGGCAAAAACAGTGTATTCGAGATCACTCTGGGTTACAAGATTCCCCTCAACTAATAGAAGAGTATAACACATAATAATAAGCCGCACCCGAATGAGTGCGGCTTATTTTTTGCTCTGATTCCTTGAATTTATTCCCAACGTGGGAACTTTTCATTCCCAGGCTGGGAATATTTCATTCCCAACGTGGGAACAATCTAAGACCTTATTTCTTCTTTTTCGTAGAGATGTGGAGCGTCTTAGTGGTTTTGCTGGAAGTGGTCTTCGTAGAAGCCGACTTTCTGGTAGCAGAAGCAGAAGTGCCCTTGTAGTATTTCAGGGCCTCGGGCATCCAGCCCTGGATCTGCTTGATACGAGTAGCATCCGAGGGGTGATCGCTGAAGAACTCCGACCTCTGGTTGTTGGAAGCGGCTGCCATACGCTGCCAGAAGGCAACAGCCACCTGCGGATCATAGCCTGCCATAGCGGCAAAGATCAGTCCCATGTGGTCAGCCTCGCTCTCGTGGTTACGTGAATAACTGAGGTTCTTGAAGTTAAAGCCCTGGGCTGCAATCGCCTGAATAATAGAAGAGGTGTTGGAACCTACGCCCATACCACCCAGAACGGCTGCACCGATCTGCATACCATACTGCTGTTTGATCTGCGTACTCATCTGCTCGGCAGAGTGACGCGCCACAGCGTGGGCAATCTCATGTCCCAGAACAATGGCCAGAGAGGGCTCGTCCTGTGTGAGCGGCAGGATGCCTTCATACACACAGATCAGGCCACCAGGCATACACCAGGCATTGGCTTCCTTGTTCTCTACCAGGTTGAAGGTCCAGTTGAAGTTCTGCAAATCAGCACCCATACCATTGGCATTCATATAGTTAGTCACTGCAGTGGCCAGGTTCTGCCCCACCCGTTTCACCATCGCAGTGTTTTCGGCGTTGGTAGAGAGTTTGGCTGTCTTCATAAACTCCTGATACTGCTGATTGGAGAGGCTGAGCACATCGCCATCGCTCACCATCAGACTCTGTTGACGACCCGTAATGGGCACTGTCTTCGTAGTGCCGCAGCTCACTAATAGAGCGGCTGCCAGCGACAAAAGAATCGTTTTAATACTTCTCATATGCGTTTCGATTATTAGTTTCTGACTGCAAAATAAATAAAAAAATCTGGAACTTGCAAGTTTTTTGCACAAAAATAGAGGCATCCCTCTCGGAATGCCTCCTGCTTTGACTAATAATAATTACACGTTTCCCTCGTTTTTCTTACTCTCTAATACCACGGTTGTTCAACGTTGTGTTCAGCAGTATCAGATAAGTACGGAACTGCTTGTCGTTCAACACGTAGCGCATCCACTTCACGTCGTTGTCGATAGCACGGGCCACAAGTGCCTTACGATCGTTGTTGGCGTACTGAGCAGCAAACATCAACTCAGAAGCGAATGTGTGGTGAATGTCGGCAACGGCCTCTTTCTGGTCGTTTGCAAGGTCGAGTGCTGCAAAGAGCTTATTCATATTAATGTTCAGCTCGTAAGCCTCGACATTATTAGCATTGGATGCCTTCTCACCTTCTGCGAATGCGGTTGTCATACACAGCATTGCAACTAATGTCAAAATCATCTTTTTCATCTTTTTACCCTTTCTTTTCTTTACTCAGAGCGCTGTGTTACTTCGCTCCTACTTTTATAATTTGTTATCCTGTACACGTAGCCTCTTTTTAGCATACGTTTTTTACTTTTGACACTGCAAAGGTACGACGATTTTTGAAACCTCACAACATTTTTGAGGAATTGTGTGCGATAACAGCCTTTTTATTGATGAAGGTCAAATAATCGTGGAAATAGAGAAAAAAGAAGATTTTCGCCTTAAAATAGTATGTTTATGGATTAAAATTCGTAATTTTGCAGCGCAAATTAAACAGTTATATATAAATAAGGTATGGATAAGCCACAAAACAAGTTTTTATCAGTAGTATATCAGTTGTACAGTGTAGCCGAGAACGGCGAGAAGCAGCTGGAAGAGCAGACCGGTGACGAGCGTCCGTTTGAGTTTATCACAGGATTCGGCATCTCACTCGACCGTTTCGAGGAGGAAGTGAGCGGTCTGGAGAAGGGCGAGCACTTTGATTTCACCCTGCAGCCAGGCGAGGCCTTTGGCGAATACGTGCCAGAGGGTAAGCACAAACTGGATCGCAGCGTTTTCATGATCAACGGACATTTCGACCACGAGAATATCTTCGAGGGAGCCACCATCACCCTGATGGACAATGAGGATCATCAGTTTATGGCCAAGGTGGTGAAGATCGAGGAAGACGGTGTGACGGTAGATACCAACCACCCGTTGGCTGGTAAACTCCTGAACTTCACTGGCAGGGTGATTGAGAATCGCGATGCCACAGAGGAAGAGGTGCAGCACCTGATCAAGCATCTGACAGGCGGATGTGGACACAACTGCGGAGGTTGTGATCACGAGGGCTGCGGACACGATCATGAGGGTTGTGATCATCATCACGAGCACGAAGGCGGTTGTGGCTGCGGACACTGTCACTAATCAGATCATCAACAAAACACATAAGCCCCCACTCTATATGACACGTAACACATTCGGAAACCTATTCACGCTGACGACCTTCGGAGAAAGTCACGGTGAGGCCGTAGGCGGCGTGATCGACGGGATGCCTGCAGGCATCGACATCGACCTGGAATTCATCCAGCAGGAACTGAACCGCAGGCGCCCAGGACAGAGCAGTATCACCACTTCCAGACAGGAAGCCGACAAGGTGGAACTGCTCAGTGGTGTGTTTGAGGGGAAATCGACGGGATGTCCCATCGGTTTCATTGTCAGGAACACGAACCAGCACTCCCAGGACTATGAGAACCTGAGATGTCTGTTCCGTCCGTCGCATGCCGACTATACCTATGAACAGAAGTACGGTGTGAGGGATCATCGGGGTGGCGGACGTTCCTCTGCCCGTATCACCATCAGCCGTTGTGTGGGTGGTGCACTGGCCAAACTCGTACTCAAGCAACTAGGTATCAGCGTACAGGCCTATACCTCACAGGTGGGGCCGATTGCACTGGAGCGCGACTATCACCTGTATGACCTCACGCAGACGGAAAGCAACGCCGTGCGTTGTCCGGATGCAGAGAAGGCGAAAGAGATGGAGGCGCTGATCACCCAGATGAAACAAGAGGGTGACACCATCGGCGGTGTGATCACCTGTGTCATCAAGGGCTGTCCTGCAGGACTGGGAGAGCCTGAATTCGGCAAACTCCACGCAGCCTTAGGCAGTGCGATGCTGAGCATCAATGCTGTGAAGGGCTTTGAGTACGGTGAGGGATTCGAGGGTGTCACAGCCCGCGGATCAGAGCAGAATGATGTGTTTCAGAATATCGAAGGACAGATCACGACGAAGACAAACCATAGTGGCGGCATCCAGGGTGGTATCTCCAACGGACAGGACATCTACTTCCGAGTGGCATTCAAACCTGTCGCCACCATCCTGACCGATCAGGAGACAGTAGATAAGGAGGGAAATCCGACTACTTTCAAAGCCAAAGGCCGACACGATCCGTGTGTATTGCCAAGAGCCGTTCCTATCGTCGAATCTATGGCTGCAATAACAATTTTGGATTATTACTTGTTAAAAAGAAGCGAAAACGGTAACATTTGTATATGAAAAGTAAAAAATAACCGTGATTTTCTTTGTAGTATCCGAAATTAGTCGTATCTTTGCAGTGCATTTAGGGGTTTGGGAAAATCCTGATATGCTTTAGTTAAGTCTAGTTTAGTTTTTGTGTTGGTTGGGGGCTGTCAGTTGGCAGCCCCCAAATTTTGTGCCATATTAGCCATAAAAAAAGGTGTGATCAATCGATCACACCAATGATTTCCTCCACTGACTGACACCCGTGGGCATCGAGCCATTCCTCTATCCCATCCCTCACCTTGATGCTGACGGCAGGATCGAGGAAATTGGCAGTACCTATCTCGATGGCAGTAGCACCAGCCATCAGGAACTCGATGGCATCCTTCGCACAAGAGATACCGCCTAAGCCGACAACAGGGATGCCTACGGCTTTCGCCACCTGCCACACCATACGCAGGGCAACAGGTTTGACAGCAGGGCCACTCAGACCTCCCGTACGGATGCTGAGCAGGGGTTTGCGCTTCTCGATATCAATCGCCATACCCATCAACGTGTTGATGAGGGAGACGGCATCAGCGCCCTCAGCCTCCACAGCACGTGCAATCTCAGTGATATCCGTCACATTGGGCGAGAGTTTCACAATCAGCGTTTTATGATAACGCTGACGAACGGCCTTCACCACACTGGCAGCACCAGCACAGGTGACACCAAAGGCCATACCGCCGTCCTTCACGTTAGGACAGGAGATATTCAGTTCGATGGCAGGAATCTGCTCCAAGGCATCAATACGGGCTGCGCACTCGGCATAATCCTCAGGTGAGGAGCCGCTGACATTCACAATCATATTCGTATCGATATCCTTGATCTGCGGATAGATGTGCGTACAGAAGTAATCGACACCCTTGTTCTGCAGCCCCACGCAGTTAAGCATTCCCTGGGCCGTCTCTGCCATACGAGGGTAGTCGTTGCCCTCACGCGGATGCAGCGTCGTACCCTTCACAATGATACCACCAATGCCGTCGAGGGGCATGAAATCAGCAAACTCGAGGCCATAGCCAAAAGTGCCAGAAGCCGTCATCACGGGGTTTTTCAGCTGTAGAGCCCCTATCTTTACGTTCAGCTTTGCCATAACAGTCGGTTGATATTAAATACTGGTCCTTCCTTGCATACACACAGATTACCCTCAATGGTCTTCTCAACGCAACAGAGACAGGCGCCTACGCCACAGGCCATGAGATTCTCGAGCGACACCTCACAGTCGATGCCTTTCTCACGTGCAAGACGCGCCACAGCCTTCATCATCGGCGTGGGGCCGCAGGTAGAGATACGATCAAACTGTTCCTGCTGGAGGATGGAGTGGTTGGTAACAAAGCCTTTTTCACCTGCAGAACCGTCCTCAGTCGTCGTAAACACGCGTCCGTACTTCTTAAATTCATCCAACATCAGCAGATCCGCCTGTGTACGGGCTCCCAACAAAAATGTAGGCTCGATGCCCTGTTCACGCATCTGCGCACCCATATAGAGCAGCGGTGCCACGCCGACTCCACCACCTACGAGCAGCACTTTCTGCCCTGAACTGGCAGATGTAAAGCCGTTGCCAAGGGGCAGAACACAGTTCAAAACAGCACCAGGCTGGAGGGTTGCCAGTGTTTTGGTACCCTCACCAACAGTAGCCACAAGCAGCCAGAGTTGATTCTGAGCACGATCCACGTAATTAATGGAGATAGGACGACGCAGGAAGGTGGAAGGAGAACCATCAACGCGCACCTCCACAAACTGTCCTGGTAACATATCAGGAAGCGGCTTGGCATCTGTCAGGCGAATCAGCACATAACGTGCATGAATACGCTCGACAGATACCACCGTCAGGTCTAAAACATACTTCTTCATAAGTTATCTTTGCAAAATGATGGTGCAAAGATACGACTTTTTATTGAAACGACAAAACTATTTTTTAACGGGAACGAAAGTATCCCAGGTCTGATCATCGTAAAAAACACGTATCTCCATGACCTTTCTTTGTGGTTTGTCAAGGATTTTTATATCTTCACGCACTATTTCGGGTCGTGATTTATTGATAATAGCAGGATTTTGAGCCATCTGACCAATATTCTGAGGCGCAACAGATGAATTCTGTTCAAAATCGAGCATGGGTGACTGGTCAAAAATCCCCTTTTCGGAAGCCGATGGGGCGGGCGCTGGATTTTCAGCCGTATTTTGGTACATCTCACCTGATCCGAACATCAGCCAGTCCGTATTGATGTCAGGAAATTTCTTTTTCAGAGCCTCCACCACGTTCAGAGTGGGTCGTGTTCTACCATTAAAAATACTACTAAGTGTGGCAGGTGCCAACCCGATGTAGTCGGCGAACACCTGTTGAGTCATGTGCTGTGACTCCATAACTTGTCTGATTCGATCCTTCATTGCTACTAAAAGTGATAAATAAGGGCCAAAATGGCCATTTTTCGTTCTGTTTACAAAGGTAAATCAAATTTTTGGAATACACAAGAAATGTAGAGGGAATTTAGATTTTTAAACTTTTGATTTATGTTTTTAGAATTTTAAATTCTTAAATTAGAAGGTTAAAAATGGAGTTTAGAAATCATAAATCCAAATTTACATAAACAAACCATTACAAAGCGTTTATTCATCCATTTTAGATAATAAACTGGCTTTTAATGAGATAATTACGGCATAACGAATCTGAATTTTAGCTTATGCATTCTTCCTATCTGTAAAAGGATAAAAAGATAAAAGGAAATTCTAAGTAAAATATGCAAACCGCTGATTTTTCGATACTTATAATATGTATAAGTCGATGCATATTCTTGAGTTTTGAATTAAGAATCCAAATGTTCGAATATTTAAATCTATATTTAATATAGATGTTTTGTGTTTTGAATTATGAATTTAAGTTTTAAGATATGAAATATACCCTACTCTATGTTTAAATTTAGAAACACAAATACAGAAAACAAAACCAAAAAGAATGTTAACACTGAATTTTAGGGGTGTCGCCAGGTGAAAATTGGTCATTTTTCGCAAATTCTGGACGATGGGCAGGATCGTTCTAAAAACGCGAGTTTTGAGGGGGTAGAAAACGCTCAAAACCCCTGCCCCATCAGGCATTTGGGGCTAAAAAAAGCGCTCCTGAAAAGCACAAATTTTAGAAATTCTAGAGCGGGAAAAACTAAGTTTTCAAAAAGTGCAGAGAAAAATGCGCTAAAAATTAGTGCAAAATGTAAAAAATTAATTCCTTCATTAACTCCCCTGCAGACGTATTTGGATTATCCAGTCCCTTACTCTTTGCATCGATCTCACGGAGTTTCGAAATGATCTGCATCACCTTCATGCCAGAGTAGTTCCTCATACCCGTCATGAAGATCTTCGCTGCCCAGGGTTGTTTGATTTCCAAAAACTCCGCTACCCTCTCCTGACTCTGGTTATTGGGAGCATAGTAGGCTATCATCAAATTTTGGAAATAATTAAAAAGTAATGGTAAAAATGAGTAAAGACCGCCAGATTTGGGATTTTCATCGAAATATTTGATGATCTGGTTGGCTTTATACACGTTTCTGTTCACAATGGCATCGCGTAACTCGTAGCCATTGAACTCCTTACTGACGCCAATTTGGTCTTCCACCACCTCTGGCGTCACCTTTTTCTGGTCTTCAGGCAGTGCCAGAACCACTTTATCCAGTTCTCCAGTCAGTCTGCTGAGGTCAGAACCGATATTATCGGCTATCATCTGCGTGGATTTGGGGTCGATACTCACCTCACGGCGCTTCAGATAACCCTCAATGAAGGCAGGCAGGTCACGATCACGCAGTTTTTTGCTCTCAAACAGCACACCAGCGCTCTGAATAGCCTTCACATAATCGCGTTTTCGACCATCTACAGTACCGTTCTTATGGCACATCACAAGGATCGTAGAGGGCATCGGCGACTTGAAATACTTCTCCAGCGCTTCCGTCTGCTTCACGTTCTGCGCCTCTTTCACGATCAGTACCTGGTATTCGGCCATCATGGGATAGCGACGTGCATAGTCGGCAATCTGAGCCCCTGTGACATCAGATCCGAAGAGCACAGACTGGTTGAAATCACGCTCCTCAGGCTGCAACACATTCGCTGCGATATAATCGGCAATACGGTCGATATAATAAGGCTCTTCTCCCATCAGATAATAGAGGGGAACGAATTTCCGCGCCTTCAAATCGGCCATGATACTGTCGAAAGTGACATTTTTTGCTTCTGCCATGATGTTTTTTCGAATATTATTTGTACTTTTGCGTCTGCAAAGATAATAAAATGTATCGATTAAACCTACCTCCATACCCAATAAAAATCACTGAGAAGGGTGAAAAACGGCAGATTTTCGACTTTTTGCGTCGAAAATACGTCGCCTTGACGCCTGAAGAATGGGTACGCCAGCATTTTGTGCACTTCCTGGTGGAGCATAAAGGCTACCCCAAGGGACTGTTGGCTAACGAGGTGGAACTGAAAATCGGTGAGAAACGGCTGCGCTGTGATACCTTATTATATAATAAAGAGGCTGTGCCTCGCATGATCATCGAGTACAAAGCCCCTACTATACAACTTCAGCAGAAGACCTTCGACCAGATTTCGATCTACAATCTTCTGCTGAAAGTGGATTATCTGATAGTCAGCAACGGACTCCAGCACTACTGTTGTAAGATGGATTACGCAGCCCAGCGCTACATCTTCCTGGAGGCTATTCCTGACTACGAAATTCTGTGACTTTTAATCCATGTCGCTGGCATCCGTCGTCTTCTTTGAAGAAGCCGTCTTACGGATAGCGCGCTTACGAGTGGTCTTCTTCTCCTCACCAGAAACCTTGTCGACCTTCACGCCAGCCAGTTCAGGATCAATCATGATACGTCCGCAGTACTCACAGACGATGATCTTCTTGTGCATCTTGATGTCGAGTTGACGCTGGGGCGGAATCTTGTTGAAGCAACCGCCACAGGCATCACGCTGCACATAGACGATACCCAGACCGTTACGGGCATTCTTACGGATACGCTTGAAAGAGGTGAGCAGACGGGTCTCGATCTTCGACTCCAGATCCTTCACCTTTTCCTTCAACTTATCTTCCTCAGCACGGGTCTCAGTCATGATCTCCTCGAGTTCAGACTTCTTCATATCCAGGTCACCCTGACGCTCAGCAATCACCTCCTCATTAGCCTGCAACTCGTTCTTCTTCTCCTGAATACGAGCGTTGGCCTCACGGATCTTCTTGTTGCAGAGTTCAATCTCCAGCGTCTGGAACTCGATTTCCTTGCTCAGTGTGTCATACTCACGGTTGTTCTTCACCTCATCGAGCTGACTCTTATAACGAGCCACGCTGGCCTCAGCCTCAACGATCTCACCTTTCTTCTGGGTGATGGCGCGCTGGAACTCAGCAATCTCGTTCTGGATCTTCTCAACACGGGTGGTCAGACCTTCGATCTCATCTTCCAAGTCCTGAACCTCAAGAGGCAACTCACCTCTCAGTGCACGCTTCTCGTCGATAGCCGAGAGTGCAGCCTGAAGCTGATAAAGGGTCTTCAGCTTCTCTTCCACAGTCAAATCTGTAGGATCTTTCTTTGCCATAATTCTTTACGTTTATAAATATAATATCGGATTCGTATTTGTCTCTGCAATCACCGTCTTCACCCCAGGGCACTGCTGCTGGATGATCTCCTGGAACACCTCTGTCGTGAACTGTTCACTCTCATAGTGGCCGATGACACAGATCTGTATCTGCTGTTCGTAGCCGAAATACTGGTGGTAATGCATCTCACCCGTAATAAAGGCGTCAGCACCTGCTTTTACGGCGTCATCGAGCAGGAAATCACCTGCACCACCACAGATCGCCACCTTCTTGACAGGGCGCTGCAACAACTGATTACATCTAGCGCACTCCACATCGAAGGTCTTCTTCACCTGAATCACAAAGTCGTCAGATGCCATCGCCTCAGGCAGCGTGCCGATGACACCACTGCCAGCCTCAATCCCGTCAACGGTCTTCGAGACGAAGAATGCCACCTCCTGTAGGCCCAGTTTCTGGGCGATACGGTAGTTCACACCACCCTTGGCGTTATCCATGTTCGTATGCATGGAGATCACGCAGATGTCCTGCTGGATAGCCTTTCTGACGGTGCGCTGCACATCCGTGAGGTCACTGATGGTCTTCAGACCACGGAACAGCAACGGATGATGGGACACAACCAGGTTGCATCCCTTCTGTCTGGCCTCGTCGATGATACGTTCGTTGACGTCCAGACACAATAATGCCCCTGAAACCTCCGTCTCTGTCAATCCTACCTGCAAGCCAGCATTATCCCAACTTTCCTGCAGGGGCAGAGGCGCGAATTTTTCAAGGGCGCACAATACCTCCTTAATTTTCACGCTGCAAAATTACAAAGAAAAGCCGAGACTCAGTCCCGGCTCCCTTATTTATTAAACGTTTTTAACTTTTTACCACGCTTTCAACTGGGCACTGGCCTCGATTCTGTTCTCCGTCGCATCATCGAGTGCTGGGAAGAAATCAATCCCTGTCAGTGCCTCAATCTCATCCACCGTCCTGACAGCCTCCTGCAACGTCTGACGCTTGCCCTCGTTGCGATAGATGAAGCCGATGGCCTTTGGATTACCCTTCCTGCAGAGTATCACCTTGAAGAACGCCACAGGCACCCACACCTTGTTCTTGCCGATGGTACGCAGGTTCTTCGAATCATAGATAGGGCCACAGACGATGTCGATCGCCCCGTATTCCCTGGCCCAGTCACGGCATTTGATCTCGAGATCGTTCCACTCGTATTTGTTGAGTCCATGGTTCTGCGGACAGATGTTCGTGAAGAGGAACGACTGCGCCATCGCCTCCTTATCCCACTTGTTATCGCCAGCAGGACACATGTGACCTCTGTCGAAGCGCGAATTATAGTAATCGTTGTTCGTGGCCCTGGGCTTCACATCCAGATCCTCTGTAAACACCATCTGCTTACGCTGGTTCTGACCTCTGGTATGCTCCTTGGTGAGATGCCACGCCACCCAGTTGGGGTTCTTCGTCTCACGATTGTAGGACGTGGTATAGCCCTTACGCTGCAGAATCTGTTCTGGACGGTCCTTCAAGGGAGCAGGCACCTCATACATCACCATCTGCTTGTTCTGCGCCTCACAGGAGACACTCACCAACAGCATCGCCACCATCAGCGTGAGTTTGCCGAACTTATCGAAGAGTTTTCCGTCACAGAGCCAGAGGCTCACAATCAGAGACAAAACTGACGCTGCCACACAGGCCGATGTCAGCGACACCATCACCACGAAGGCAGTAAACGTCTCCATCCCTGCCAGAAGCAGGCCGCAGAACAACAACGGCAGCGTAAACAGGCCCATCACGGAGAGATTGGCTGATGCTGGCGAGAGAATCGCCTGTACGGAACGCTTCACAAACGGGATGAGTGCCTGCAGATGGTTCTTACCATTGCCACGACGATACTCATATTCCTGTTCGTCCACCTTCAGGGCCGAGAAATACGTACCCAGTCCACGGATCTGACTGGCTGTGGTATGACCTGCCAACAGCGCCATCACTGGTACGAACCAGGTGGCATAGAGACTGTGATCCAACGGCAGGACGGCGAGGCGCAGGTAGAAACCAGGCAACAGCGTACCCACCAACTGACCTGCCACGACAGGCAACAAGAAACGCTTCACGTCGAGTTTCAGACGGATCAGCACCACTGCCGCCGTATAGCAGGCGATCAGCACCAGCCAGCCCAGATTGAGGGCCATCGAGTCGTAACGGAGGAGAGCCCATACCATCAGACAGACCACCAACAATTGACCTATCATCCTGGCTGTCGCCACACCAAACTTTCGCAACAGTTTCTTGTCCCACAGATAGAGCACCCCTACAGGGATCACCAGCAGGAGCAGCCCACATATCGCATGTATTATCAGACTACTATTCATCGATTCAGATTAGATTTTGATTATTTGATTGGCACGATCAAGCACCATCGGATCACTACTGGTTATGACAACGGTCTTCCCCTGCGCAGCCTGTTGCTGTAACAGTTGCATCAGTTGGAAAGCCTGCGCTGGCGACAACAAAGCTGTAGGCTCATCAGCCATCACGATCGGCTTATCTGCACTCTCCTCTAAGGTCTTTGTGGCCAGCAGCACAATCTCGTCAGTTGTCAGGGGCGCCCTGGGTTGTGCGATCTCCACGCTGGGCAGCACCTCATTCCACACGGCATAGTCGTCGGCCTCCACCTGGGTGGCCTCAGGCTCCTCCAGTTGAAGTCCCAACGTCTGCGCATCCTGAGGCAGATACACCATCATCTCGCGAAACGCATGGGAGGAATAGATCGTCAGCAGTTCACCATCCACACTGACAAAGCCATCCTTTACTGGCAGGAAGCCCATCAGCGTACGGAGCAGTGTGGTCTTTCCAGAACCAGCGGCACCTGTGATACAGGTCAGTTCGCCATCGTTGGCAATGAACGACAAGTTCTCTGCCAGCACCCGTTCCCCCACGGCTATCGTTATGTTCTTTGCTTCTAACATCGTCAGAATTTTGCTGCAAAGGTACAAATAATTCTAAATTCTTAATTCTTAATTTCATTTTTTTTGTACCTTTGCACCCAAAATATGGAATATAAGTCAAATCTTCACGCTTCAGCGTGGCGCTTACCCGCAGAATGGGAACCTCAGTGGGGTGTGCAGTTAACATGGCCGCACGCCAAGACCGACTGGGCTCCGATGCTTGAAGAGATCACAGCCACCTACGAGGAAATGGCGAGTGAGATCAAAAAACGTGAAGAATTGCTAGTCGTCAGAGATATATCCGATGACACTTGGGCACGCGATCATGGTTTTATCTCGTTGGTAGATGATCAAGGCCACCGCCGATTACTCGATTTCTGCTTCAACGGCTGGGGCGAGAAGTTCCCTGCCTCCAAGGATAATGCCCTGAACCGTCAGCTCTATCAGCTAGGAGCCGTCAAGGGCGACTATGTGGATTGTCTCGACTTCGTACTCGAAGGGGGCTCCATCGAGAGCGACGGACGAGGCACGATCTTCACCACCACAGGCTGTCTGCTGGCGCCGCATCGTAACCAGCCCCTCACAAAGGCTGAGATCGAGGCCCGTCTGAAGCAAGAACTCTGTGCTGAGCGCATCCTCTGGATCGATCATGGGAACCTGACAGGCGACGACACTGACGGCCATATCGACACGCTGGTGCGCATCTGTCCGAACGATATATTATTATATGTGGGTTGTGACGATCCTGCCGATGAGCAGTATGCCGACCTTAAGTTGATGGAAGAACAACTCAAGACTTTCCGCACTATGGAGGGCAAGCCCTATCAACTGGTGAAACTCCCCATGCCTCGTCCTATCTATGATGAGGACTATCGTCTGCCTGCCACGTATGCCAACTTCCTGGTCATCAACGGTGCCGTGCTCTGTCCCACCTACGCCCAGCCTGATCTCGACGCAGAGGCCCTCCGTCTGATTGGCGAGGCTTTCCCTGATCGTGAGATCGTACCCATCGATTGTCGTAGCATTATCAAACAACATGGCAGCCTCCATTGCTGCACCATGCAATTTCCAAAGATATGAAAGTAGGATTCTTACAACAAGCCAATAGCGCAGACCTGCATCAGAACATCCTGCGTCTGTCAGAAGGCATTAGCGACCTTGCGAAACGCGGGGCCGAGTTGATTGTTCTGCAGGAACTGCACAACTCCCTGTATTTCTGCCAGGTGGAAGATGTGGACAACTTCGACCTCGCAGAACCCATCCCAGGACCTTCTACGAAACTCTATGGCGAACTCGCCAAACAGTTTGGGGTGGTGATTGTCACCTCGCTCTTTGAGCGTCGTGCAGCAGGCCTTTATCACAACACGGCTGTGGTGCTTGAGAAAGACGGCTCCATCGCAGGCATCTATCGTAAGATGCATATCCCTGATGATCCCGCCTATTACGAGAAGTTCTACTTTACCCCTGGCGACCTCGGCTTCCATCCCATTCAGACCTCTGTAGGCCGACTGGGTGTGATGGTGTGCTGGGATCAGTGGTATCCAGAGGCAGCCCGTCTGATGGCCCTGCAGGGGGCGGAGATCCTAATCTACCCCACTGCCATCGGCTATGCCGCCAACGACACCACAGAGGAACAACAACGCCAGCGCAGAGCCTGGCAGACGGTGATGCGTGGCCATGCCGTTGCCAACGGTCTGCCCGTCCTCGCAGTTAACCGTGTAGGTTTCGAACCAGATCCCAGTGGTCAGACGGAAGGAATCCAATTCTGGGGCACTTCCTTCCTCGCTGGTCCTCAGGGAGAGATCATCTATGAGGCCGACGGCCATGAGGAAGAGAGCATCATCATCGAACTCGACCTCCAGCACTCTGAGAATGTGCGACGCTGGTGGCCCTTCCTGCGCGATCGGCGCATCGATGCCTATGGAGATATCCTCCAACGGTTTATAGATCAAACATGAAAAATTAAGATTAAACAATAAACATTGGCAAACTTCAAACAAACCATAACAACATGAGCAACCAACTAAGATTTCAGGTCGTAGAAGAGGCCTTTAAGAAGAAGGCCCTGGAGGTGCCTACCCCCGCTGAACGACCCTCCGAATATTTCGGAAAATACGTGTTCAACCGTCAGAAGATGTTCAAATACCTCCCTGCTGAGGTGTATCGCAAGATGATCGATGTGATGGACAATGGCGCCAGCCTTGACCGTTCCATCGCAGATGCCGTGGCAGAAGGCATGAAGAGATGGGCTCAGGAAATGGGGGCCACCCACTATACCCACTGGTTCCAGCCGCTGACAGAGGGCACAGCCGAGAAGCACGATGCCTTCGTGGAGCACGACGGCAAGGGTGGTATGATGGAGAACTTCGACGGCAAGTTGCTCGTACAGCAGGAGCCGGATGCCTCCTCCTTCCCCAACGGTGGTATCCGCAACACCTTCGAGGCACGCGGCTATTCAGCCTGGGACCCCACATCGCCCGTCTTCATCATCGACGACACACTGTGTATCCCCACCATCTTCATCGCCTATACAGGTGAGGCCCTCGACTACAAGGCCCCTCTCCTCCGTTCCATCCGTGCCGTCACCAAGGCAGCAGAGGATGTGTGCGGCTACTTCTATGACAACGTGAAGAAGGTACAGGTGAACCTGGGTTGGGAACAGGAATATTTCCTCGTGGACGAAGGACTCTATTCTGCCCGTCCTGACCTGTTGATGACAGGACGCACGCTGATGGGCCATGAGAGTGCGAAAAACCAGCAGATGGACGATCACTACTTCGGCACCATCCCTGACCGTGTACAGGCCTTTATGAAGGATCTGGAGATTCAGGCCCTTGAACTCGCCATCCCTTGTAAGACACGTCATAACGAGGTGGCACCTAACCAGTTTGAACTGGCTCCGATCTACGAGGAGTGCAACCTCGCCGTGGATCATAACATGCTGCTCATGTCACTGATGAAGCGCGTGGCTCGCAACCATGGTTTCCGTGTGCTGCTCCACGAGAAGCCCTTCGACGGCATCAACGGCTCAGGTAAGCACAACAACTGGAGTCTCACAGCGGCTCAGGGTGATGGCACGACACTGCTCCACGCCCCAGGTAAAACCCCTGAGGAGAACCTGCGTTTCGTCACCTTCATCGTCGAGACACTGATGGCTGTCCATCGTCATAACGGACTGCTGAAGGCCTCGATTGTCAGCGCCACGAATGCCCACCGTCTGGGTGGCAACGAGGCACCTCCCGCCATCATCAGTTCGTTCCTCGGCAAACAGCTCACAGAGCTCTTAGACCACATCGAACTCTCTGATAAGGACGACCTCTTCAATCTGAAGGGCAAGCAGGGTATGGAGATCGACATCCCCCAGATCCCTGACCTCATCATCGACAATACTGATCGCAACCGCACGTCTCCCTTTGCCTTCACAGGTAACCGTTTCGAGTTCCGTGCTCCTGGTTCTTCAGCCAACTGCGCCTCAGCGATGATTGCGCTGAACTCAGCGATGGCAGAAGCCTTGCAGAACTTCAAACAGCGTGTGGATGCAAAGATCGCCAAGGGCGACAGTAAGGTGTCAGCCATCCTCGATGTGCTGCGCGACGATATCAAGACCTGTAAGCCCATCCGTTTCGATGGCAATGGCTACAGCGAAGCCTGGGTGAAAGAGGCAGCCAGTCGTGGACTCGACGTTGAGAAGTCATGTCCGAAGATCATCGAGCACTACCTCGACGACGCTAGCGTACAGATGTTCGAAGCCACCAAGGTGATGAACCGCAAGGAACTCGAAGCCCGTAATGAAGTAAAATGGGAGACCTACGTCAAAACCGTACAGATTGAGGCACGCGTCATGGGCGATCTGTCGATGAACCACATCATCCCCGTTTCCACCCATTACCAGTCGCAACTCATCAAGAATGTACAGGGCATGAAGGCCGTGTTCCCTGAGGAACAGGCCAACCGTCTCTCAGCCCGTAATATGAAACTGATTCAGGAGATTGCCGAGCGCACGGAGCGCATCGAACAGTTCGTAGAGGAACTGACTGATGCCCGTCGCGTCGCCAATCGCATCCAGAGCATCCATGAGCGCGCCATCGCCTACCACGACACCGTCTGTCCGAAGATGGATGCCATCCGTTCAGAGATCGACCATCTTGAGATGATTGTCGAAGATGGCCTCTGGTCGCTGCCTAAGTATCGCGAATTACTGTTTATCCGCTGATGCGATGACCGTATTATAATAACTGCAGAAGTCAGCCCACCGATAATAAGGCGCATTGTCGGTGGGCACTGGCAGTTTGGCCTCCTTGCCGTTCAGCAGGCACTTCACCAGCACATCCTGCCCCGCTTCGCCACGATAGAACACCAGTTGGATATTAGAAGCCATACAGGTCTGGAAGTTCTGGTAGCAGTACTTCACCTCATAGGGATCCACAGGATCGAGATCAGCACCGTTGATACCCAGCAACACCGTCAACGGACCAATACACGTGTCGTGACCGAATCTGAGGTCTGCCACACGGTCGCTACTGCCGTCGATCACAGCATTCGCCTTCTTCATGACATCCTGCAGGATGGGGATCATATAATACTTGTTGTCGAACACCCAGGAATACGAGCCTAAGTTCGACTGCTCCCAACGGGCTATCAGTTCATCATCGTTCACGATATTACCCATCAGACCCTCATGGTTGATACTCGGCAGCGAGGTGTAGAGGTTGATCAGATCCTCACCCATGCGCCACATCGGCCCTAAACCGTCCGTACTGGTGAACACACGGTTCAGCACCACCTTGCCCAGCGAGTCGTTGCCCTTAAACTGATGGGGACTCAGCTCATAACGCGGATGTGCCTTGGGATAGACATGCTTCACGGGATTCTGTCCGTCCATCGGCACCACACCGTCGAGTGTGAAGCGCGAAGACTGCTCCCTGACCTCCAACTTCGGATTACACTGCGTCAGCTCCTGGCAGAAGGCCGACATACTCAGCACACAACGCCCTGAGAGCGATGCGATGGCCAACACGTTGCCACCCTTCTCAAACACCTCAGGAAAGGCGTTATACATCGTTCTGGCAATGCCCTGATGCTGTTCCCAGCCGAGTTGCGTCAGTTCACTCCAACCCGTCATCAACTCGTCCTTCACTGCCTCAAAACGCTTAAAGAACGCCTCACCTTCAGCCGTCAACTGCTGACGGTCGTGCGCCTTTGTCAACAGCGTGTCCAAATCCAGATACAACTGATTGTTCCAGTAATAACGCGAGCCGTGACGGGAATAGTGGCTGATATAAAAAGGTTTGTAACCATCAGGCGCCTTCGTCAGCGTCACATCCTCAAACTGGTAAGGACAGTCGTTGCCATACGCCTTCTTCGGGCACGCCTTCAACACGTCGTTCACATCGATTCTCTGGGCTCCTGCGCTGATCGTCAGGAGTCCTAACATAAAGGTAGCAATCAGTTTCTTCATGATCATTTAGTTTTGATTTTGCTTGCAAATATAAGAAAACTTTTCAGAAATCACATCATAAAATCGATAAATCATCAAAATTTTGCTATCTTTGCAGCAAGATTATGGCTTGGAAACTGAAATATCGCTGTACATCATGCGGATATGAGGCTGAGGTTTACGAGGGACAAGGCCTCTTCCGTCAGCAGATCTCACCCATGAGTTGTCCTGATTGCAAGACGATTCAGAACATCGTCGTGGGTGGCATCATCGGCGATGTCGCCCCCTCCTTCCGCAGCGAGGCAGGACGTCTGTGCCTCAATTGTGGCAGCGCCAACATCCGCCCCTGGGACAAACACACCTGTCCCAAATGCCAAGGCGACATGCAACCCACAGACGAAAAAGAATTCTGGACGTAATTATTTCTATTTACGACATACTCTAACCCTCTTCCCCTACTCTGTCGCAAATCACTCCCCTTGTCGCAACAACTTCGACAAGAATTAGGCTAATTTCTTGGAATCAACCCAAAATCCCCGTACCTTTGCAGCAGTTATCTTATTTTCATACGTTATTTGTTCATTTTTGCATAAATTTGGTTTTTAGTTATTGGTTATTTGGTTTTGTTTGTAATGAATTAGCAAAAGGGTTCGCTGAGACAGCGAGCCCTTTTGCTATTACCAACCCTACCAAATTTTTGTACAATAGTTGAATAGGGAAAATATAAAAGAAAACAAAGGACATAACCGCTCATGTCCGGCTATGTCCTTTGGAAATGTCATCATATATACTTATATTAATATTTTAAGGCTCAAAGAAGAAGGATTTATTGTATTTTGAGATTGACTTCAGCCCACTTTCCAAGGAACGAGTACTTGCTGAGGAAACGTCCTTGGGATTCATGATTGTAACCTGATAGGTAGATATGTTTGGTATTGAAAGGCCAAAAACCATTGTCGCTTTATTAGAGTCGTATGCATTAAAGCCCGCAACAAATATCTCATCACTTATACTTTCTGTTGATACTGGCAAGAATCGTTCATTAAGATAAGTACCAAGTTGAGACACATATGATATTGGTACAAAAATACCTGCCCCTATCAATTTTCGTTCAGGAGAGAAGGTATAGGCATAAGCTATTTTGGTGGTAGGATCCTGGTAAGTATAAGTTGTTTTGTTATAATTACCATTATCTTGCATTGTGCCAAAAGGATTGTTTTTCCAATACCAGTCAGCATCCTTGTCCCAATCTATTTCCATGTCTTTTATTAGACTGACAGTAGATTTGACAGTAACGTTAAACTTTCTTCCATCAGTAGTTGTGGCAAGGGTTTGGCCAACGTGGTCGCCATACAGTTTACCCTCCTTGAATGATGCTATAAAATCATTCTCGAAAGAAACTTTTTTGTCGCCAACCTCATTTATAAACCATTCCTGTCCATAGTCAATAGAAACGTCATTGATAGGTTTTAATACTTCCGGTCCATTATCATCACTTCCGCTACTGCAAGATAATAACCATAATGGTAACATTGCCAATAAATAATACGTTTTCTTCATAATGATAAATATTGATGTTTGTCTAATTTGATTTGTTTCTCGTGATTGTTCTTTAAATCTCACAACAGGAACCACCCTGTTGTGAGATTGTATTGTAATGTAGATATCATTCCCTTCTTCTTTTGGTTCCTAACTCTATGACCGCTACATCGGAATATTTATTCTGCCCATACTTTATTCTAAGTACAAGTTGAAGTTTTCCTGGGCTAGACTTTCCATCACCTTGGATTTCTATTATATACCTTAAAGCGTGATTACCTTGAAGCGTGTCAATAACACAAGGAGATGATATTTGAATGTGCTTAGTTTTATTAGACATAAGAACAGGAGTGATACCATATAAAGGTTTATCTCCTGTATTTATAAGATCGAAGTAGATTTGAGCAGATTCGTCTTTCCCCAATGCACCATCCTCATCTTCATCAGCATAGGTAATATTGGCTATGTCTAATGCTGTTATGTCGGAACTATATTGATTTGGCTTGCGATAGTTAAAAGATCTTTCACCATGATAATAATTCTGGTAGGTATATTTGTGAGCAAGACTACCCATGACAGCTCCATCCATAGCACCAACGAATGATGTTAGCCTATGGTTTCCCTTATTATCACCATAACCATAACCATGCCAAGTCTCTACTTTGTTTGTAGTAACAGTTCTTTCAAAATTCGACTGTTTAACCTGGCGTGCTATTTTCTTACCAAGTTTGGCTCCTTGTATCTCATATTTTTCAAGGTTCTGGGACTCTTGGGCATATGAAAAACAAGGAAGCCAAAATGATAAGAAGATGAATAATAATTTCTCAATCTTCATATTACCAATCAGAGTCTTCACCAACCATGCCTTCCTTAATAGCTGCCTCAATCTTATCCATCATCACTTGTGAATAAGAATATGCCATTATACATGCCTTTGAGGATGTTTTCTTTGCTCCAAAAGCATCCTTTTCAGCAAATGGATAAGTCTGATCAAGAGGCCATGTCTCATTTACTTCCTTTTCTGCATTAGCCCCACTCAAGCCTTTGTTTATTTGACCCATGATACCACCACCGACAGTCTTGATTACATTATAAGCTTGAATAGAATATGTCACACGACACCTTCCTTCTTTAATATCAACTCTGATAATGGGGCGAATAGAAACATTATACTTGTTCGAACCACCAGAATGTGTTGCAATACCTTCGACAGATCCTTGAGCAATGATGCATCCACCCTCCTTGTCATTGAGTTTGATTGTTGAATTTGCATCATTGAACGTTGCTGTAAACCAATAATTCAATGTTGTATAAAGCTGGGCTGCTGTTCTACCAGGTGCTTCTACAATCTGAATGAAGGTCAAAGCATTGTTTTTGTCAAGAGTAAGTGTTGACTCATTCTTGAGATTTGCCGCTACATCAACCCATTTTTTTCCATAAAGGTTTTCAGCATACTTTTCCAATTCTTCTGCTCTCATGAGCTGTGCATTAGCATACACTGCGGTAAGCATAAATGCAAATAATACAAATAGTTTTTTCATTTTTGATTAATTTTAATATGTTAATTAAAAGTCGTAGCTCATTTTGAAACTGATGCCCTCTGTTCCCAATTTTCTCTTTGAGCGTCTGTAGTCCATAGAATCATGTGATGTAAAGCGATCAAATGATTCAAACTCCAGATTCTCATATGAATAGCCAATACTGAAATTGATGCCCTGAGTATTATAAATAGAAACACGACAGCCAAAAGATATACTAGCATATAAGCCTCCTCGATTAGTAACATAGTGGCCGATCTTACCATCAATAAATGGAGTTACCTTATTATTTATTATCGTCCATCTGACATTTCCATAAATTGGTATATCAAACTGTTTCTTTCTATAGTCTAATGCAATGTTCATGTTAGGAGTGTTATATTCTGACATAAAATGGAACCCAAGACCTCCACCGACAAAAAAGTGCGGGTTAAACTGATAACCGTGAGTGGTATTAATTTCAAACCGGCCAAATTTGTAATCTCCGATTCCAAGTGTATAGCCGAGATCAACAAAACCATGATACCCTTCTTCAAGTCCAGATGCGTTATTGAGTTCTTTGTAAAAGCCATCTCGGACGGCCTTTTTGTACCTATAAGACACATCTGATTTCAGAACGGATTTCTGTTCAGTCTGTGCGAAGCACAAAACTGGGAACATCAGGGAAAAGACAAAAATCACAACTTTCTTCATCTTAATAGAATAATTATAGTTTTACTTAATGAATTTTCTTCCTACGGTTACAAGAAAAGCGTGAACTTTTCTTATCTAATCCGGAGGCCGTAGGAATCGCCTGCAATACAAGATAAGTGAGCCCACGCTAACGCATGAGCATTCACTCTATCTATTCTTAGTATTGCCTTGGCAACTGAATCCTTGAATTTCCTACGTTCCCGGATTTCGAATCAGATAGCTGAACGCTAATTCTAAACCAATATGTCTTGCTTTCCTTTCGGATTGCAAGTGCAAATATACAAAATGTTTTTGATATTTAAGCATGTTTTCGCAAAAAAATGAAAAAAAATATTCATTTACTTGCAACTTTAAGGAATAATCCCTATCTTTGCAACGTCAAATGCATGTTTGACTATCCGGTAAACATTCAAAGTGAATGCCGAGGGGAGCAAGCCTTGATCGACACTACTCCATTTTAGAAAGCCGCTTTTTGCGGCTTTTTCTTTTGTTATACCCCATTATAAAATCTTTAATGAAGTTGGGATTCATTGTAAAGTTCCTCTTGACAACAATTTGGCGCCCTCCTTTAGTCTATCTTGTGTCAGCATAGCATAACATAACACCATAACATCTTGTGTTTTTGTTATACATATTAGCAAGGTTAGGTTGTCAAGGGGAGGGGGCTGAGGAGGAAGGTATTTATCTTATTATTTTAATTATATATATATTATATATATTATAATATATATAATATATATATAATTTATAGCATATATCTATGGCTGATATGGTACACATTAAATATCGCTCATGTTATGGTGTTATGTTATGGGACGCTCCTGCCCTCACCCCATTTTAACATTTGAGGATAAAATGAAAAAACATTTGCAAGATTATTGAATTATTTGTACCTTTGCACTGTCATTATGAAAAACGTAGAAATGCATGATTAAGGATTAAAATTGCTAGATTTAAATCTAAATTTTGCGCGCATTAATGGTAGCAACATTTTCCTTTAATAGTGTCTATTGAAGCGCTATCAGTGACAAAAGAGTTCTTTGACATATTTTCCAACAAACGAGCAAAACGCCTCCTGTGACTTTGAGAAGATTTCTCCCAAAATATTTGGTACTTCACGAAATAAGTGTTACTTTTGCACTCGTAATTAACATATTAACGTATAAACCTCATTAATCACTAACCGTTATGAAGAAATTTATTTGTATGCTGACCGTGCTGCTTTGCAGCGTGATGAACCTGAGTGCCCAGGATTATAACTTGGAAGGCCGTTGGGTGACCGATCTGTCGGATGAGGGCGAATCTACGACGCTCATCTTCCTGTTCGAAGGTAACGAACTGACTCAGGCCGTTTACAGCGAGTCGAATGTCGATGGTGTCGGCCTTGTAGGCGTGATCATCGCCACACACCCTGCCCCATTCAAACTCGAAGGCAACAAACTCACCGTGTCCTATGATGCCAGTCAGGCAGAATACCAGGTGATGAAGACCGAGTATACCGACAAGGTCAAGGAGGTCATCAAACAGGCTCCCAGCATGGAAAATACCATGAAGGAGATATTGGACAATGCCTTCAATTCTCAGAAAGAGGAGATGTGTAAGACCGTCATGTTTAAAGGAGGACTGGAGATCGTCTCCTACAACGATGAGGGCGAAATGACGATTAAGGACACAGATGGTGAAACCTACACCTTCTACCTGAAAGGCGAGTAAGCCCCTTGCAATAGTACATAAGATTTTACTTTTCAACTTACTCACTGACAAACGGAACTCCTCCGGTTGTCAAAACCAGAGGAGTTCTCTTTTTCACCTCGGGGACTGTCCCTGAGAGGTACGATGTATCAAAGGAACTTGTGAGACACAAGCATGTTCTTCGGGTCAAGTGCCTCATCGAGTTTCTCCTGTGTCATCAGTCCCTTCTCGAGCACGATGTCATAGACCGAACGGTTAGTATCCAGTGCTTCCTTGGCCACTTTGGTCGATGTCTTGTAGCCAATGTAGGGATTCAGGGCTGTGACGATACCGATAGAGTTCTTCACCATCTCCAAGCAGCGTTCCTTGTTCACAGTGATGCCCAGCACGCACTCTTCCGTCAGCGTCTCAATGGCATTCTTCAACCAGATAAGGCTCTCGAAGAGCGACTCTGTGATCACGGGCTCCATCACGTTGAGCTGAAGCTGTCCTGCCTCGGCAGCGAAACTAACGGTGGTGTCGTTACCAATCACCTTGAAGCAAACCTGATTCACTACCTCAGGAATCACAGGATTCACCTTTCCCGGCATGATGGAAGAGCCGGGAGCCTTAGGCGGCAGATTGATCTCATTGAGGCCACAGCGAGGACCTGAAGCCATCAGGCGCAAGTCATTACAGATCTTGGAGAGTTTCACGGCCAGACGCTTCAGGGCTGAAGAGTAACTGACGTATGCACCAGTGTCAGGTGTTGCCTCAACAAGGTCGGTAGCAGACACAAAAGGTTCGCCTGTGAGTTTGGCAAGATTGGCTGCACAGAGTTTGGCAAAGCCGGGGACAGCATTCAGACCCGTGCCAATCGCCGTACCTCCCATATTAATCTCATGCAACAGTTTCACATTGCGCTCCAGATTCAGAATTTCCTCCTCCAGATTGTTGGCATAGGCGTTGAATTCCTGTCCAGAGGTCATAGGCACAGCATCCTGCAACTGGGTACGCCCCATCTTGATACAATCCTTAAACTCGTCACCCTTATAGCGGAAGGCACTGATCAGTCCCGTAAGGGCTGCAATCAGACTCTTGTTCATGTGGATGATGGCCAGACGGATGGTTGTGGGATAGACATCGTTGGTACTCTGACCGCAGTTACAGTGATCATTAGGCAGGCAATACTGATAGTCTCCCTTCTCATGGCCCATGATCTCAAGAGCGCGATTGGCAATCACCTCATTGGCATTCATGTTCACCGATGTACCAGCACCACCCTGCATCATATCGATGGGGAAGTTCTCGTGCCATTGGCCATCGATGAGTTCACGGCAGGCTTGTGAGATAGCACCCGCTATCTCGTCGTTAATAACCCCAAGCGTATGATTCGTCTGTACCGCAGCCAGCTTCACATAGGCGATGGCCTTGATGAAGTCCGGATACATCGACATTGTCTTACGCGAGATGTGATAATTGTTGATGCCACGCTGCGTCTGCACGCCGTATAAGGCATCGACGGGAACGTTGAGCTCGCCTAACAGGTCGGACTCTTTTCTGAATTTCTGTTCTGACATAGTTTTATTGTTTTTAGTAAAGGAATGATATGATCAAGTAACCGACACCAATGCTGACAAAGGTGGTGATGAAGCCAGAGAGCTGGAACGAGTGGTTGAGCACATACTTGCCGATACGCGTCGTTCCAGTGGTGTCGAAGTTGATAGCTGCCACCTCCGTAGGGTAGTTGGGCACAAAGAAGTATCCGTTAACGGCAGGGAACATAGCCACCAGCGCCAGTGGCTGTATGCCCAGACCGATAGCCAACGGGAAAAGGGTGCGCACAGTGGCTGCCTGGGAGAAGAGCATGATACTCATGATAAACAGCGCCACTGAGAAGAGGAACGGATAGTGGGAGACGATATCTGCGATATGGCTCTTGAAGAACTCGATATTGCCATTAAAGAAGGTGTCGCCCATCCATGCGATACCGAAGATGGAGATCATGGCATTCATACCCGCACCAAAGATGTTGCCACTGGCGACTTTATCCACACCCGACTTGCCGACAATCAGAATCAGGGCAGCCATTGACATCATCACGATCTCGATCGTCTGGGGCATCGAAAGACTCTCTGTAGTGCCATTTACCTCAAACGAAGGGCGCAGTGAAGGGATGCTGCCGAACAGCACCACGAGGATGACACCCGTCAGAAATACCAACACACTCCATTTGGCAAGCTGATTCGGGTTCCGCACCATCCGCACCAACGTTTTCTTTTCGGCTTCGGGATCTATCAGCCCATCGCGGATGCGCTTCTGATAGATAGGATCGGCATCCAGTTCCTTACCAACGCGGTTCTGTACAAACGCAGCCACGAGGATCGCAATGAGCGAGGCAGGAATACACACCAGCATGATATCTTTCAGCTCTATGCCCTGTCCGCCCAACAGGTCGGTAGAGATGACAGCTGCAGTAGCAGCTGACATCGGACTGCCGGTGATGCCCAGTGAAGCTGCTATCGTCGATACGGTCAAAGGGCGTTCCGGGCGTATCTTCGAGCTTCTGGATATCTCTGCAATGATGGGCAGCAGCGAATAGGAGGTGTGGGCAGTACCTGCTAAGAGACAAAAGAGCCAAGTGGTAAGCGGTCCATAGTAGGTGATACGGGAGGGATTCCTGCGCAGGAACCTATCCGCCAGACCTACCAGATAGTCCAGGCCTCCTGCAGCCTGCAGTGCTGCCGTGGCGGTAATCACCGAGGCAATAATCAGCATCACGTCGATGGGAATATTACCAGGGCGCATGCCAAAGATGAACACAAGGATGAAGACGCCTACCATGCCGTAGATACCCATTCCGATACCGCCGATTCTGGCTCCGATGAAAATCATCGTCAGCACAATGGCAAGCTGTAATAGAACAATCAATGTAACCATAGGCTCAATCAAAAGGATTAATTATAACAATTTCAGAGGCAAAGATAAACTTTTTTTTCCATTTCTCAAAGAAAAATGGGAAAAAAAATCAAGTCAAAAGGTTGATAGACTGTATCAGTAGGCTTGTTCATGCACGCCTTTGACGGCACGACCTGAGGGGTCGTTCATATTCTTGAAGGCGGCATCCCATTCGAGGGCGATGGCAGTGCTACAGGCCACGCTGGCCTCACTGGGAACACTGCGGGCGGCTGAGTCGGAGGGGAAGTGCTCGGCGAAGATGGAGCGATAGTAATACTCCTCCTTGTTCTTCGGCGGGTTGATGGGGAAGCGCTCGGCGGCATGTGCCATCTGTTCGTCGCTGACAGCCTCGGCCGTGATCTGCTTCAGGGTGTCGATCCAAGAATAACCCACACCATCGCTGAACTGCTCCTTCTGGCGCCAGGCGACGGCCTCAGGCAACATATCTGCAAAGGCCTCACGGACAATCTTCTTCTCAACGACAGAGCCCGGGCACATCTTTGCCTCAGGATTGGTACGCATGGCCACATCGAGGAACTCCTTGTCGAGGAAGGGTACACGACCCTCCACACCCCAGGCTGAGAGGCTCTTGTTGGCTCGCAGACAGTCGTAGAGATGGAGTTTGGAGAGTTTACGAACGGTCTCCTCGTGGAAGTCCTTTGCCGACGGCGCCTTGTGGAAGTAGAGATAGCCTCCGAAGATCTCGTCGGCACCCTCTCCTGAAAGCACCATCTTGATACCCATCGACTTGATGACACGCGCCAACAGGTACATCGGCGTAGAGGCACGGACGGTGGTGACATCGTAGGTCTCGATGA